>Ga0179591_1180211_pt1 | contig 27179 bp, 39 predicted proteins | sample CZOMad2_1_08_16f_FD_182891 | JGI IMG/M metagenome (GOLD analysis project Ga0179591, IMG submission 182891) | Vadose zone soil fungal communities from Angelo Coast Range Reserve, California, USA - CZOMad2_1_08_16fungal (PacBio error correction) | ecosystem: Environmental > Terrestrial > Soil >...
TTTTTGTTAGAAATCGCAGGAAAAGGGGGGGGAGAAAAGACAAGAGAGCACGAGTGGCCTGCCCTAATGAACCGAGGCATTGGTTGGGGAAAAGCCTGTATCGGTGGACTGACCAGGACTAGTTGGAAAAAAAGGGGACCACCCGTGTGGATCGTGGAGACATCTCTGCGGGGATCATTGCCAAAGAAACGCTCGAATCGGCTGAGATGGACGCAAAAGGGGTACCGGCGGTCAACTGTGTTCTACGGCTGCTCCCCGCCGCAAGGGGGAAGCTGCGACGCCGCACCGAAAAAAATACCGTATCAGGAAAAAATGGCAAGCAGTACGCGGCGGGGGGGGGGTGTTGGGATCAGACAATTTGGGTGTTGTGATTTGACGGCCATCGGAAAGGGCAGGCAACACCCGAACCCACCTTCACTTGGAGTTGGCTTTTCTAAAGTGGGGGAGAAAGAAGAAAATAGGGTTTGGGCCGACGGCCCGGTGGGAACGGTGGGGTGGTTTCCCACAACTGGAAAAAGTCGCATTCTTGATCAGCAAAACAAAAGTGGGGAAAAAAAAATCTTCGGGGGGCGCCAGTTAAAAACATGGAAAGGGGGGGAAGTGCGTTTGTGAAGGAAAGAGTTAGCAACGAGGGAGCGTTGGCCGCAGAGAATCTCTTAAAACCACAAATGTCCATGTGGGGAATGGACAAGGAAAAGGGTAAATTATCACACCGAGGACCCACGGCCGAAAGAGCAGAAAAATGGGAATGACCAGGCTCGAATTAAAGCCTCAACAAACCCCGAGATTGCGGCAAAAGACTTCAGGCAACTACGGAGCCGGTCAGCTGACCTCAAGAACGCAAAAAGGACAAGAAGGCAAAAAAGAAGGGATCTGTTTGGAGAAGACGGTATGAACAGAAAAAATCTCAAAGTGAGAAGGTGCCATATTAAGCAGGGAGCAAAAAGGGGAAATAAAATCACTGCTAACGACCAGAGTTTTGTGCCACGAAGCAGGGCCAAGGGTCAGGGGAAATGGGGAACCGGAACTATCCATGTTGCAGAAAAAAAGAAGTGGGACCATCGTTAGAAAAGAGAAACGGAGGGAACAGGCTTAACAACCGCGCATACATGCAAGCGGGTTAACAAAGTCAAAACAAAAATAACACAAAAACAAAGGAAGAAGACACAAACCGGCCCCTCAGCCAAAAAATGAGGAGGTACGGGAAAAGGAGAAAAAGAAAAAAAAAAGTCAAAAAAAGAGGATAATGCCTGCACTGCCTAACGAATCTCAGTCCAAAAAAAAAAAATAAAAGGGGACGGATTCTTGACCGTCAGGCAGAGACTGGGGGGGGAACTTCAAAAAACTGAGAACAGCTGTGGGAAAAGGGGGAAATCCTAGCCAAGGGGTACTATTCTCGCACTGGAAAAAGTTAGAATCCCTGGGGGAAAACGAGAAGGAGACAAACAGTTGACAGGGGCCATGGGCCAACAGGGCCAAACAAAAAGAAGGTCAAGACCGCGGTCAGGCGCGCTCGGTTGACTTTTCAAGGGATGAAAATCCTAACTGCAGAATACCCATTTGGGAAGATCCCTGGCTGAGCGCCGCAAAAAAAAAAAACCGGAAAAAGAAGGAAGGCAAAGGGAGATAGAACCAGGATCGTTCAATTAGGTCAAAAAAACGTTTGTTATCAGGGGGAGAGAGATCACAAAGTGGAAAAGACTCACCGAACCTTCGCGACCTTACGGACTGTCCTGTGTGCCGAAAAACAAGCCTTAAGCTTGTGTAGCCAATCTCGTTTGGGGGGGAAAAAAAACCGGAAAGTTATAAACAAAAAAAAAGTGTGATGGAGAAATAGGAGGGTGAACCAATTCAAACGCCTTTCGGTGGCATGGGGGAGAAGGTGAGACCGGCGCGGCCGAACGGGAAAAAAGGGGAACAGCCATAAAGGGAATGCTGAGGCGGGACCAGCGGGGAAAAGTAGACACAAAGGGGGTTCTGGGTTGGAATACCCCCTTAGAGATGAACAGGGGCGAGAGGGGGAACGTTGTGTGGCTCTCAAAGGGGGGGGGAAGATAGGAAGAATGGGCTAGACTAGGGGGTCAAACGATTAAAGCATCGAAACGAGGAAATAAAGATGTCGGTGAAAGAATTAAAAATTAAGAAATCAGAGGCGCAAAATAAGCAAAGAAAAAGAAAAACAAGGGGGGAGGGTTAGAAGGTCAGGCAAGAGCTAAGTGGATCTTAGGTGCTCCTCAGTCAGAGAGGAAAGCCAGTCAATGAGAGAGGGAAAGAATGCAAAATAGAGTCGTAATCCAAGTAAGTAGGGGTTTTGGCGGGGAGATGGATTGGTGGGGGGGGTGGCGGCTCGATGACCCCCAAATCCTGCAGCTGATCGGGGTAACATAGAGGGGAGAAAGTCTCAAAAAGTTGTGGTTGGGGCGTACAAGGGTGGGGGGGTTCCCACAAAACTTGTGGGGTTCAAGGGTTCTGATTCAGAGGTGTAGTGAAAGAACTACCGGTGGGTGTATGTGGACCCCGGGGGAAAATAAACTGAGTTCAAGGGGAAAGGCCGGAAGTTGGTTGGAGTTAAGGTGGCGGAACGCTGCCGCAGAGACCAACACTGGTCCGGAATCTATAAAAAGCACCCCAAGTTGATGAGGGGTGAGGGGGACGCGACTAACCTGCTCAATGGATATTGGTTTCAAAAAACCAAGAAGGGGGGGGGGCCAGGTGAGCGGCCAAAAAGTTGAAGGAAATGGGGGCGTTGGGGGCCCAGGGTTTGTGGTGGGGGAAAACATGGAGGAAAGTCGGGAACGCCGCGCAAAAAAATAAATTAAACTTTTTAGGTTTGGTAGGTTTTCCCTGGATAAAGGGGCGAAAACAGTCGGCATGAACGGCCTAGAACCCCGCTGTAGAGAAATTGAAACCTGGTGCCGGTGGAGGACGGGCAATGGTAGCACACACCTCGGCTGCAAACAAAAAAGACAAGCCACAAACAACCAAAACAAAACCATCCGGGGGTAAAGGTCGGAGTCCACAATGCAAAAACCGGCAGGCGGCTGGCCGTTTTTTTAAAAAGAAAGAAAAGAAGGGTAACGAACAGGGGAGTGAACCAGAGCCAACGCGCCGCAAAGGACGACAAGCGAAACCGGAACGCGCGAAGAAGGTGTGGGCAAAACGGGTGCCTTGCCCGACGGCGGGGACGGGGTGCGAGGCGGAGAGTGCCAGCAACTGGGAGAATAACTCGGCGACTGTGAACAAACATCTCAAACAGGGTCACGGAGTCGAGGAGCTGGTCTGCACCAGGAAGAGCCTGATTCCCAAAAGGGGGAAGCCACCAGGGAGAGATAGTTGTCTGCAGGGCTTAAGAAAAATCCGTGTCCTGGGGGGGGGGGCCCCCCTGAAGAAGGGGGACTCGCACCCAATAAGGGACGGGGCGGGGGAAAAAAGTTAAAAAAAGACGAACAAAATCGACCCATAGAAAAAAAAGGAACAAGGGTGACCGCCGTGAGTGAAGGTTGGGGACCGTACAAAATGGCTAAATCAAGGCGTGATATGGGGGGGAAAGTGTTCCGGGCCATGGGAAAACAAATTGGGGGGGAGAGACAAGAAATGGAGACACCCCAGAAAGTTTTTGTGGAAACGCATGGGGGTTCGCGGCATATAAAAAAAAAACCTTTTCATGAGGACTTAAATATACGAGGGAAATCAACCACGGCAAACGTGAGGGGAGACGTATGGGACAGACAGGCGAGATGTGCGAAGAAACCGCGAACCCCACCCCCCACAACACACAAATGTTTGAGGGCTACCGGGGTTTAAATCCATTATTCAAACTGGGAGACGCCGGAGGGGGGAACAGAGGAAAGGCCGGTGGGAAATAAACAAGACGAAACTTCCAACCCGCAAACATTAAAAGGGCAGACCCAAAAAGTCGAACTCGTGGACCACAATATGATGTGGCAAAGGGGGTTCGTGTCAAACGACCCGAGAAAAGGGCTCACTTTGTTGGGACTTCGCAGAGAAAGGGGGGAAAAAAAAACAGCCAAAGAAGGTCCAGAAGGGAAATCGGCTGGGATTGAAAGACAAATTGTATTTTGTTTTTCACGAAAGAACGGGCGAGGTAAAGATTGTTGAGAGACCTCGGACAAAATGAAAAAATCAAAAAAGCTACTAAGTGAGCAAAGATTTCTTAAAAAAGACAATTGGAAAAGAAGGGAGGACGAGGGCACGCCACCGGAAAACTCAATCCCGAGGGTTCAAATCCGCGCAGGGTGCCAGAACAAACGGTTGGGTCCATTAAACCTCGTAGAAGGCGCGGGGGGCCAAAAAAAAAAAGGAAAGGGTAAAGGGAACTCAATCCACTGCACCCACCACACCAAAAATCACCCTGCCGGGCAAGCAATACAGACTAAGACAAAAGACCTCGTGTGACTGTCAAGGAAAGGGAGGGGGAGGAAAAGGGGAAAACAAACAAAACACGGGAACAAAAAAGGCATCCACCGGCTCCGGGTGTTGAAGGGAGTAGGCCGTGAGAGAAAAAAACTGGGGCCAAAACAGACAGGCAGGACGAGGCGATCAGGAAAGAGCAATTAACTACTAGTGAGGGGAAGTCTTGAAAACATAAAATTCGGAAGGGTGGGGTCGAGGTAGACAACAAAACAACGAACAGGTGGGTTTTTTTGCCGCAGGAGAGAAAGCACGTACAAAATCTGCGACAGGGGGAAAGGGGGGATGCGTTGCGTTTTCAATTCTTTATAAACAAATAATACACTCTTTGTAAAAAAAGCCCGAAACTGGGACGAGGAAAAACGAGGGGGGTTGTCTGTTGCCACAAAGGGATACAACGCACACGGAGTTGGAGCCCCAAGCTTGGGGGAGTGAAAAAATAAACGAAGGGGGCAGCGGGGAAAGAATCCAAAAAATGGGGCAACAATGGGGCAAATTCCCGAAAAAGGGAAGGGGTGGAAATCGAAAAGGACATCCAGTCAATCATAGCGAAAAATGGGGGACTTGAGAATGGACGTACCAAAAAGGACCCCGAAACGCCACGATACCTGTAACGAGCACAACAATCAACAGAACAAAAAATCAAAAGGTGAGTTCCCTGAAAAAAAAAAGAACAAGGGGGAGAGAGAACCAAGACAGCGCTCCGGGCAACAAACCAAAAAAAAAGGGGTAAAAGAAGATAATGGTAACTTTACTTATCTATAGGGCTCTGTCTAAGAACTGTGCTGGTCAAGCGTGGACGTCGGGAGGAGTTCCAGTAGAGAAAGGAGGCTTGGGGGGGGGTCCACTATGGATGCAGGAGGATGGCCAGAAAAGGTGACTGCATGGAAAGGCAAATAAAAAAAAATAGGTAACCGGTGGGGAAAAGAACATCCAGGACGGGGAGGACCAAACAACGAGCACCGTAGGGTGAAAGGTAAAAAGCCGGTTTGGATCCACACTCCTGGGCGAAAACGATAAAAAACCTGGGGGTCAAGAATCGAACGACCCAGAAACAAGGAAATAAGGGACAAAGATGTGTTACGAAGGTGTGGACATGGAAAAAGTTGAAAAACTCGTCAACAAATAAAGGGAAAACAAAAGAAGGGGGGGGAAAATTTTGAGCAACGCACTGGGGCAGTAGACAAGACCAGTAAATCTTTACAGAACCCCCGGGGCCACCGAACAGTGTCGAACTCGGGAGGACAGAGGGGAACAACGGCAAAAGGCGCCGGGATGGTAAAAAAAAAAAAAACAGTGGACACATCGCAAGTGAGGAAAACTGTCTTTTGATTAGAGGTATGAGTTGACAGCGGCCAGGGGGGGGCCGGGTAAGAATGGGGAAGACTCGCAGGTCAGAGCCGCTTAAAAGGGCGGGAAAAAAAGAGAGGATAAAGCAGAGTGAAAAAAGAGATGTGATGGATAAACGCATCTAGACAATTATCCGTCCAAGTGTTAATAAATCGAAGATGCTGGATGCAAAAAAAAAAAAAAATGCAATTTGGCGAGAAAACAGCGAACAAAAACTAGCGGACCATGTGGCGCTAAAAACGATTGTTGTTCTTATCCGGAAGAGGGAACAGTAGAAAGGGGCAAGACGGGGCAAAGGGCGCGAGTGAAAAACCAAAGGCACGGCGGAGAGGAAAAGTCACATAAAAAAACCAAACACTTCAATCAGGGAGGAGGGAGAAGCTTGCAGGAAATTTGTCAGCAGGTTTGGAAACGGTGGGGGCCGTTTGAGGCGGGGGATCAAGACCCACGCAAGTGGTGCGGGGTAGCCGAGACGCCTCGGGGGAGGTGACGGCGAAACATCACGGCACGGGAGTCAGACCAGGAAAGCATCCAGATGGGAGCTTAAGACCATGTTCCCTGGACCGGCCAGGGGGGGGGGAGGACCGCATGTTGAGAGTTTCCGGGAAGAGGGAAAATGGATGGAAACGAAGACCATCAAAGTGGGGGAAGAGCCAAATTGAACGCCGGTTAAACGGCACCGCCCAAAGCAGGGGGGGTCAACTTCGGCTGACAAACCAGGTTCAAGGGGCGTCCGAGGGAAGGGGTTGGGGAGGAAGGAGTGGGTGAAACACGACGGGCCAAAAAAAAGTTTTTTTTGGGTGAGACGCAAGGGATCTGTATCCAAGCAAAAGCAGAAGCAAGGACGCAATCGAGGCAACATGCTACAGGGGGGAGGGGGGATGAAAGAACTGGCGCGCAGAACATATAAAGCCGGAAAAAAGCGACACCATTCTATCCGATAAACGGCCTGGAAAAATATTTGAAAAAAAAATCAAAAACGCATGGGGGAAAAGGCCCAGACAAAAAGGATCAGCAGGAAGTTCCTGAACATGCCGCGCAGAAATTGGGGGGGGCTTGGACCGCGGGGGAGCAAAGACGCGGAGCCAAAAGCGGCTCGGGGGAATGGGAGACAGGGGGGGGGGCTGGGGGAAAAAAGGGCCGAAATGAAAGGCCAGCAAAAACAGGACAGTTTCGGCCCTTGTTAAGGGTGAGTGGAATATAAAGAACAATTTTTTGATGCCGGGGAAAGGGTTTAACCAACCAATCTGCATAGGCAAAAAACGGGGGGAGACCACAAAAGAGGGAAAAAATGAAGCCAACACGCAAGGAAATGGGACGTGCCTTTTGAGGTCAAGCCAAGTAGTTAAAGGGATGGGGGGGGGGGTGACGGGAAACAAAGAAAAGGGGGTGAAAGCACAGGAAGGATCAAGTGGGAAACAAAACAACGTTGGGGACCGCAAAAAGGAACGAAACGGAGAAGTGTTCACATCAAACAAAAAAAGCATAAAAATTGACAACAGATCAGCTCGGGGCCCCGAGGGACAAACGAACAGAAAGAAAAAAAAAAACGCAAAGACAGGGAGGATGAAATATGCGAACAAGAGAAAATTGAATGGAAGGTCACAATATAGAACCGTAGTGGCAAAAAGGCCTAGGTCGAAACCGAAAACCCCCCGACAACAGTGGGTCTTGGTCTGCGGGGGGGAGAAAGCCGGAACGAAGCAAAAAAACCACGAACAGAATTCTGGGGTTATCCACCTAAAGGTGTAAAGACAAAAAAGGAGGCAAAAGAGTCAAATAGCCCACGACAGACAGCAACAAGAACTGCTAAACAACAAGACACAAGGGGCACCCTCCAGAAAAAAGCCTAACTGGGAACAAATTATGGGACTGAATTACTACACAAACCACAAACGGAAATCTACGGCAAAACGGAGCAACGAGGAAGAACAGGGCAATAGCGTGAAAACACTACCGTCACGGCCCCAGGTGAGCAAGAGCTGGAAAAGAAAAGGGCAAAAGGGAATGGGAACGAACAAAGATCCATTATCATCAGTTCCAAAAAAAAAAAAAAAAAGGACGAAAGGCCACAACTAAAAAGAGCAGAAACAAGCAATGCCGCACGGAAAAAAAAACCTTAAAGAACGCCGTTCAGGCGCGCCCTTGAAGTGGTGACGGACAATGGCTATCAGAGGAACGAAAGGCCAAAGAACCAATGGAAGGATGAGAATTAGGCACAAAAAAAAGGGAAAGAAGAGGGAGAGAAACGGACAACAAGGGGAGCGGCGCCACCAACATTATTCAGCGGGGGTTTTTCGGGATGCGCGCCAGTGAAAGAAAAAAACGGCGCCGACCTTGACGGGGATCGGAATGGGGGGTGGGAAAGCAAAAAAAAAGCAGCTTTCAGCCGGGTCGGCTCCGAGGTTGGGGAAAAGAAAAAGGCGAAGGGAAAGAGAAGATTGGGGGAATGGGGGCGGAGGAGAGAAATTGGACCGGTCCCACATTCCAACCTGCAAAGGACAGTTTTCATTGTGGGGGTCACGAACATGGGGAAAAAAAAGACGGAAAAGCGAAGAACGGAACAGGGAGCAAGAAGGGGGCGAGAGGCACCCTACAAAGGCACAACGTGTCGTCCATCTTCCAGGAAAAATCAACAGGGCGTGGCTGAGAGCGTCATTCACGAATAAAAAATAATAAAGGAGGCCCACAGCCAGCAAAAGAAAGGGCCGGGCTGGGGGTGAGAGACGCGGTATCGCTTAGTCGGGCCAACGCATAGAAATAAAAAGTGCATGGCTTTGAGGGAGTGTTTCAGAGGAGCCGAAGTGATGAAAAGAGGGAAAGTAGTATGGGGGAAGAGAAAAGCGAAAACAGAAAAATACAATGTGTCAAAAGCGGGCAACGGAGGAGAAACGAAGGAACATCGCTTAAAGAGGTTGTGTTACTCCGGCTAAAAGGGAAAAGACAATGAATAGGGGGGGGAGTGCAAGAGAAGAAAAGAAAAAGCACAATATAAAAGAAAAGTCTTTGGGGGGCGGGCACGGGGGAGGAATTGGGGTTCGGCGATGACAGACCGGAGGGAGCCGAGAAACAGAAAGAGGGGGACCAAAACGAAAACATCAAAACGCCAGGGAAGGGGCGCTGGGGGGAAAAAAACAACGGAAGGAGACAGTTTCCGATATTCACAGGGGAAAAAAAACAAGTGGCAGGGCCAGTATCAGGAAAATGCGTTCAGGGGAGAAACACCAAAAAGGGGGAACAAATCCAAAAGGCGAGCACTTGGGGAAAAAACACCAAAACTACGGGCGCCTGGGCAATGAAAACGGCGCCGGGGCAAAAAATTTTGGAAAAACAACTCTTTGCGTCTCTACAAAATTGAGATTGGCAACTCGTGCCATTTTGGGGTAAAAAAACCACAACCGGGAGGCATAAAACACAAATCAGTTCTGCCAAAGAAGAAAAAGTTTTAGGGAGTGAAGCAAAAACAAAAAAAAAAAACGTGTGCGAGAAAAGGGCAACCCGCAGAACTTGGAGGTTCCCTTGGTCTGCGGAAAAAAAAAAAAGGGCGAAAGGTGAAAAAAAAACAAACAAGACAACAAAAACCGGTAGATCCCCACAACAACAAATACACAGAACCCCCACTATCACAAACACAACAGATCGGAGGTTGAACAGACAAGCAACCACGAAAAAAGAGAGCGACCCAAAGAACAGACCAGAGAAAGACTAAACAAACCAGGGGGGGATCGCCGCCATCCCCCCACTAGGAGAGGAGGCGGACAAGGGGGCAAGAGTCGCCAACAGAGACGGAAGAACGACAAAAAAACTCACAACTAAAAAAAATTGTGACGAGGCAATGAAATGATCCAAGTTCACAACTCAAAAGAAAACACTAAAAAAATGGTAAAACTGGAAGCGCCGCGTGATGGGATTCGACTAAGGATTGCTGGAAAGATCACCGGAAGCGCGTTTCTCAAACCCAAAAAACTGGACCAAGGCAAGCAAAAGAGAAAAAAAAAACACCCCCACAAATAAACACACAAACATAGGGAAGAAAACAATTGGGCCCCTCCAAAGACAAAAGAAACGGTCGAACAAACGGAATCAGGAAGTAAACCTAAGTGAAAAACAAAAAATAGTAAGTCGTCTCCACATCCACAATGCACTCTCTCGCAGGAGTAAGGAAAAAAAAACCCTATGGCAAAAAAAAAGGGGAAAACAAACGCAACACCCGGGCACAAAAACCACCGGCCAGCCAAAACGTTCCAAGCTTTTTGCCAAGACGAAGAAAAAAAAAGGAAGATGAGCGGAGCACAGGGCAAAAGAGATACAAAAAAAAAAAACAAATTGGACAATGGAACCGAGCGAAGGAGGAGCTCAAAAAAAGAGAAAAAGATGTCATAGAAAAAACAATCCAACTCCCCCCAGACGGAAACGACAATGCCTGAAAAACGCAAAAAGACGCACAACGACTACGATGAAATGTGAAAGAGTTCAGGGGGATGAGTCAGAGAAACACAGTTCTATAAGCGGCCGGCGCGCAAAAAACAAAACGCCAAAGTCTCAACCTGTGAAAAAAAATGAGGAGGGGGGAAGGTAAAAAATTTTTCCAAAGATGTGGGAGCGCAACAAAATGACGCTCAATAAAAGGGGGGACACGCAGGCTCCACGGACAACCCAGGTAAAATGAAAAAGGCCACGCCAAGCACCCCGTGCAAACTTCAGACGAGAAAAGCCTATGCACGATACTGGAGAAACGACAACGCCCCGACAACCCAGCAGGCGCCAAGAAGCCGTTTGGGTCCACAAAAAAAAGAACCGGGGGGCCCGAATGTTAAACCCAGGAGCCGTGTGTAAAGAGGTCACATTTACCACCCAATACCACGAGGGAAAGCAATACAGCTAGAAAAAAGTTCGGACCGAAAAAGAGGGGGAAGAGGGGGCGCCGCACTGAGGGGGGAAAAATAGAACGGCTCCCTTTGGGAAGGTCTACCAGATCAGAACCTGGGGAGGGCACACTCGGGACTCAGTTAGACCAGGGAGAGTAAAAGAACCTCTAGTGGGGGTAAAAATGAAATGGAAACAATGAAGGGTTGTCATCCACCATTTGAACAATTTTTGCAATTTTTTGGGGTGGTTTCCGGGGTGTCGAGACGCGACCAAGTACTCTTGGGGGCTCACAGGGATAAGTTGGCGTAACGTGGGCGGGCAGCAAACGGGGGAGCGACACGCAAAATGCGGGGGTAAAAAGAGGGGGGAGAAATCAAAACCCAAACTGTCCACATATTCTACAGGTTTGGAAAAAGAACGTCAAGGAGGTCGCAGGGACAACGGCAGGGGCAAGGGAAACAAAAAAGACGGGAATGTTTCAAGAAGGAAATCAAAAAAGGGGCCAAAAGAAGAAGGGATCAAATACCCACAACCAAGGTCAAAAAAAGAACAAGGATCTACTGGAAAAAAAGCTCGACCACGCCGGTCCTTGAAAGGAAACTGGAATCAAAAACCGAAAACGAGACATCACGAAAAACAAATACATCGATAGAAAAAAACAAACAACGGAGGAGAGGGGGAAGAAGAGTAAAGGGGGTCTGAAGAGGTGCAGGGAGAGGACCACAAGCGACGGTGTCAGGGAAAGAAAAAACGTATGTCGAAGATATGGGGCCCGTAGAGAAAATCCGGAGTGGTGGTGCCGACAGATGATCCAATTAAAGAGGCCATGGGCGTCAACTGTCAAAGGGGGGACTATAGAAAAAGGGACGTAACCTCGTGACATCGGAATTAGAAAAAAGCAACGCACAAATGACAGTGATGGTGAAACTGAAAAAGCAAGGGGAAAAAACCGGGGTTTTGGGGGAGCACAGAAAACAACCGGAAATGTGAAAAAAAAATCGGTCAAAACGCAAAATCTCGAAGAAACGAAAGACGAAGAAAGAATGACAATTAGGGACAGAGCTCAAAGGAGGAAAAAACAAGGATCGGGCAATAACTTGACGACAAAAAGAAAAGGTCATTTTGCGAGTGTGCAACCCACTAAAAGAGGTCTACAGATCCACCACTTTTCAAAGCAGGGAGGGAAAAATAAAGGACTACAGTATACAGCAAAAAGTTCCTTAGTGGACCCGAGGTACGAAGCAGGCCCCGAGGCATTGGAGGAGGGGTCTTTGAAAAAGGCTGGGAAGAACGCCCGAAGGCAGGGGTGGGGGGCACAAGGGCTAAGGCGAAGTGTCTGCAAACCGGGAAAGAACGAGGGGGAAAAGGGGAGGAAAAACCTTGATTAAGGTCATTTGGACGCGAAAGTGGAAAAAGGGACAAGAGCGCAGAGAATTGGTAATGCCAAATAATAGACGTAAAAACGCGGCGGGAAACGGGAAAAGGCAAATGGGAAAGGCGAAAGACAAGGGAGACAAAACGCGCAATCAAAAAAAAAAAAAAGGGAAAATGGCAGATAAAACGAAATGTTGGCATTATCCCAAAAGATTGTCACCAGGAAAGATTACCGCAGTGGGTCAAAAAGAGTTCCCCAAGTCAGGACAGAGAAGACCCTAGACGAACAGGCTGAAAAATCGAGAATGCAGCGGGAGTGTGACGAGGGCCTCCAGGTTTTCATCATTAGGTTGACGGGGGGGCAGTAACGGTCGGGAAAAGGCATGGTTAGCCACAGGGAGAACAACGGTGGTTGGACGGGCCGATTTAGCGCAGGGCACAACTTGCAATAAAAAACATAGGAAGAATGCGCAATCGGGAGACTAATCCCTGGGGGGGGAGTGCTACTGCCTTGGCGAAACAGAGGGTGAATAAAAACAGAGGTTCGGGGTGACTCTAAAAAGGGCGGGAAACGAAGCGGAAAGGGGGACGACCGACCAACTTACTATTGGTGGCACTGCCAAGGGGGGGGGAAGATTGCACGAAGCAAATAACATGATCCTCGGCAAACTGGTTCCAAAAAGAACTATTTTGGTACGTTTGGGGGAAGGTGTGGTGGGGGCAATTTGAAGGAGGCGGTCCAAACGCCCCTTGGTGCGGTAGACGCCAGTAAAGGATAAAGCAAAGCAAAAAGCCGAAGCAAAGGACAACACTCCCGCAACTTCCTACACAGGGTGCCAAGGGGCCTGCGATAGGGAACTTGGAACGATCAACTGATGGAGAAAAGAGTTGAACCCGGGGGCGCGGGTGAAATCTCGTCAGGGCTCTATTGCAAAGGAAAAATCAAAAGAGGGGATGGAAGGACCAGGGAAAGGTTATCCCTCACTGTTTCCCGGCGTGAGCGCGCAGTGGCAACTCTTTTCAGAGGGGAGGGAATACAGGGGAGAGGGAGGAATGGAAAAGCTTTCTGACTGTGTGTGGAGAGATTGGTGGGTAAGTACTAACCTTGCAAGCCAAAGGCCAGGGATACGGTGTTAGAACTTCTCAAGTGGGGGGGGGAAGCAGATACAAGAAAAGAAAAAGCTTGCTGGGGGGGACCAGACGGCCGTCGCGCCGAACGGGGGGGGGGGCCAAAAAAATAATTCGCGCTACAGTTATAAAAAGAACACCAACACAGCGTGTGACAAAAAGCTGGCAGCACAGGGAAAGAAGGATGTCGGCGGTGAAAAAAGCGCCGAAAGGACTCGAGGAAGCGGGGGCAAAAAAAAAGGGAAAGCCAACATTATTAGACGAAAACAAAAAACAGACGACACCAACGTGTTCGCAAAGAAAAGGTAACTGGATGCCCTCTCGGATCACGGCATGCAAAGCAGGCGCGCAAGCAGGGGCAGAGCAGATGAAAAAGGGGGGAATCAGAAAGAAAAAGGAGCACATCAAGAAGCCGGACAAAGAAGGAAGCGGTGTGGGCTAGGGTGAGAACTCAGAGCGGACCAAAAGAGAGGTGACAGGTGGGAAAGGGGGGAGAGAGGGACAAAGGAGCAAAAAGGAAAAAGGGGCTGGGGACCACAAGCTGACGAACACAACAACTTCGACCCGGAACAGTTGGGCCCCGGACAAAGGTGTGCTTTCAGGGTGGAAGAAGCAGCCAGGGAAGCTGACGGCTGGGCCGCGAACAGAACAAGGGCAATTTATTTTTACTAGGGGGTTCGCGACATCCAAAGGGAGGCGAGTCAAAGAAACAGCCGACAGCCCTGAAAAAAGGAAAAATCCAATAACGTCCCAACAAAAAAGAGAGAAAAAAAAAAAACAACTGGGTCAAACTCAAAAAAACGTATGCCAGTTAAAATTCGGGAAAAGAACGAGCCCAACAGGAGGAAAAGACTGCAGCGCCCAAAAGTCAGGGAAGAAGAGAAAGGAGTCACCGGAAGGAAGGGCCTAAGGGGGAAATCGGCAGGGGCGACGGGAAATCGACTGGAGCACAGAACTAAAGGGGGATGAACAACACTCGTTGCAGGTAGTCCTCCACAGACGACGCGGGGGAATACAAAACCCAAAAACGGGCAACCGCAAGCAAAGAGAAGGGAAACGCGGGGGAAGCGGGGTAAAAAAGGGAAGCCAAAAAAGGGATTACAACAGGCAGAGTCTGGTTTTGACTTTTAAGGGGACGCACAGAGCCGAAAACCAGGGAAGAACCAAAAAACCGATCCAAGTCTCTCTCTGAGCCATCTCAAAACAAACAAACCACAACCCCCACAAGGGGAGAGGGGGAAGAAGAGAATCAAAGGAAAGGTTGGAAACTGAAAGGCGGATGCGAGGTGGGGGGTGATCTCCAGTCAGGCAATTGAAATTGAAAAACCGAGAAGGAAACACCCCGGCACGGAGGGGGAAGGCCCCGGGTTGCAAGGAAAGGAAACCGCAGGGGAAAAAGCAGTTGTCACGGAACAGCGGGGGGGGAAGGTTCAAAGGGGCTTTCGTATTGAAAGATGGGGAGGGGAATGGAAAAAGGCGGGGTCCATCAAAGCGAAGCTACAGAGGTGAGTAACCAAAAACGAAAAGGCCGGAAAACAGGGGAAGTCACAGCCAGAAGGGGGAAAGTTCCGAGAGAGGGGCAACGGCGACAAAGGCGGGGGCAGGAGGGCCAAAGTATTCAAATCCCTGTGGGAGGACCATCGTTTCCCGGATGAACGGACATCCACAACAAAAAAGTGAACATGCCGACTACTGGGGGGGGAACCAGGGGGTGCCAACAGCAGGAAAGAAGCCGGTTTGGGGGGGGGGGCAGGGGAAAGACCGTACGAAACCGTCATTGCACTGGCTTTCAGGCTGTTCCATCCCAGGGTTGAAACAGAGAAAAGAAAAGGTAGGTTCAAGTCAACATTCGGGGGGGCAGGCAATAGCAAGAAAAACAGGGGGTCGCGGGGCAAAGGGCACAGGGGGCGAGGCATTTGCTTTTAAAAAAAGGGAACTTTGGTGGAGACAGAGAGGTGAAAAGACAGCAGAGTCTTCTGCCTCGAGTCGAACAAACAAGAGACCGGGTCGGAGGGCAGCTGGGAATGGCTTTTGGTGGGTGTGTTGAGGGTAGGGGTGAGAAAAACGCCGCGCCGAGAAAATCGGCAAAATTTGGTGCATCCAAAGAAGTCGCTTTGGGAGAGGAAAAGACAAAAAAAATTTGCACAGGGCGTATTTAGGAGCAACACACGTGGCCCAGGATGTGGAAAAAGATTGGGGGGACAAAGGTAAAGGCTGGGGGAGTTAAAAAGGAGAAAAACGTCCGCTTGACTCTGCGACAACAACTGACCATAAAAATACTCACTTAGAGACATGCAAAAGGGGGAAAAACAATTTAAAGAAGTGGTTCCTGGGGGGATGCCTCTTTATGGACAAAACGCTGTGTTGTTGGGGCTTAAGCAACCTTGGTTCTCCAGTGCGTAAACCAAAAGGTCACCTTGGGGGGGAAAAAAAGATCAGGGGACGATCGGGGGCAAAACTTTTAGGGAGATTGCAACACCATCAAACTTAAAAGGGAAAATAGGCAAGAAATCTACTCGCACACGGGGTGGGGGGGATGGGACTGGGCACACCATTTCACTGGCAGACAAAAGTTCAATAACATCAAACCCCACAAACCCCCAAAAAAAAAGGGATCCCAAACCACCCAGAGCACGCAAGCTCGGGAAAAAAAAACAAAAGTGATCTCAAAAGTACTGGGCCAAAAAGTCTTACAATCTCAGGTCCAGGTCTACTGGTAAGCAACACACGTCCGAGGAACTCGAAGGAAACGACCACATTCCCTTACAGCAGGGGTCCACTAGCAAAAAAAAAACAGCATGCCTACAAAAAGAAAAACGAGAAGATAATATGGGGGCAAAGCAATTATCCAGCCTCGGGATTTGGACCTAGGGATAGTTTCAGAAAAACAAAAAAAAGCATATATAGAAAAGGACAAACCAGGGTGCCCCCTCCAAAAAGTTCGATAGAAAAAAAAAGAGAACAAAGCAAAACACATCCAGACCTGGACCAAAAGGGGGGAGCACCAAGAAAAAAACGAGCGCAAAAAACTTCTGAAGTCCAGTCGATCGCTCCTGATCACCTGAAGCGGGGCGGGGATAAAAAAAACAACGACGGACGCCCGTCAACAAAGCCCTCGAACCCCTCGCAACAAAAAGAGAAAAAAGCGGAAAAACAGGAAAAAAATTTGACCACCAAAGCCTTTTTGTGAAACCTCTCGGGGCACGGAAACAACTATAACCACCGGCGGAACAAAAAGAAGGAAGGGGAAGTCAAGGGGAGCTAGTGTCCAATTTTGGAGGAAAAAAAAAACCGGGGGCCGGCCACCAAATTGCAGACAACTTACAGCAACGTTCTAGGCTGGTCAGAGACAGGAAGGAAAGGACAAAGAAAACTATGAGCGTATTGGGAGGGGAAAATCGGCACGGAAAAGGACCAATCGTAGAAATACAATTGCCAAAAGAGCTAACCTCGGGCGCCGAACAAATGCACGGGCCGCAAAAAACAAAAGCAAAAAACGGAAAAAACACATGAAAAAGGAAAGGGAGGAAAAAAAGAAACAACCCATCCGGTCAACTCGCCAAAAGACCTTCAAATAGTTAGGCTAAAAGAGGGGGAACTAGCCGCAGGAAAGTTACCAGCGAAAAAAGCCGGAAAAACTCTCCAGGGTCTTACGGAAAAAAAAAAAAGAGGCGGGTGATAAGACAAATATTTTTTATCCCGCCACTAAGGCCGCAAGAGTGTCAGGCAATAAATCTGTCGCACACCGGTAAAGGGAAAAAGAAAATCATCACCGCCCTCGACACCGGTGGCTCACCGGATGGGATGAAAGTGGGAGAAAGCCAACCGGCGGGCGGCACAGAAAAATATGTAATAGCATTCAGCAAGCGCTGGACAAAAAAGGAAATGGGGGGCCAGGCTTCACCAAAAGAAGAGTGAAGAAGGGGGTTAGGAACAAAAAGTTGCAACAAAAAAGAAAAGGAAAAATACAGACAGAAAGTCAAGAAGGACGAAAACATCGGAAAGGGGTTCGCCACTCGGGGAAGCGAAGGCAAAGGCCGCAACCTGCGGGGCAAAAAAAAAGCTTCATTTTGAATTGCGTCAACCAGAACAAAACGGGGAAACAGGGCGAGGGCGCCCCAAAGGGACAGGAGAAGTAAAGGACTCTGGCTGTAGAAACTAAACCTTTAACAATCTTTTTTGTCAACTGTTGATGGGGCGCAACTAGAAGGGTTTTTTGGGGTATGGGGGGGGAAAAACGCAAACACACTCTTGAAAGCTGTGGGACCATTTATTTCACGGAAAGTCTTTCCAAGGTGCGAAACAAAAGAGAGGAACAAATTTTTTTTCAAATAGACGCAACCGTATCAAAAAAACGGCAAGAGTTTTGGTGGAGTTAATAGACTATGGGGAGCAACTGGGGGGGGAAACGAACGAAGGGCCATGAGGGGGGACACTAGCCAGATATAAATTTATCTAACAATGGCAAACCAGGGAAGAAAAAAAATCAGTGGGGGGGGAAAAAGAAAAGAAAAGGCTAGTCGGAAAAACCAGAAAAAATCAAAACCAAAATACTTCCAAACAAGGCACAAGCCGGCCAAACGGCGCCATTGACACGAACACAGGCAACGCATAGGTCAGGGGACGACCGAACCTTCATAGCGCCTCAGAAACAAAAGGAAAAAGAGAGGTCAAAAAACAACAAAAAGGGAATAGGGAAAAAAAAGAAAGATGTCAGGGGGAGAATAACCTGGTAGAGGGGTCGAGAAGAAGCGGGGTGACATAAACACGACCCTAGGGGTGCGGGCCACGCTGTTCCAGTGCAGAAAAGTGAGAAGGCACGGGGTGGGGTAAAACAGAGCCAACACAAACAGACGGGGAATGAAACCTGACGCATACAAGAACTGTCAGTTTTCAACTGAACCATCAAACAAGAAGGGAAAGGAAAAACACCGGACGGGGCTCAAAGGACCAAAAAAAAAGGGATAAGGGATAACCCCCTTTCTGGGACGCCACGATTTTAAAAATCCTCCTGCATCGAAAGAAAGCCGACGCAAAAAAAAACAAAGAAATTGCGGAAAAAAAAGGAAAAGGACGTAATTTCTACATGAAACAAGATTCAAAGGTCGAAATAACCTACAAAGAATCGAACCAGGGTGGGAGAGGGGAACTCACTAGAAAGGTCCTCGAAGAGCAGGAAAAAAATCGGAAGGGGAAGGGGAAACAGAAACCACAGTTTCTGAAGGTCGACAAGGAAGGGAAAAACAGTTGCAACAAATTGAATGAAAATCGCGAGGCGGAAAGGAGTCGTTTGTCGGGATGTTATGCGGGGGACGCAGAAGAGGGGGGGGGGGTTGGACATGGACGGGACGACATACGTCGTCAACGAACGACTAAAAGGTCAAGGCTCTCAAAACGCTAGGAGGCCGATAGGGTTGGAGCAACGTAGGTCTATGGGGCCCGAGTTGGGAAAACATTGAGGAAAAGAGAAAACACGTAGAACCTTAGAAAGGGAAAAGTCTGGGGGGGGCAGCATCGCACGGGACTGTGACGTCTCCACACAGGGCAGGCGACAGAATACGAGCCCCGCAAGGTGGGGACACAGTAAAAATTTGGGAACCAACGACAATACAAAAAAGAACGGCCCAGAAGGCAAGTAAAAGCGCAAGTCCACCGGACAGAGGCGATTATCCGAGCTCAAGAAACATGTTAGACCATGATAGTGTAGAAAAAGGGGTGACAGAGCAGGGGGGAGGAGGGGGGGGAAAAACCAAAGGTCAATGATGGTTCGAGGGGCAAAGAAGGGGGACCGGTGAGAAAACCTCCTGCGCTCGGTGGAAATGGGAAGTAACGGGAAAAGGGTAGCGCGGTCCAAGCAAGTTCTAAAAACGGCAAAGTGGGTTTGCAAGTCGGGTAAAAAGATAAACATGGGAAAGTTGTGAAATGGAAGAGGGGTGCAAAAGCTTGTTACGATGCAGGGAAAGAGGACAAAGGAAATGGCAACTAGCAAAGAAATTACGCGCAAAACAAACTTAAATCTGGAAAAAAAGCCCCGGTTCATAGGAGAACGAAACAGTAAAAACGATAGGGGGCACAAAACAAAAAAGGTGTGGTCCTGCGTCCAAAAAATGGTTGTAGAAGGGGGGGGGGGGGGGGGGGAAGGTTTGGGTCGGGTCTACGGGGGCTCACAAAAACGCAGTGTGGGTGAAACGAGCAGAAGGTTGTGATCCAGAAAGAGATCGAGAAGCCGCTAACCAGGAAAAAAGGAGGACGAAGATGGTGGACGGACAGGGGATATTTACGGTAATCGACGAAATGGCGTTGTGGAACCAAACCCTGGGGAACTTTGACGACTCAGGGACGGGGGGGAGAGTCTGGGGGGAACAGAAGACCGCCGGGGGGGGGGAACGCAGGGGGAGGGTAAAACATGCAAAATCCCTGGGGGGGTTGCCGCGGACGGCCGGTCCCAAAGCTCTGTTTGTGGAGAGGAAAGAGGGGGCGAAAATCCAATATGACTCAAAAGTGAATCCCAGCCCTGATCTGATGGGGGGGTGACGACATTGGGGGGGGGGAGATTTGGAAGGACAGGAAGGCCGAAAAAAAAAAACCACCAGAAATGATGAGCGGGGGAGAAGTGAAGTGTGAGAGTAAAAAACATGGTTTGTTTCCCGACTCCGTGAAGAAACGGTGGGCCCAAAGGCAAAAGTCGAAGTCAAAGGTGATCCGCAAAAAAAAAAGGGGGGAAAAAGACGCGGCGCAAAGAACACGACAATTGGGGCTTCAGGGACTACGTGCAAATGAGCGTGCTCCCAAGAGAAACATGGGCAGGATCTTGGGATAAAAGGGGGGGTAAGGGGGGGCCTCTCCCCGAACGCAAAAGTGGGGGAGGGAAAGAAAAAGACGAGACGGAAAAAAAAAAACCAAGAAAATCGAATGAAAACGGCAATTCAAACCCTAAGGAGAGAGGTCGACAGTAGAACCGAAAAAAGAACCTAAAAAAAACCCCAAGATCAAACCTCACGAAGGGAATATGGGGAGGTAGAAAGAGGAGAATGGGGGGGAGAGCAAATAGCATGGTTGTGAAGGGTAATATAAAATTGGTTCCAAGACAGGGCACTCACAGAACCAGTCTGTCCACGGCGGGACCAAAATTGTGGAGGGCTTCGTAGGACCGAGCGCAAAAACCGCGGGAGAGAAAGAAATAGTTCTCGGAGAAAATGTGTGAACAATATCCGAACATAGAAAGGACTGGGTCAAAAGCCGCGCAGAACCCCAATCCGGGAGAAAGAAAAAAAAAGGAAGGAGGGGCACAAGGAGATCTACTGGGGAGTATTCCGCTAAAAGAAACAAGGGGCCAACTCACAACCGCTTGAAAAAACGAAATCGAGAAGGCAACATAGCGATTACGGGAATCCAAAATGGGCGCTGAAAAATGAGGGGGGGAAAAAAATGAAAAAGAGAGGGGGGCCAGAACAGTTTTAAACTCAAAAAAATCAAATCCGGGGAATGACTGAAGCCTTGCCACACCGAGGACAAAGATAAAACAACGAAAATTTTGCGTTGCAAGGGGGGAAGGGAGGGAAAAACAAAGGAAAGTCAAAAACGGCACGCATGAAAAGGGGAGGTGAGGGGACAATGGAAATATCGCCTGGCATAATACAAGTGAACGCCGGGAGAATTCGCTACATGGAAGCAGAACAAACCTGCGAGGAAGGAAAGAGAGTATCAAAAAAGAAAATTGGGGCTCAGCGGTGGGACGGATAAGTGAAAAACATTAACGTCACCAAAAAACGACTCGGCCTCTTAAATGGAATTTGGTGGACGCCGGCCAGCCCGATGTCAAAGCGGGGGGTGACGGAAGAACCACCACAACACACTTCTGGAACGGGACGGGCTGGAAAAAAGCGTGTAATGACACACTTCCTCAAGTTGAGTGCGGGAAGAGAAAAAAAAGGGGCCGGGGCACAATGTCAAAGAAAACGCCAGAATGGGCCCATCGAGTCTCCCGCGCACCACATAAAAGTAAAGGTTAAAGACCCAGCCCAAAGGAAGTTCCGAGTCTAAAAGGTAGACAAGAGCCCGGGCAAAGTATACCAAATCACGGGGGGCGCGGGCAAAACGGAAGGCCAATACGAAGGGTAAGACCCGGGGGGCGAAGGAGACATTGGTGTCAACCTCTCCGAGGATTGGGGAACAAACCAAGGCGGCCTATGGGCTGATTGTTCGGCAAAATAGGGGGGCGGTAAGAGCCAAATCCATTTGAGACGCAAACAAGAGGGAAGTCCAGGCTCCCGGAACGCACAAATAACAAACCTCGACTAGAGCATAGAAAGAAAGAACATGGGCGCGGGGAAAATGCGCGGTCGAAAAGGTGCAGCGGCTGGTGACAAATGACTGGACTTTTTGCTACGGCAAAAGAAGAAAAAGGGGGAAGAAAGGGAAATCGGGGGGGGAAAACACAGAAAAGAAGAGTGACAGCAAAAAATCCACGTCGGAAGGAGCAGGGAGGGCTTTTTTCGGGAGAGGAGAACCCAAAAAAGCTAAAAAAATAAAACACTTTCTTGGGGGAGGAGGAAAAGTGGACGACGGAAAAAAAACCCTTTGGGAGGCCGTAACAAAAAGGGAGGAAAGTGGGGTACATCGTAAGAGCGCCCACCAAACTCGTGGGTCCGGGGGGACGTGTAAAAGTAGAAAAGGAAAAAAAACTGGGGGGAAGTTTGCAAATTGGGAAGGCCCTTGCAAAGCAACAACGCTGCCACTGAGCACGTAGAGACAAAATGCCAAAGGAAAAAAAATTTCACAGGTCTTGTTCAAGGGCGACAACGGCAGAGGAAAATGGGGGGGAAAAACTGGGGTGTTGGGGAGAAGAAAAGTAGGTTGGCAAAGTTGCCAGTGTTTTTTGGAAAAACAGCGGAAACGCCGGTCGGAAAAAATGGAGGGTGTCGGTTGGCCTTCACTCAGGGAGAAAAAGGGGCGAAAAAAGCAAACCCGACTTGACACGTGGGAAAACGTGGAGGGCCCCAAAGTTCAAAAAACGTTTGCTCAAAAAACTGGCCCCGAGAAACACACAAAAGACAAAAGAAAAATGCAAACCGATAACTGGGGGGTCCGGCCTCGTCAAAACAAAAAAACACGCTCCGCCAGCGGGCCGAACAGGACGTCAACGGCAACGAAAAATGGGGGGCGGGAAGGAAACCAAAACAGCCAGCGTCCGGAGGGAGAAAGCAAAATACAAGCGAAACGCAGTCACCGGGTTTCCCGCGTCCACATTCAGAAGGAATCGGGAAAACAATTCCAAAACACCCCGGGGGAAAAAAAAATGGGGGGGGGAGACAGGACGGGTCTCCGGCGGGGCATTTCTCAGCGCAAAATGATTGATAAAGTAAGCAGACGTGACCATAAACCCAAAAAGGGGGAGGGGAAGAAACACCAACACCACAGAGTACAAATCGGGAAAACGAAAAAAACTACCAAAAGACGGAAAAAAAAGTCACCAAGTGTTTGAACCAAAGAAGAGAAAAGCCACTGCAGGATGCCGGGCGGGCACTGGCGTAAAAGTGGGTGCAAAAGTCAAAAAAGTGACAGTTCTAGTGAAAGAAAAGTGGACGAACAAAAAGGTACCGAAAAGGGGGTAAAAAACTGGCACAAAAAGGCCACCAAAAAACTGGGAACCCAAGAGGAAGAAGCAAAGAAAAAAAAACACCTGGCCAGTGGGGGAGTAGGTAACGACCGGTCAAGCAAAGATCACAAAAAGAGAGGAAACGACGGAAGACCCACGAAAAATGCTGAAAAACTTCCAAGAAAAAAATGGGCACAAAAACCAGACAAAAACTGGAGGCATTAAAAACAAAGGCAGGCCCCCATGAGGGCAAAAAAAGGCAACTAACACTTCAGAAATTGACAAAGGGGATTAGGTAAAAAAAGACTATGCAAAAGAAATGGGATTTAGACGCCCAAAAAAATAAAAAAAAGGAAGCCCAACCTGTAAATAGGAGGGAAGAACAAAATTTCGGTGGTTAAAAAGGGGTAAAACACGAGGGAAAGGAATCACGAGTTGACGGGCTGGTCGCAATCCCCCCCGGAAAAAAGGGAAACGCCCCCAAAACAAGCCGGCAAACCAAGGTTTCTCTCCAAGGGGAACGGGAAAAAAGGGGGGACAGAGAACGGACCACAAACTGACTGAATAACGAACAAACCACAACACCATCTATTTCCAAAGAGCAAAAAAGTCATCAAATTGTTGGAAACCAACAAAAAGGGGGCCGAGGAAGGAGGCAGAAAAGAAAGTCGGATTGAAGGCCATTAGGGGCCAACAACCACTCCCGGCACGGAAAACGCAGAAGAAAAACAAAGAGACTTCAGGAAAAAAAATTCAGGAAAGGCTGGATGGATCGCAACTCGAAACTGGCCAATCACCGGAGAAGGGTGAAAGGGGGGAACAAAAATCAGAAAAGGTTCAGAGGGGAAAATAAAATGATACCAACGCCTAAGGGAAAAATTGCCCCAACTAAAAAGGGAAGTCTTGGTGTCTCAGTGGGGGGAACGCACAGCAAAGGGGGAAACAGGGGGGGTGTTGGTTTTGGGTTGGGGAAAAAAAAAGAAGCAACCTAGGGTATCTTTGTAATTTATGGGCGGCGGGCCTTGCGCAGCGCGGAAGAAGGGGAAGACGAAGGGGGTGGGTCAAAGGGGGGAGAGACAAACTAGGCCGCAAAACTCAATATTGTGGTGGGGGAACAATAAGGGGTTAGGACTGTGTCCAAGGGGGGAGAACGGAGAGGGGAAAACAGCCTGGTCACACAGAAATGGTAAAATCAACCTGTTCAGGCTCATAATGGAAACAGAGTATGTGAAGCATAACCCAACCAAAGAAAAAAGCAATTGAAATAATACTGGGGGGGGACTAGAGAAAAAAGCACGCCTTCCCTTCACGGCAAAGCATTTCATGCCTTCAAAAGAACGAGAACCGGAAAAGAGGGAAGAGAAACAGGACAAGTCGCAAACAACAACCACGAAGGAAAGCTAGGGGTGACTCTATTGAAGGGGGCAATACGGTTAGGGGAAGGAATAACGTTGGGCATCAAGTCCAAAGGTGACAAAGCGCAGAGAGGGGGGTCAATAAAAGCCCTTGGGGGGGGCATTAAGGTAGGGCCAATGAGATTCTGCAATGTAAAAGGCGATAAAGATCGGCAAGGTGAAGCTGGACATCACGGGTTGTCCACCGAGCAACTCAGTGACAGGGGGAAGAAAAAACAGCAAACCGTTTGGGAGTCCAAGGTCCCGGGGCTTTAAAAAACGAAAAAAGGAGTCCTCGAATCGAACCCAACCCGACAAAGCGAAAAACAAAATATCTCGCACAAAAGCGGTTCTCGGGGGTACCAAGACAGGAAACCGAATAAAAAAAAATTCAAAAAGTCGTGCAAAAGGAAAGACGACCGGTATCAAGGGTTGACGAAGTTGGGGGGCCAAACTCCTACAGTGTCATCTACTGGAAAACGGAACCTTTCCCCCACGTAGCACAACAGTTGGTAATTTCTGATCCAGGAAAAATTCACACGCAAATTGCAGGTAGAGGGGATCAGCATAAGCAGCGCGAGCACGAAGAAGTAGTTGTGTAAACGGTTTTCTAGGAGGAACTTGGGTTGGAAGAAGGGAGGGGGGGGGTGGGCCAATGGGACTTGAAGGAAGCAAGCCGGAAAGGGAGCAAAAAAAAAAAGGCGAAGCTTGGGGAGGTACCAGGAAAGCTTTGATAAGAAAAATTGTGGTGTCCGAAGCCGGAAAGTCCTTCGCCACCTGGGCGGAGGGCATTCATCAAAGCGCGGGCCTGGGAAGATCGGAGCCGGGACGATTGGCTAAATAACCATTGCGCGAAAGGCCTGAACAGGAAACGAAGCACAAAACTTGGACCCGCACTAACAAAAAAGGGGGGAGGGGCCAAAGAACGGAAATAAAGAGAACTCAAGGGCGTGGTGAAGGAACAGTCCGCAAAGTCTCTATAATCAAAAAGAAATTACTGCACCTATAGATATGTTGGAAGAGTGTGACGAGGTCGGAAAGGGGGGGAAAGCATGGAAAAAAAGGGTCCCTTGGGGGCATTTTCGATGGGGGTCGCCGAAAGGGGAAACATTGGTGCTAAAACGGACAGATCGGTGGCAGGTGGAAAAGGCGGTTTTAGTCGGCGTGCCGTGCAATAGCTTCAGAAGGGAGACGGAAAAGAGGGAAAGAAGTAACTGTGGGGGGGAGGAAAAGGAACCCACGAAAAAAAACATGTTTGAAAGCATTTCCGTCATGAGGCAAAAAAGGGCGTGACACTAGCAAGTAAAAGGGGGGAAAAAGGGACGAAAACACTTTAATATGGTTTGCACGCCAGGTAAGAAGACCAAGAGAAGCCGGGCAAGTGGGCAGGGGGCTTCCAAGAATGGTGTTATAAGGGGTGGGGGGGGGGTGCGAAAGGTTTGGTGGAAAAAAAAGAAATGGCATAGGGGGTCAAGGAACAGTTCATTTGTGTGAGAAAACGCGCCGTAAGGGGGATCACAGCGACCAATCAGTCGCCCGACTTTGCACGAAAAGGGGAAGGGCAGGGAGAGGACTTGGGGCTATCAGGAGGCGAAATGTGTGGGGGGGGCGGAACCTGGTTTGTATACGCTCGGATGGAGGTCCAATTGGGAAAAAAGAACTCAGAACGAGGGGGGGAAGGGGGGGAAAGGCCCGCACAGTGATCAAGAACGGTCACCCCTGGGTGAGCCGGGCATGAAGGGAATGGAGCTGAGGCCTAGAAATAAAAGTGGTATACGAAGGGGGGGAAAAAAAAGGAAAGAGGAAACTGCCTGGGCGGTGTTGGGGAGATACAGTTGGCATGGGGATTTGAACCGAAATGTGTGGAAAGGCAAAACCACAAGTCAAGTGTATGCGGTTAAACTGCCTTCAGAGTTTTGAGTGCAGAAAAAAAAGGAAATGGTGGGACGAAAAATTGCGGGGGGTGGGGGGGAAAAAACCCGGGAAAATCCAATAAAAAAGGTGGGGTACCATCCATCCAAAACAGCGGGGGACAAAACCATATCGTCGACAGGAAACACACAGGAAAAAAAGGGAAGGGGGGATGACGGGGACGACTCCCAGGGGATTTTCAAAAAGGGGAAAACCATTTTTAACCCAACAGTTATTGATACAGAGTCACACGAACGCCCACCGTTTGTGCTCCCCCCGATCGGAACGGGAAAGGAAAGGGGGGGACACGAGAAAAGGAAATTGGACAAATTTTACAAGAGAAGTAAAGATCATACACAAAGAGGAACATAAAACAAGACCGCCAAAGGAGCTGATGGACTGGGTGAGACGAGCTTATCTTCGAGCCAAGGATCAGAAGGGAGGGGGAAAGGTGCGAAAGGATCTAACCCGCGGACAAAAAGATGGTGGGGGGAAAGCACGAGGACAAGAACCAAAACTAGAACGCAGTGGAAACCGCCACATTGTGGATGGACCCTCTTAAAAATTGCCAAAAATCCGCTGGCACGCACGAAAAAAAGGGAGGATGAAAATACGTGGGGAAACTTGGAACTGAAAATATAAGCCCATAGGACCAGGCAACTCATTTCAGCAAACTTACCAGCCAGGAAAAAGAAAAAAAGGGGGGGGACCAGGCAGCAAAGATTACCTGGGGGGGGGGAAGGAACTCGGACAATGGTGAATACTTGACACGCTCCCAAACAACGAAGGGGACGAAAATCTCAGGAAAAAGGCTGACTTTCTACAGTGAAAAATACAGGAAGGGGGGGGAAGGGGGAAGAAAAGAAACTGGAGCAAGGGGAAAAAAAAAAAATGGGAATTAGGGCCCGCGCATTGGTGACTAGACTCCAGCCCAAAGAGAGGAATAAAGCCTGAAAGCTAAAAATAGAACGTGGGGAGTACAATAAGAAGGGGGGAAAAAACCAGCAAGGTGGAGGGCGGCCGCTGGCCACAAAGGAAAATGACCAAAAAAGGAACCAACTTACATGGCGCCGCCAGATCCGTCACAAATGCAGAGAAAGGGGGGGGGAAAAAAAAACCTGCTG
>Ga0179591_1262721_pt1 | contig 27179 bp, 32 predicted proteins | sample CZOMad2_1_08_16f_FD_182891 | JGI IMG/M metagenome (GOLD analysis project Ga0179591, IMG submission 182891) | Vadose zone soil fungal communities from Angelo Coast Range Reserve, California, USA - CZOMad2_1_08_16fungal (PacBio error correction) | ecosystem: Environmental > Terrestrial > Soil >...
TAATAAATCGAGCGGCAGAGCGGGCGCGTCTTCCTTGCTAGAAAGCTTAGAGATGAGGAGAGAATCACCCGGACGGATCATCGCGAAATATCGGGAAGAACGTGTGGTCAAGACGGCCATTTTAGCCGAGCAAGGCTGTGGAAATCGAAACTGCAGCGAGGTCCAGGGAAAACCAGGAGGAGAGCTCTGGGATCGCGGGGATAAAGGAGGCTCACGGCTATGAAAGTAAGATCACTAACATGATCGGCGCGCTACGAAGCTTATGGACGGTGGAGAGAAGTCAGGGGGGAGTAAAAGCGCTCCGTAGGGGAGGAGGATCAGAGGGGGGGAGGAGGGAATCTTCTCAAGGCTGATTTCCACTTGAACAAAAACTTTCCAGGTTCTGGGCGAGCTTCTAACCTTCAAGGCTAACTATGAGGATACGGAATAGCACGGAGCGATGCGTCGGCGGCGCGCAGCACGGGTGCAGCGCAAACCCGGAACAAATCGAGCAACTATATCATCTCGCTTCATCTTATCCGACGCGAGCCGAACTCTCTTACCCCTCTCCCGCGGTCGATTCTCCGGAAAGGGGCGGAAGAGAAAAAAACGCACGCTGGACGTGAGATTTAGCTCTTGCAGGGACTCAGATCCAATAAAAGCCCTTACATGCCTTTCCTGTGCGTCCAAGTCTTCGTAAAAAATACTAGAGAGAAGCCGAACGCCGCCAGCCGAAGGGCCCCTGACGCAAGACATATCACGGCTCCCCCCATGTGTTTCACGCACTGCTTCTCTCCGGCAAGGAGATCCTCGCAACGCGACGAGAAAGAAGCGCCAAGGAGATTGCGGGGTGCCGGGACTAGCTCAACGCGGGGGGAGTAAAGGAAGTTCGATCGCGACAAGACCACGCGCGAAGGAATCCCCACTGGACAGAGACCGGGAAGAGGGTTTTCGAAAAAAATTGAGCAGAACTCCTTCTGGAATTTTAGCTGGAAAAGGGTGAAGGAGCGGAGGCGAAAAGGTTCGGATATCTCTACATGTGTAGTAACAAGAAATCAAGACAGGCAACGTACCTTGAACAAGTGCCAGGAGGAGGAGAGGGGATAAAAAAGAGGGGGAATTACTATGCAGAAGTGGAAAGATCTCGGATCTATTGAATTGTTAACAAATTCTGGGAGGTCATTGAACCGAACATTACTAAATTCGACAGTGTCGAACATGAAAAAAGCACCTCGGACTTAGGGTCGTCAGAGTCCGCTGTCGAAGCGTACGCGCTAATTCAACCTCTGTCCGGTGGCAGTAATCAGAATTAAAAGACGATAGATAAATCTCGCGAAACATTCCCAGGGGGGGAAAAGGGGGGCCAGGGGCGAAAGTACATGATGCATACGGCTGGCACCTTTATCTCCTTCCTGCAGTCTGTACGTGTCGGCGGATGGGATAGGCTCAGAAAAGAGCAGAGGAAGACTTTGGACCAACGGGACACGGGGACTCAAAAATCGCGATCTGAAAAGGCGACTTCAGCTTGGCTTCGGAAGAATCGCTGGTTGCGTAAAGGAGTAACGGAAAGGAATAGAAATGGGCGACGTCAAAGAAAAGAACCTAAGAAGACCTTTCTGACCCGACGAACCCACCGTAATCGGGAAGTACAAGATAAGGCTGAGGGGATTGGAAGAGAAAACAGCCCAACGGCATCGGGCGAGGATATCAAAGGAAGTGGAAACTTAACGTCACTCGACGCCGCCTTGTTCTGCCGATATGCGGTTTCAGTTCTAGTAAGAAGGAGGAGAACAAACCCGACGAGGAACGACGGCATGCAACCGGAACCAAATCCAAATCAAAAAAGTAGATGGTTAGGATGTGCGCTGGGTGTATTTGTGCTGAGGTATAAGGTCGAAACCGCGCCAGAATCCGCAAGCAGGGGGGAAAAATAGAGAAGCGAGACAGAAGGCTAGCCTTTCACGCGACCCCGAGTGGCGTTTGTTCACGGAACCTCAGCGACGAGAGCTGGGGCGGCAGAGCGCGCAGGCCCACCAAGTCGACCAGGAAAACTTCGCGCGTCATCGTGGGCAAAACGCGCCGAAGAGGGAAACCAGAAAGGGCGACGTGAGCGCAGGGTAAAGATTGGGAGGGGTTCTCTTGCGCCGATGCTCGGCATTGTTGGTTCTCAGAATCGCTGACAGTCAAGGAAAAAAAAACTTGGGGAAACGGAAGAGAGAGAGGTAAGAGATGCGAAAAAAAAAAAAACGGGAGGAGTCAAGACGTGGGACGGGAGAGCAGGTGACAACTACGCTCACGTCGGTCCGTTGGCGAGGTCTGTTCCTCGCCTACCCTCACTTATTCCTATCGGTTGGGGGTCGGGGCGCGATGAAGCAGGCCGGGGTGGGACTGGGACAGAGGCTCCTGAGTCCACTGTGAACGAACGTGCCAGCAAAAGTGACGAAATCATCTCGGGGACGAGGGATAAAGAGGGACCCAATTCTGGCACCGGAGACGTCTAGCGAGGCCGCGGACTCAGAAATAATGTCACTACCCGAAACATCTATCCACATTATAATTGATTATCCAACGGGGGGGAGGGGAATAAGTCAATAAAGAGATAGGGGGAAGGGAGGGAGAAAGGAGGAAAAACGGAAAAGAAGGGATATCGGAGGGGATAACGCATAGGGTTAGACGTGAGACTCCTCGTTATCTCACAAAACCGAACTCGATCGTAGATGAAGGGAATGAAAAGAGGGGGAACAGAATAAAGGGAGCCGAGAGCGAAGGAGGAAGGGCTGCAAGGTCGTTTTTAGAGGTTTCTGCTTTAGAAGAGGGGTCTATCTCTTTTTCTCTCCTTTTACATTTGCAGGAAGAGAAACTCACGAAGAGGAGACCGGTAGGAGGCGGAGGAACAGTGAAGAGACTCGATCTCCTAGCGTTGCTTGTCCCCGCACTAACGACCGCTGGCTTGAAGCCGAAACACCGAAGAGACGCGAAAAAGAAAAAACTGTAAAACGAGAGGAAGGGCCTGAATCAGGGGGAACGAAACTGTCAAAATCAGACGCAGGGGGACAAAAAAGGGGGGAAGGTCTCGATATTAAATTATCTCGCGGCTTATGCTTATCCCATCGAACTGATGAGGAGGAGAGAAACTTCAGAGGAGGAACGGGTAACCGAAAAGGGAACGCCGAACGCCGGACGAAAGGGATTTGACAGAAGGGGACGCAAGGGACTACGGCTTCCATCTAATCCTTATGGGCCACTTAGATCACAGGAAGATGGGGAAAGGGAAGACTCCTACTGTGCAGGAGCACTTCTCAGGGTCGTCACCCTTCTAATGAGGGTAGTCTGCTCATGTTTCATGGCAAAGGACCAGGGGAAAGATTTTTTCATTGTCGGGAAATCTATCCTAATCAAAAAGTTCGGGAGACTTTCGCATCAAGGTCCGGGGGGAAAAGAAGGTGGGGAGTCCTAGCGATCGTCTCGTTCTGAAATTTGGGTAGAGGATATGCCGGCGGTTGGTTAAAAAAAACATCTCAGTATCTGATTGCTAAAGCGTTGTCCCCGGAAAAAGGAGGGAGGAGAACGAGAGGGAAACAACTGATTTTGGAAGCTGATCGGTGCCTTCGAGTACGTAATGGAATAAAATGGGCCTTGCTAGATGTATGTCGGGAGGAGGGAGCGACTGAGGCGAGGAGTCTATCAGGGGGAAGAAAGCCAAGAACTAAGTCATGAGGGAAAGGTGCGTCAGCGATCTCACATCGACTTAACCCGAGTGAGGGGGGAGGAGTGAGATAAACATAGGGGGGGAATCGAATAGGCGTCTAGCAGTGATCAAAAAAACTAAATTATCTACTGGAGAAAGACTACGATAGGAGGGAGATAGAGGCGAGGGGGGGAGAGAAGGACGTCAATCCGGAAAACCAGCAACCCGCCGCAGAGCGTCCGCCGGAGAGGGAGGGGAGAGGGAAAGGAGGAAGAAGGCAGCATACGGAAGATCAAAGACGCGCGGGGCGAGCTTCCGGACATCCAAGCCTCTTAATGACACCGAGAACCGATGACGTAGACAAACTCGAAGAGAGAATGAGACCGGGGGACTATTTCTCCCTAGGTCACAGCCGAGGGGATGTCTCACGCACACGAAGGTACTTTTTCGTTCACCGAAGATATCAAAAAAGGCGTACGCTCCGTCGTCTGGTTTCATAAAGGAAGCTGAAATGACACAAAAGTCTCGCTCACAGTCAGGGTCCAGTGGGGTTTGTTCAGATGAGGCGAAGTCGAAGGAGACGGGGGAGTGAGCGCCAGGGCAGTAAAGGGGTTAAAATATCCTCTAGGGTCAACTCTAAGATACGCGCACGGAATCACGGTCGACCGCGTGTCTAATCCTAAATCAAACAACTTTTGACGAAAGGCAATTTCGCATCATCACCCAAGGAATTCAGACCTCTGAAGAGGGGAGAGGGCACGCGCAGTATGGATATCTCTCAAGAGAAAATCAACTCGTAGTCGGTTATTCGCCGCGTAAAAAAAGCTCGGCCCCAAACGCGCCGGTCCAGCTCTCTCTCCGGGCTTTTACAGTCTAAGCGAGAAGTAGCAGAGGAACCTTTTATAGATAGCAAAAAACAAAGAAGGGGAGGGAGTAAAATAAGATTTACCCTCAAAGGGGCTCCTCAAGGCTCCTCACCACACGTCACTCGCCGAGAAACGCGAGTGTGGGGAGGCGGCACGAGCAGGTTTTCAGCCGAGCCGCTATCACCCGCAGCGTTTACGTCGCCGCTCGAGAGCTCCTCCTTAAATGAGAGCAAGAGTCTAAAGGTACACCTGGGGTTGATAAGCTGCGACAGGGGTGAAGGAGGGGAAAATCAAGGAAAACAGTTGGAGTCCCCGAAGATCAACAGAACCGCGGTTACTATCGGATTGCGACGAACCCTCGCGCGCTCGACGAAAGAAAAAAATCATCCAAACGGCTCTGACGCAACCGTTTTCCATGTCGCTTCAGAATCTGGCGCCTATCACTGTGTTTAACATAGTGCAGGCTCGCCTATTCAAAACACGCGACCAGAGAGAGGAGCAAGAGAGAAAGGCGAAGGAGTGAAATCACGATGGAAACGAGTGCGAAACGAGCGGAATACGCATCGTGCGGTAGACTGCGGGACTATTTCAATGACCGATCGGGGGGGGTAAGGGGTCCTACTCGTCATGGCGGAGTGTCACGGGTCCGGTCAGCTGAATAGGTTATCGGAGCCAAGGGGGAAGTGTGGTTACCGAGCAACGGACGACATGAGAAGGGCTGCGCGACAGCACTCTTCGCCCCGGCTTTGCAAAAACGCCTCCGGGGAGGCAATATGCAGACGACGCTTGAGCGGCCGTGAGCGAGGATAAAGACCTGAATATATCTCCGCGGATACTCACCGCGGTCCGTGACTATCTCGGTCATTATAGACGGAAACCGACGTGCCTTCAGATTCAGGGGAGTACCTCCCACAGGACTAATCGGAAAAAAATCTTAAGAAAACCTAGCGCCGCGAGGCCGATGAAGGGAAAAGAAAATCCCAGGATCGCGAATCCCCCCCTGCTATTCGCTGAATCTTCATCTGGACAGTTCTCAATCGGTATACACTCCAGGGACCGGCAGGTTTCAGACTCCTAGCTCAGCGAGGCGTAAGGAAGGGGGAGAGGGGGTGCGGACCGGCCCTCTGACATTCCCATGACATAACCGAAGGGGAGAAAGGTTTCTACCTAAAAAGGTCATTCCCATCCTCGTGAGGTCGGCTTAAGGTAATTCTGTCTAAGGATATCCTGATTCGATACATGTAAAGAGGACAAGATTCGCGACGGGCACGTGGACCAGAAATCGTAGGAGCGCCTGTCTACGCAGGAAACGGTACGGGCCATATTCGACGAAAGCTCAGGGCGGAGGTCGGGGGTTTAAAAAAAAAGTGAGCAGGTTATGGCAACTGAAAGAAGATACACGAAAGAACTTCACTCGAAGATTCAAGCCGGAGAAAAAGCTGTGAGGGGAAGCATTCCTCTCTTGAATGTTGTCCGCGACGAGCAGCTGCAGCGAGGAAAGGGGGGGAGTCAAGCTCGGTCAATCCCTATCAGGTACTACATTATTTGTCCGACTGCCTGGCCAGATACCCTGAATGGGCACCGTGGAGCCTCCTGCCGGCGGGCGGCATCTCCGTCGAAAAAGGCTTTTTTGGATTCGGCGAGCAAGAAACGGGGGAAAGAGGGGGGAACCGACAAACTCTTAGGCGGGATAGCCCTTTCACCGCCGCCAGGTGAGTATATCTATTGCGTGCGCGATGGAGGAAGGTCGAGGAAATGGGCAAAAGTCCGAAAACTCGGGGGATGCTCGTAAGACGAGACAAAAGACAGAAGGCAGCCGCGGCGACGTAGCGAGCATGAGGGGAAAGTGGGCTGCCCATCGACGTAACAAGACTGTTGCAAGCTCTCGAGAGTTCGGGGAGGGACCCTAGGCTTCTCTCCAAACCGCCCGAGGAGTGAGGACATCGGGAATTGGTTGATGAGGAAACGAAAGGAATCAGAAAAAGACCCGAGCGCGGTTAGAATACGGAATACAGAAGACATTATATGAACGTAAGAGGGATTTGCATTTTTTAGTGTTTGTCGAAATTTTGAAGGGTCGGTCGAGAAACGCTCGAGTAAGCGTTGCGAAGCAGTGGGTCGAAAGTGAGAAGATACAAGGCGCGAGTCACCGCATCAGGGGACACTCTGTCGTGAAACGCAGAGACTCAGTATCTTCCCTGACATTAGAAAAAAAAACCATCGAAAAAAAAAGGCCCGCAACGATGCTGTAACGCATCGTGAAAGGGAAAGAGGACAGAGAGAAAAAGGAACGGGACCAGAGGTGAAAAGCGGACCATAGTTTCGAGAAGATCTCGAGGCGCATTGGGGCTAGCTCTCTTAGTCAAACTTATGGGAAGAAAAGAAGATATGTCGAGGCGATCCCTGCCAGACCATCAGGAGCGATATTCGCGAAAAGTTTGAAGGGAAAGGTGAGAACTAACACGTCGCAAGGTAAGGGCGGGAGAGAGGACTGGCCGACCCGCATCAGGTTGCTGAAACAGAATGGGGGATGGCTCTTCCGCAACGATGCAAGCGATGCGAGTCGCTGAGGGTGTACGAACGTCCAGACGACTAGGGTTCTCCGTGAACGGCCGATAAGGGAACGCTTTCGACCTATTCGCATTGTCGCACAGGAAGCAGGAGAGAGGGAGAGAAAAACAAAAAGCGCGGCGTCAAACTGCCGCAAAAAACTCCCCCCAGAGCATTCCATCTTGTATCAGTCTCAAGGGGATGGCCGTGAGGTACCGGGGAGCGTTTGTACGTGGTCTGAGTGAAGGAGGAAAGAAAAAAAGGAAAAGCATGAAGGAACGTTCGAACAACCGCGCATTGATTGAGTGAAACGCGTATAACTAACTCGAGGAACAAAAATGCCCGATTGGACGTAAGCGGGAAAGAGATCGGAAGAAGGCGACGCGGCTGGCCGTCCAGGGGTTGTGGGTAGTCGCTGTCTCATCCAGTAAGAGAGGACAGGGGGACGTCGGACAAAATGGAGATAAGGCAAGGAGGGGGAAGAGAAGGAAGAAAGATTACTCCGACCGGGAAAGCGGATGCAGGAATCGCCGAGGCGGTAGTCTTTGGCACGGCGACCGCTTTCTTGCGACGAAGAAGACCCCACAAAAAGAGGGGGGACGAGGAGTACGCAACGCAGTCAGTTCGTTCCCTATCTTCCCTCGAAGGGAATTAAAAGGTACATATCTCGAATAGGGTGGAGGAGCAGGTCGGGAAGTGCTGAAGACCATCTCGCGAGCTCAGCTCCAACCTTCAGTCTTACGTCAATAATCGCCAAAACAGGCGTGGGGGGTGGTGAACAACAGCGGAGGAAAGAACACCGTCTTGGTTCTGGGCAGAAGGGGGGGAGAAACAGGGTCGGTTGTTTATAAAAGGAACTCCTCTGTGAAAACGTACATAGCTCAAGATCTAAGGGGGGGGGGAAGGAATCAGGAGATCGGGGACGGCGTCTGCGATCCGCTAGACTCTTCCTCGCGTGGGTGTGAAGGGACTTCGGGCTCATTCGGTAAGTATTCAATATAAATCATCCAGGCGACCAGACGAGAAAAGGGAGGAGAACAGGGGGAATCAATTGTGTGGGGGTCAAGCATCTATCCGTTCGGGGCGATGGTCGGGAATCTCCTGGTCGGGTCGATAAAACTCGCAAGGACGGTGACGAAGAGGACTGAGAGGGGAAAGGGGAAACAGCACTCTAAGTTAAAAGAGAGGGATCTTAGAAACTGGTGGGAGACCTTAATCATTGATAAGAGGAAGCCACAAGGGGATTTCGTCAAGAGAAAGGGGGGATTGGCGGGAAAAGGTCCGGGAGGGGGGAAAAAGGAGGGAGCGCTCGGTCCTTGCCGAAATGTCGGACACATAATAGAATTGAGGTTAGGTCTCGAGGGAATCCGAGCGAACAGCGTCACTTCAAATCGGTGCGGTGGAGTGCGGAGAGACGGTACGGAGAAAGCGACGCGGGATCTCCGGATCGGGCTCTCAAAGCAGGTAGGCTTCAGCTCGGGAAAGTCTCTGTAGGGGGGCTGGAATCGAAGGCTAGAAAAGAAGGAAGGGCTCTCAATCAAGGAGAGACCTGACCAGTGAGAAGAAAACTTGCTAAAGAGCAGACGAGAAAAGGGAAGAGACAGCAGCACCGCAGAAGAAGGACTCACACTCTTACATGGGGGGGGGTATCTCGTTGTCAAAATCTAAATAAACGCGAAACCGGAGGAAGAGCATCACTCTACCTCGAATGAGTCGACGAACGAAGGGCTACAAAGGATCTCTCAAGACTGAGAGAGAGCACCTCTAGAACTCTCCCTTGCACGAGAGAAGGCGAACTATCGCGAAATTCCGACGAGAAGTATAGAGAGAGGGAGGGAACGCAAGTCTCCTTCCAGAAGGGGACTCGGCGCGCATAACGTGGTGATGTGTCCAGGGGAATCGTGGAAAGGGGGGGAGGGGGAACGTCTCGAGAAAGACCTGAGGGGGGTGGAGCGCGCCCGGCGGGGTTGCAGAAAGAAAAGAAGAGGGCACGCGCTCACGGCAGATCCCTACTGAAGAGGGGTCGAAGAGGATACAACCTAGGGGGAGATAGTCTCTCTCCAACTTGATAGGTAACAAGGAATTAGGACTAGGTCCAGGTCCCCTCTACATGTGAGAACGAAAAGAGGAGAAGATAGGACGAGAGCAGAGACTAATAGAGGCGATGTTTTGAGGGTCTGTAGAGAAGGGGGGTCTCTTCCCGAGAAAACTACCTCTCGACTCTAAACAACTCACTTAATGGGGGGGAGAGAGAGATGGCTCTAACTTGAAGAGACGTAGGTGAGCATTGATAGCTCAACCAAAAACTTATATTATTAAAATATGTCCTTTAGGACACCGACAGATAAATTAAGGCGCGCGAATTCGAATGAGAAAAAATTCAAAAAACGGGCTACATAAATCCCTAAAGCTACGGTGTCGGAAGGATTGGGGTTCTACTCCATCTGAAGCAGATCAACCAAGAAGCTCTGAAGGAGGTTGAAACGGAGCATCGCGATCGTCACGACGGGGGCAGTTCTCTTATAATTGCGGAGCACTTTCATATTGAGGAAGTATGGGATACCGAAACATGGTGAAAGGAGTAGATTCGACAACACAGGGGGGGTGGGTCTCAGAAAAGATAATTCAGGATAGGGGTAAAAAAGAGCTGACGCTTCAGAGGAGCGCGTCGGCCAAGGAGAAGAGCGGGAAGAAGAAACACGCCGAAGGAGAGAGGCAGGCAGACAGGAAGACAGGGACCAATCTTTTGAAAGAAATTCAAGGAAATGGGTCAAATCCCTCAATGAGGGAACCGATGAAATATGCTGAATCTCGTGAGAGAAAGAGATAAGAGGAAGTTAGCGGTAAAATCTATTACAGGGGGATTTCTCTACTCTAAGAACAATTTCCTTAGAGTTAGGGAGGGGTGGGACGGCAGCTCTCTTCGATGAGGAGAACGGTGGAAGGGACTAGTAGCGTATGCTTTCAAACGACAAAATTCTGTGGGTAAAGGAAAAACTTGGATGAAAGCCTGACAAAGAGGGAAGAGGACTCGAAGAAAAAGGGAAGGTCTTTCTTAAGGAGGAGCTAAGAAAGGGTCAAAGGACCTCTCGTCACCGGAGGGGGAAACACGCGCTTCTGAGCCCGACGATGGAGACGCGAGGTCTGGTCACTAGTCCGGAGGAGACACTCACTTGATGCGTCGCAAAAAACTAAGGGAATTGTAAATTGGGGGGTTTTCACAGAAGAACGAAACGGACATGCAAGTCTCGGTAGGGAGGAACAGAAAAGTTAAAAAAAGGAAACCGCTCTACCGACAGGAAGACTCTCCTAGGGAACAGGAACCTCAGGAGAGCTTCCCAACATGATATTTCGTATCTATAGAAGAAAGGAAGATTCCTCAAAGACTACGCGAAGAAACCAAGAAGAGAAAGAGAGGGAAAGTCCTGTAAGTCAACAAAATCGGTACCGTCTCTTGGGGCTATTCCACCCGAAGGAGGAAAGAAAAAAAATCGCCCTAGAAAGAGGAGGAGGGGGAGGAAGAAACAACTTGAGTCTCCAAACGGGGGAAAATCGTTCAGGGAGGGCGTCGAAACTAATTTCGATCTAGTACGGGAAAAAGAAGAACAAGGGAGGACGAGCGGCACTGAAATTTTCAAGCTAAGGAAGGAAAGAAGAAGGGAGGAGAACCGAAAGAGGACCCATATGCACGGAGATAGGGATAGAGTACTGTGTCACCTGAGGGAAAGAGGTATTTCATTAAAGAGGGAAATGAGGAAAGAAAGTCGACGGGTCGAAACGCGAGGGGCACAAGAAAAGAAGGCGGAGGCGACGGACGCGTCAGTCGACACTAGGGGGGACTTCGACAACTCTACGAAAGGGGAGGAGGCAGAACGACGTCTAGAGCAATAAGCGAGAAGAAAGCAAGGGGGGAAGGAAAGGGCAGTAGAGAGGACAGTTAGTAACGGAGAGTCTTATCTCCAATTCGGCTTCAAAGGAGAAGAGGCTTTGGGGGCGGGGATCTACACAGCGGGGGAGGAGTAAGGCTGGGTGACCAAAAAAAACGACTAACCAGAAGATTCGAGAAGGAGAAGGAAAGGGTGGGGGCGGCATGTTCGTAGAAGCAGAGGGGCAAAGTGCGTCTCTTCGTCGCCTTAGTGATTTGGGGGCGACGGAGGGGGGCCGAAAAGAGAGGGGGGGTCCTGGGAGAATTATCCCCAGAAGAAAAAAGGACCGAGGGAGGAAGCTGATCTCTCTACTGGCTTCGGGGGGATGTGCTAACGAAAAGGCTGACACGAGGGTATCGAAGTGGGCTTGAGTGAACTTCTAAGAGTAATAGAGGGCAGAAGAAGAGACAGAGTGTAATCAGATCGGAATGCTGTGTCTGTTCTGAGTCCAGGAAAAAAAACACTAAAACAAGGGCCAGAAAAAGAAAAAGAAAGGAAGGGAATAGAGGGGGAATCGGAGTGCGCTGGGGGTACGGGGGGGGGTGAGATTTTGGGGAAAGAAGGAAGAGGCGGAGACGACGCGAGCGACGATCCGGTGGCTAATCTTTTTCTACTCGGTTATCAAAAAAAAAAAAAATTGGGACTCTTCTTCACTTCTCAAATAGTCAGTGGAGAGGGAAGGTTAAAGGGCAAACAAGTTGGACTAAGCGAAGAGAGAGGGAGGAAGAGAAGGGAAGAGAAAAAAGAAGCGTCGACCAGACCCCAAGGCGATCTGTAAAGCGGAGACGTCGAAAAAAAGGAAAGAGTAGACTTTTCGACCATTAAAAAGCGGGGCAGAAAGAAAAAAGGGAGAATATGAAAAGAAGGGGATCGGCATTTTCTAGCCTCGCGGAAAGAGAGAGAAAAAAAACAACAAAAAGAGGGGGGAAAAGAAAAAAAGGCAGAGAGGCGAGCACCGTCAAAATAGCGGAGGAGGGTCGAACGGTGTTGAGAGGGCAAGCTTTGTCACTCTTCGCAAGTAGACGTCTTGGGGGAGAGGAGAGGACCTCGAAGGGGAGGAAAAAAACCAAGAGGGAGCGCCGCATCGTGGAGGAAGGGGCGCGAAGAGGGGGGGTGCGCGAGGAGGGGCAGGGAAGTCCTAGGGATGGAGATGAGGTCCCCGGTTAAGGGGGAACGTGCCACCGTCCAAAATATTTTCTTGAAGAAAATGAGGGAAGAGGAAGTGAGAAAAAGGACTCTCGACAAATTCAGGAGACCGGGGGGGATAGGAGAAGAGGACGAGAACGGATCTAGGGAGTAGTGTAAACTTCCTCAACCTACATGAAAAGCAGAAATCCTAGGAAACAAAGGCAGGTAATTGTCTACGGGTTGAGGGAAGACACAGTCTAACCTCTAAGTGTCAGGCTGGGGGGAGAAAGAAAAAGTGAATAAGAATATAAGTTAAGAAGTCGGAAAAATCTGGCTTTTATTACGCAAGGGTGAAGTAATTCAATTGCCGGAATCCGAGAAGAGGGAGAAATAGGGGAAATAGACAATCTGTAAGAAGGGAGTATATCGCGCGGCTTAAATTTCTTTTTGGGAAGCTTCTTATGCTCAAACACATGGGGCCTGCAAGTGAAGGTCTCCCATGAGAAATGACAGGAACAAAGAGAAAAGATTCTCCTATAGGGCCCAAGGTCGAAGGGGGAAAGAAGGTCTAGTAGTGTGTTTTGTTTCAAAAGCGAAAGACGAAAACTGGAGGGAGGAGACTAATCCCCAAAACTCCGAGGAGTACGCAGGAAAAGAAAGAGAGGGGAAGGAAGGAGAGAAACGGAAAACAGTTTCTGCCATTTACTCGAACATGAAAAAACTGTCCGTACACTCTTATGTTATGATAAACGGTCTGGGATGAAAGGAAAATCAGGCGCGAATGAGCGATAGTCGCAGGAAAACCTGAAGAGGCAGGAGAAAAGCGACGGAACGAGCCTTACTGAGTGGATTGGTGAATCCGCTCTTTACCCTCGACTTGAATCTAGACCAGGAGGGTTGGAAGTCCAGAAAAGAGAAAAAAACTCGGAAAAAAACGGACATCCGCTCCGGAAAAGATCCGGGAAGAAAGAGTAATAGGTCTGGGAGGAGAGAGAAGAAATGCTAGGAGAGCTCAATGGTACGGGGCCGTCTCTCATGGAAGGATCGCGGGCATGGATCTATATACATCAGACATGACGAAGACCGCGCGGCACGTGAGGACGCAATACGAGAGGGAAAGGAAAGAGGTTTTCTATAAAAGAGATCAGGCGCGTTCGGATTTGCTGGGATAAGGCCGTGTCGTGAGAAAAAAAGTCAAGGACGGGAAACTCGGTCTGCGAATTAAGAGGGAGAAACTGATGTCTCCTCGTCCTAGGGGCATATGGGGTATAAATGAAGAGGACCAGGGAGAGAATAATTAATTAAATAGACATTGGTTAAGGAGGAGAGAAAGGGTCTGATGAAGGAAATCTAGCCTTTGCGGCAGGGAGAGGCTGGGTGAGAAAACTTTACTTACTTAAAAGAAGGGATGTGGAGGGATGCGTCGGAAGAATGTAAAAGGAGAGAAAAGCGTCACGTAATGCAGGGGGCGAGTCCTCCTCAAAGGTGAACGGTTAATAGCGGAGGGAAGATGATTAGCATCCTAGGGAAGAAAAAAAGGCAGTCTGCTTCGAGCAGAGGACAACTAGGAGTCAGAGGATCGACGCTCAGTGAGTGGGGGCGCGGCCTCGAGGGACGCGCAAGGGGGAAGACGAGCGCCGCAGTGCAGCAGAGGAAGAGGAGAAAGAAAAGGGGAGGTGGCATGAGTCAGAGCTAAGGGAAGGAAGAAGAGAAAGCGGAAGCGGCTGAGCCAGTAAAAGGTCTCGGAAAGGACACAATGCTACCCTATCGTTCAGAAAGAAAGACATATCGCGTCAGGGGGACCAAGAGGGGTAGAGGGGGGAAAGAAAGAAGATCGTTTGAGAGCTCAAAGAGGAAAATCAGCGGGATATGAAACTCTGAATGGCCTTCTATCCTATCTAGAAATTAACTGGCTATTCTAGAAGGGGAATGTTTAAGAAGACTTCAAACAGCGTGCTCAGGAGAAAAAAAAGCAGGAAGGGTAAGTCGTACAGTGGGAAAAGAGGGAGGCAGATTACGGCGCTCAAGAAGGAGGATTTCGGTCGCTCCGTCTCTCAGGGGGGAAGCAAGAAGGGAGAGCGTATTAAATCTCAGCGAGAGGGTCGAAAGAAGGGAGAAGCGTTTCCAGAGCGCGGGGAGAAGAAAAACAATCGGTGGAGGATCTCTATAGTACATCTCGAGGAACACAAGAAGTTACGGTGACTCTTCAGTTCGAATTTGACTGAGAGTCTCAAGGAGCGGGGAAGAAAAAAGAGAGCGCGCCGCGAAAAACGAGAGATCAGGGGGGAGCGGCGGGTATAAACCGGGAGCTAGAAATAACCAAAAAAAACCTATCCTTCGAGAGCAGAAAAGGTGGGGGGGGGAATCTGTAAATCACGTTCAGAGAAAAAAGTAGCGAGGCGTGGGGGCCCCGTTCAGAGAAGACTCAACACACACTGATGATTGATTCATCTGATACCAGGGGGGGGAGAATCCCTCGCTACTTTGAGGATAGGACGGAGAACACAACGCGCGCAAGAGTCCGAGAAAGAGGGGGGGGTGATTGAAGAGACTCGTGTGTCAGACCCCCGCAGACCAAATCACTATGGGGGAAGTTCCTGATAGCTTAGTCCCGAGGCAGGGAGGAGTATAGAGGGAGACTTGCATATTCTAATTCAGGGGTGCTACAAGAGAAAGGTTAAAGAGATATAAACACCGGGGGTTTTGTCCTCGCGGGGGTGACTCTCGTCAAAAAGGCTCATCAGGGGAGGAGGGGGACATGCTCGTTAGTCTTGAGGGAGAGACAAAGCTCTCTCGCTAGAGAAAGGGAAAAAAGAATAAGGTGGGGGCAGGATCTTCCTCAACCGGAGTCCAAGTACTTTCCATGCTTGGTAGCAGATCGGTGAAAGTAGTACTGCAGCTGCGGTCCAGGAAAAAAATCCCGAAGAGATGAGGGCGAGATCAGAGGGGGGGGGGGGAGGGAAGCTGGTAGCAGAAAGGGGAGAGGATGTGAGCGAAAGGGGGGGAGAGGAGAGAGCGAAAGAAAACTCGGATGGAGCCGAGAAAAGATGGTGAGGGAAAAGCTTGGGGCGGGAAGGAAGAGAGTCGAGTAGTCCTATCTGGAGGGAAGGAACGAGCGGAATTTCAAGGAAGAGACACACCAGGTTCATCTTTTACGGCGAGCAGAGGGAAGAAGGAGAAGAGGAACGTATCAGGACGCAGAAAAAGAACGGGGTCGGAAAGAGTAGGAGCTTAGTGGGCGACCCCAAAGCATGACTTCAGCTTCTTTCAGCCAGGGAGGAAGGTCTCTTATCGAGAGCCTGAGAGAGATGATAACTCTCTCGCAGAGGTGGAAGGATAAGACACTATATTACTCGACGCCTTTGACAGTTCGATTTACTGAAAAGAACGAAAGAAATGAAGTACGCGTTTCGGGGAGTAAGACCCAGGAGTAGGAAAACTTACGAAGGTAACTAAGTAAGCAACTCGGCCCTAGGTCCGACCAAAGACTGAGAGGACGAAGAAAAAAGGCGATTCCATTCCTTAGGAGAGAAGTACTAGGAAGTCTAAATCAAAGTATATCAAAACGATAAGGGGGAGGCAAACGGGGCGGGAATTTTTCCTATGCCTCCCGAAAGCTGAGAAAGGAAGGGGAGGAGGAGATACCGCCCCAAGAAAGCGGGAACATCAAGATACAGATACACTATGGTATGTGAGCTACCCGAAATAGGACCTCCCTCCGGCTGGCTAGGGAAGAGCTGCAGGAGAAAGGGATGATCGAAATAGACGGATAAGGTAAAAAGACCATTCTTCTGCAGAAGGCACAGGAAACACATTGAAAATCGTAAGCTCTCGGTCGTAGCTCATACTCAAACGGGGAAGGGGATAGAAGGATAAGGAGATGTATGTTGAACGAGGGTCCGGAAGAGGGGGGGGGGCATCAGTGCACAAAATCTTGAGAAATCAATTCCCGAAGTTGAAACGACTATTGTAACAAGGAAAAAGAGGTCTTCCTAACTCTCTCTGCAGGGCGGGAGAAGGAAGGGGGAAGGCGAGAAGAGGAGGCAAGAGAGACAGGAAGGAGGCGTCATAAGACCCGAAAGGAGAGGATCAATGAAGAGAGAAGAAATGAACTGGGTCCCCCTACTTCCAGTCTCAGAGTAAAAGGATGCAGAACGCTGGGAAAAATGGAATCTTCCAGGCGTCGGATACTGGCGGTGTTTGGGGGAGGGAGAGGAGGACATCGTTCGCGTCAAGATTTGTGGAAGGAAAAAAACTACCTCTCTTCTCTTCTATTGAAGTCTGGACTCCTTTCAGTTATGAGATTTGTCTGATCTTCAGCTCGAAAAGGGGGGAGACTTCAACTAGTCAAGGAAAACCCCCCCCACCAAAATCCCCCCCCATGCCCCACCCCGGGCACCACGCACGACTGTAGAGCACAGGGACGATCCAAAACGAGGGAGGCAAGGTGTCTTCTAATCAAAGAGGCGAACTATGGATTGGCAACGGAAGCAACTCTGGGAAGAGGAGAGGCATCGGATTTCTGTCTGGCAAGAGATAGTAATATCCTAAGGCCCAACCTACTAGGGATGGGGTTTATACGAAGAGGGAAAGGACTTTTGTTGTCAGAGGCTCAGAACCCGAAGAAAAAGAGAGCGGGAGAAGGGACTGCCAAACATGACCAGAAAGGAGATTCATAATGATCGTGGGGATTTGGTTACTTGGGTGGGGGGCTTTTTTTCCGCAGGGGGGAAGAGTCGGAAGGGACGACGGGAACCTTGGGGAGAGGGGGGAAAAGAGCCATGCGATGGGCGGGGGCAGGACCGTCAAAAAAGAGCGTCGATGGAAGTTTCTAAAGTTTTCCCAGCATCGAAACAGCAAGGACTAGAACCTTCAGTAAAGATCATCAAACAAACCGATCGGGCGACGGCCCTCCAATAGGGCACACGTAGAAGATTGGGGGGAAGGAAGAGAAGAAGGGAAAAGTCCATACCTTCTAAGGGAGCGCCGTTAGAGGGAAACAAACATCGAGAAAGCGCCGGGGCGAGTGCTCGTGCCTAGGAGCGCTCGAAAAAAAAAATGATTAGGAAAGGAGGAATGCTCGAGTCAGAACATGCCTCTCAAGAGGCGGGAACGGAGGGGAAAACTGGATTTCGCAAGCGGGGAACTCGGGAGGAAAATCTAAGATGGACGGTCGTAAAGAGAGAAATTATTCGAGACAATCTAGGGGCGCCCTTTCGAACGATTCGTTTGGGGGCTTGGAGAAAGGAACTTAGAGAGGAAGCTCTGCAGAGGTTAATGAGGTCAACTGGTGACAACGTGCCCATCTCAAAGAAGCATGGGCGCCTAGAACGCAAGAGAGGTCTATTGTGTCACAGGATAGAAAAAGGGGGCTGCCTTACACGAGTATCAGAAGAGAGGAGGCGGTAAAAAACTGCCTCACAAACCCAGGTAAAAAGAGCCAAGCCTTAAAAGTAAAGATGGGGGATATTTGAGGGCCTTAGAACAGGTGTCTTGTTAAGGGGGGGAGATGAGCAGCAAAACATTAAAGAAGGAAGAAAGGAAGCTAACCAAGGCTTCTTAAGGGTGGAGGACAGGAGAGACTCCTATATTTCACCAAGACCTACTAGAATCGACTTCCGGGAGTACGACTGGTCACGAAAAGATCCGGAGGAGAGGAGGCAGGAACTGTAAGGTTGGAGAGTTGAAGGGGGGTTAGCTCGGCGAGCGAGGGGCTTCAAGGCCGGTACGGACCAAATTTCTATCGGCCATGGAATAGAAAGCAAAGAGAGATGAATAAGAAAAGGCGCAAGGAAACACGCGGGTTCGCTGGGAAGAGATCCCTATTCTTTAAGTAGGGGTCCCCAAGGTAGCTAACCGCTTGCTTGCGACACCCAACAACATCTATGGCGAGGGATAGAGCGGGAGGTCATGATAAAAGCAGTTCTTCATCATTTACTCTAGACAAGCTTGAAATCTGGGTAGGGACTGGGATTATGATTGAGCGCAATAGGGAGAGAATGCAGCGAATGAGGCGATGTGCAAACGTAAAATACTACGACAGCGAACTAAGACGATTTCTTTTGGGTCTACGGACCTCTAGTGTCTGCTCTGAAGCCGGAGTTAGGGAGGAAGGACTCAAGAAGACGATAGGGGAAACCGTAAACGAGCCAATCTGTCAGCAAGAAAGACTCATCGAGGAGGCGGAGGCTACCCTTGGGACGTCGTAGGGGAGGTCAAGCTGTAAGCGAAAAAGGCAGGTGGTAGCGCGTGGAACATTAGCTATGAAGGAGAGATTCTAAAGCCGGCTTCAATTCAGATACATCACAAAAGCGGGTAGAATGTTGGGGTGACAAAACAATATCCGTGTGACGTGGGAGCGGGAGAGGACGCAGAGGGTGTTTCGGAAGAGACCTGAGAAGGGAAGGCTAAAAGAGGGAATATCACCGCAACCTAGCCATTGGCAAAAGGAGGGAGAGGATCGAGGGGATGTGGAGACGCTATCGTGAGTAGAGAAGGAAGAGGAATGGGGGGTTCGCTAGAATTATTTCTTAAATCACTGCGCGCAGCTTCTGCTTCAGGTCTGAGAGGCAGGGAACGTAAAAACGGTGCAACTAAAAGGAAAAAAAGGGAAGGTAGGGGACGGGGATCCGAGCAACATGAACGCTCACAAGGCCCCGGTTAAGTTGCGTTCTCTCCATTACTTATGACGCAGTGGGGGAGGTCAGAGGTCAGGCAGAACGTCTGTCTAAGGATACATGAGGGAGCAGAGACGGGAGGAATCGCCGGGATTCGACAACAAAAGGGGAAAGATCCGTGACCGCCGACGAGCTCAGAGAAGAACGAAGGGAAGGCAGGAGGTAAGTCAAGAGACTCCGCAAGGAGAGCGGAACTCTACGGTGAGAGCGGGCAAGTGATCCGCCTAGACTAGAAACTCAAAAGCGGATAGGAAAAAAAACTAGACAGGGAAGAGACTACCCACGACCGTTCTCAAAACTGGAGACCCAAAAAGTCTTTCTCTTCCCAGATGGAAAAGAGGGGGAATTCAAACGCTAATAAGTGGAGGATCAGAAGAGCGGGAATCTACGCGATCGAGATAGGGATGGGGACAGGGCTGGAGCAATTTCGCCTTTTTGTCTCCGGGAAACCCTTGAGGAAAAAACAAGAAGAATGGATCGACAGGGGTGAGAGGGAAGGAGAGGCGCGCGAAAGAAACGTAGTTTCTTTTCGTCGCAGGCTCGCAGGTGTTCAGAGCATAGAAGAAACAAGTCGAAGCAGATCCTCCGACGGGCGGGTGAAGCTTGCGCCGTAGTGTAGCGTCTCTCTCGAAAAAGGGGTTTATATGGCCGTCACAGGGAAAAGCTGATTCACAATAAGTCTACTCGAAATGAAGCGAGAGAGAGAAGTCTAACGATCCGGGAACCGTCCTCAACCTAGGACTCTTTTATCTGGAGTCGGAGAACAGCACCCTAGCACCAGCACTGTAGATTAGGAGAGGTTTGGGAGGGGAAAAGAGATACTAGGAGAGAGCGCACGTACTCTTAAGGAAAAAACGATTCTCTCAACAACAAAGATATTATTACATATATCTATCCCGTAAGCCCGCTACGAGCGTCTCGGACCTGCGGAGGAGAAAAGAGTGTCAGAGCGCACAGAGAAGAGAACCGGGGAGAGGGGGGTCGCGGGCAAGAAGTCTGTTGAGAAAAAAACTAGGAAAACCGAGATCTACGATTGGAGCTATCTCTGCGGGAGTGGACTGTTAAAGAAATGATAGTTAGGGGCGCGAGAAAAGGGGGACGAGAGGAAGATCCTCGCACCACGAGGGGGGAAGTCTATATCAGCTAAGCGGCGAAGATAACGGATCTTTCGCGGAGATTCCTCGTCCTAGCATCTAGGGACTATTTAGAATCATCTCGAAGGCGGGCGCGAAAACAAGCCGCCGGACGCGCCCTCAAAAGCAAAAGTTTAACATGCTCTTGATCCTTTGGGAGAAACAAGCTGGTTGAATGTAGAAAAAGGAGCCACGTTCACCGAAGAAACCCGCGTCGGGAGAAGGAGAGGAATCGAGAAGGGGATCGTCAAGATATTCTCGGGGCAACAAAAGGTAAATCGACGGGCGCCTAAAGTACTGCACTTGGGGTAACAGAACCACCTGGGGTCTAAGGCGGGTTTTCGACTCGTCTAGATTAGTAATGCGGAGGGGGCCAGTCCTCAGAGCGGATTAGGAAGGAAACTCAGAAACCGTCATTGCGCTCCTCTTCTTAGCGAGGCCTCACCGGCGAGTTATTGGATCCGTGACTAAAGCAACGGCCATGAACTGAGGAGAGAAATAAGGTGGAAGCCCCAAGACTGCGCGAGAACTGGGAGAACACGGTCGAGGATTATCATCCGAAGCGGGTCACCGCGCTCGAGGAGATCGAGCGCGAATCCTGATAGAGAGAGATCAGAGAGAAAAAATAAAGGGGCCGTGGAGAATGGGGGGGGAGAGGTGATGCAAGACGGCATCCCACAGGGAGCCTCTTTCGTTATTCCGCCCCGGGGAGTAAAAGGACAGCGCGAAAGAAAGAATGAGCGATTAAAGTTCCGCCATCACTCGACTGAAGAAAAAGGGAGATTTCATTCCATAGAAAAGGAAAGTAGAGACACTCAAAGGAGAAGGATAAAGAAGGCAAACGAAGGCCGGAGGAACGATTCCTCTAGACAGACTCGGAAGGAGGGCCCAGTCTGACCACGCAGCGGAGAGAAAGAAATCAAAGCGGGAAAGCTACCGAGAGGAAGTGACCCCAACTGAATGAAACGCAAGGAAAGGGGGGTGAGGCACGGAGCAGAGGAATGGAGGATCGGGAGGATAGGATACAATTACACGCTAGAAAACAATAGGAGAGACCGGGGGCAGAGTGAAAACTTGAGGGAAAAAGCACAGACCCTCGGTCTCATGCTCCGATAATACGAGACCGAATTAGAATTCAGGAAGACGAGCGAAGAGGATGGACGGTTTCACCGGAGTTGAGGGGGGATAAAGTGCCCCGAAAGACGGGGAGGATCCTCATGCTACTTTCAGACATCAGATGTTCACAACCAATAAAAGAAGGGGGTAGGCGAATCGCGCTGCGGCAGAGGAGGAGAAGGGTGCACGGCAGACGCAAGGGAGGACAAGCTTAAGGAGGGGACTTCAGAGAACACAGAACTATCAACAAAGAATGAAAATGATTGTCCCTACTTAAGGAGAGGTATTAAATGCAAGCTCGGACCGTGGAAATACTGACGGCTGTAGCGTACTTGAATCGGGGAGAGAGCAAAAGTGTTCAGGGACAGCTTTTCGTACGAGTTGTGGAAACTACAAATAGGAACTCGGCAGATACGCGGCGACGGTACACGTCTTTAAAAGCGCGCCTTGGGAAGTTCTGCGTGCGCGAAACCTATCTCCTTTTTCCAGGGTGAAGGAGAACGATTCGAAAAGGCTAATATCACCCACTAAAAGAACCAGAAATTGGAGAAGGCCTCGTAAAAGCTAGATAACGTGAGATGGCATAGTGACCTCTATCGAGCAGCGGGGGGGGGAAATCTTCGTCGTCGTATAATAGGAGCGAAGGAGAAACGAAGTGGTTCAGAGAACTATCGTAGGCGGTGAATGGAAGGAGTCCGAAAAAAATATCCAAAACAAAACGTCGTTTATCCTTTACGCCATAACCAGGATACTCCATGAAGGAAGGTCGACGTGTTGCTCTGGGGTGAAGGTTTGAGCAGGGAACGAAGGCGGGAAAGAGGCGTCGGCTACTAGATCGACTTAGAATTAGAACAGGTCGATTTCACCCATCTATTTATCGGGTGCCAAGGGCTCACATCGCGTGGCGCTGGAAATTGACTTTAACAGGGACCTCGCAGGGCGGGGGAACGCCGAATGGGGAGAAAGAAAGAAAAAAAAACCGAGAGGAGACCATTAAACTAAAAAGATGCGGTCGCGAAAAACAGTCTTGTAGAACCAAAAAACGCCGAGAAAAAGATCTACTTAAGCCGAGTTTAAAAGAGTGCACGAGAACGTTTCACTCTCCGAGGGGAAAGGGAGAGGAGAGCCCGCTGACAGCTCTCAAAGGAAGAGAAAAGGAAGGGAAAAGGAGGAGAAAAACTGAAAGAAAGAGGCTCGATCTGGAAATACAAAGTGCGGTCAAAAGCTTTTCAACTCGGCGCGCACGCTGACTTGGAAAGAGGCGTACGAGGCCGCAGGAAAAAGAGGCGAGAACTCATCTTGGCCGCCTGGTCGAAAAGATCGTTTGGGACTCTGCGTCAGTAAGGCAGTTTATGCCTGCGAGGCAGGCGGATCGGACTTGGAATACAACGTGCTCCACGAGATTCGCAGTGACGGCCGCGCAAAGAGGGGAGGGCAGAAAAAATCGCTCGACACAAGATGCTCAAGATCATAAGCGGCGCAAGAAGAATCTGAAGTGTCAATTCTCAACAAACAAAAAACCCGCTCGAAAGGGAGATGAAACGGGGGCAGCGGAAGGGAGTTCAGGGGTTGATGGCGTAAAGTCTAAAAAAAATCGGAAAAAGGGGGGACAAAAGGCGGGTTCGATTCCTTCGTACTAAAAAGAAATAACCGCCGGACGAATCGGAACAACGAGGAGGGAGGTGAGGACCGTCGAGATATAAAGGAAGAAAAGGGGAATCGTGCCTAGCACCCTGAAAAAGAGCTTCCGCTGGGCACTACCATCCTACCACGCCAGCGCAGTCTACGTTAGGGGAGCAGGTAGGTGTGGGATCGGTTAGTCGGAAAAGCGCAATCAAAAAGAGCTAAGGGACGTACCATTTCACTACTGCCCTCCAATCAACAAGGATTACTCTTATACCCAACTCAAAAAAAAGGGCTCCGCGATCTCCAGTGAGATCTTGTCGGGGGAAAAGGCGGGAAACGAACGCTGTCGGGCGCTCAAAAAAAAAACCGAGACTCGCGCTGAAGAAATATCCACTTGCCAGACATTTCTTTACAGAGACTTCAGGAGGGAAAAAAAAGGGATGTACGTCGCGGATCGGAAGTCAAAAAGGTACTACACAGAGAAGAGGGCGGATCGTCGGTAAGAACTTCCTCTATCCTAAACCCTGATACGGCGAATACTACAGTTAACTATTGTCGGGGGAAAATGAGGGGACGACCCGCGACTTGACGCATCTGGAGAAAGGATTGGGAAGCCAAATCCAGAGAAAATCCTCAGGTTTAAAAAGTAAGAGCTCAAGGGGAGCAGACAGCGGGCAGAGGTATCGAGGTCGCTTCTGCTCTAGAAAAAGAGAGGGGAGGCTCGGAGATGCTCAAGTGGTCGAGACTGGTTAACATGCAGGGGGAGCGCTGGTCATTTCCATAAGAGACCATTAGGGTCAAAGGGCCTGCAGGTAAAAACAAAGGTCCGGACGGGAGGTAATCGGGGGGGTCTCAACCCTCATCCGGTCGCGGGGGGATTTGTAGGGGATAGCGACGGTGGTCCTGTCTCTACACTACGAAAGGACGGGAAGTTCAGAGGAGGAGCATGTACTCTAAAAAAGCAAGAAGAGAAAAAAGGGGCCGCGCTCGGGATCGGGGAGCGACATTCCGCTGAGCCTGGTCGTAAATTCTCCTTTGGGGGGGGGTGATGCGAAGGATGGGGATGCCAGTGGGCGGGCGCGGAGAGATCGTCCGTGTTGGCCGAATCTGGGGGAGGGAAGCCTAAAAAACCGCGGGAAGTCTTTGGGGGGTGCTTCTATCATTCAAGGAGCAGAAAATATCAAGCCGCCGTGAGGTTCTAGTGAGCTATAAGCGACGTCGAAAGTCGCTGAGAGAGAAAGCGAGGGCTGGGAGAAAAGCTTCGGCTAAAGCTCTGAATGCGCGGGGTGGAAGGGCGGAAGGTCGGTCAGGTCCTCCTTCCTTTGGGCTCAAGCGTACCCTGTACGAGAGAAGTCCTTACTCTGCTTAGAGAAATAACATAGAGGAGGAGTAAGAAATACGCCGCCGGAAGCCGCCACAAAGAAGGTTCATCGTCCGTGACATCCAAAGCGTCTCTTACACCTCTAAAGGATCTGTCAACCTCTGACGACGCGCGCGTATTCCAAAGCCAGGTAGAAATCCAGACGCGTAGTGTTCAAAGCGCCGCGAGTACATATGATAACTCTAAGGAAAAATACGCGATCCGCGGCGATCAGGGCGGGGGTAATCGGAGCATCTTCATTTACGAAGTGCAAAAAGACGTCGCAGCAGCAACGATTTGTAAATCGGGGGCGAAGGCCGAGCGCTATCAGGCGGGCGGAAGCGCGAGAGCGGGGGGAGAGTCAAGGGCGCTGGGAAGCGCCGTAAGCACGTATCTATAACGGACTCAGAGGTCTCTCGAAAAATCAAAAAAATCGGTCAAGACTCTTAACTGTAGCAGCTGAAAGAAGTCCGAACTCTGCGAAAGAAGTACAAAGAAGGTCAAGCGGTCTCAGAGCAAGACAAATGATTGGGGGGAATAGGAGGGGAGGGCTAAAAACAGATCGGCGACAAATAGACCGGGAAGAAGATTCTCTCCAGGGGGTGAATCGGGTCGAAGGAGGGCGCGCGACACAGGGCGAGTCTTTCCTTAAGGATACAAAAAAAGGGGAGGGTGAAAAGGAGATAAAGAACAACCTCGAAGAAACAGTGAGCCGAAAAAGAGAAGAACGTATTCAACAAGAAAGAGTGGCCGAGTGGGGGCGCTTCCTATCTCGGGGGGATACGTCAACCTAGCTCTCCGATGGCTTCTCGCGCTAGACGCCGTGGCTCTGGGGGGGCTAGCAATGAAGGAAGTAGATTCACCTTGTGCCAAGCTGACGACAGGAAAAGGAGTAAGAACCACGAGGCAAAGGGAGCTCTCTTAAAAAAGACGAGAAGGGAAGACTTACGATCGGACTGTACTCGCGCTCGTCTCAGTCGAGGAAAAAGACAAGAGAAAGACCTCCGAAGGGGAGCTACGGATGAAGCAACATTTGGGTCCACTGTAATCTTCATAGGGGGGAGTTTGCAAAAAAGGCGGTGACCAGGGAGAACTGGCATCTGCTTTCCAAGATGAACACCGATGGGGGAAGGAAGAGGGGGACTACTTGAGGCATCGCGGCAAGTAATCGCTTATCTCCCTATGGAAGAGTACGGGTCCGAACGACGCGTAGATCCTGGCAGAAAAAAAGGGGGAAGAACTTCTTTGAAAGAGAGACGCGGTCGTATTCCACGGGTGGTAAAATATCGGGGGGGGAACGGAAAGAGAACCCGGGGGAAAAGAGTTTCGCTTCCGGCGGTCGTGGGAGGGAAGGAGAAAGAAACCGCTAATTGTGATATAGGACTATCACTTACTCTCTGCTGCGCAGACGAGGAAGGGAACCACGTCAAGGGAGAAGGAGATTTCAAGAAGCCGAGCGTCTCTAGATGGAAGCAGGACGCGGGAGCGACTCGCGAGTGACGACCCTCTTGAAAGGTCCAATCATCAAGGTAAGCGACCTAAAAAAAATAACGTGCGAGAGCGGACGTACATGGGATCGACGCATCACGCCCGACATGCAGTCGCTTTACGTTATGAAAAGGGAAATTCTTAAAAAAAGGGGGGAAAGCTAGCGAAGGACCTCTCTCCTATTTAAGGGACAAACTCACAGACCCTTCCACCTCGGGAGGAAGGAAAGATTCTCTAAGCACTAGAAGCGATAAAACACAAGTAAGATCCGAATACCAGAAAAAAAAACGGCGGTCTGTCCTAAAAATTCTCACTCATATCTTACCGGCTGTAGATGGCGACCCGGGGAAACACGGAAATATCAGATCAATAAAAAAAGCAAGGTATGGAAGGTAGGACCCAACTTGCTCCCTGATAAAGACTTGCCTCTGAGGAGGCGATGGAGAACTAAAATGTACACGATCTACTAAAAGTCATGACGAAAAAACCGGCCACTTGAATAGACGCCTCCTCGAGCAGTCTGAAGGAAGTCAGAACCCGAAATGCAGATGAAACGAGCTCTATAGATGTCGTGGGGTACAAATGTTTCTCGGAGGCCCTATCCTGAGTGACTCAATGACTGTGAGCTCAGAGTACGGGCAGGAGGCACGACAAGTCGGACGACTGAGGGAGCTTCAGGGCCTCAATAAGCGCTAATTGGCCGTCGTACGATCCTTAACTCTACCGGAATGCGGGGCAGACCGACGGGGCGCGAAAAATCAGCGCGACGACCTTGAAAGGGTAAAAGCCGCGGGCCCTTCTCACCAGGATCGTTTTGCATCTCACTGACGGTCGAGGAGAGCATAGAGGCGGAGGGGTTGATTCGCGCCAGAAAGTTTCCTCTTGGGGAAAAACAAAACGACACAAGGCAGCTATCTGAGTCCAGAACATCTTGATGGGGTCACTGTCGCATTTCGGGAGACTATTCACGTTTCTAGAAAGGGACGATCGAAGGGTGGCGAACGGAAAGCGGCAAGACCCCGGAAGACTTTCGATTGATAAACTGAATAACTAGACTACATTTAAAGGAAGAACTCGCGAACCTTCACTATGCTAGAACAGTGCCAAAGAGGACAGTACTCTGTCATTAAAGATATCTATTTCGGCGTGCCGCGTAAAAGAACTCTGGAACAGAAACCGGACCCGATGTTGAGATACTATCTGAATTAAAATGTTAAGGAAATCAAGGAAGACCAAAAAAGAAGACCCTATCTCGGTGTAGAGGGGGTAAAAAAGAAAATAAAAGCAAAAAGAAATGTGGTTTGCTCTTTGTACAGGTGTTGGGGTGCGGCAGTTGCCAGGCCGAGGGGAGTACGGAGACAGACGGACCGTGCGAGAAGTGGGGGGGGAGAAGACGGTGAGAAGAAGATGACCAGAGGAGGCGTCCATCCACGCGTGAGATGGAATTTAGTTCACAATTTGGGAAACGGAACGCAGCCCTCGAAATGAAAGGGACACTCAGCAAAAAAGGGCAGCACCGAATGCGCGCCAATCTGGTCGCAGGAAAGGGGAAACCTCTCTCCAAAAAAGGACATAAATGGACAAAAAACGCAACCTTGAAAAAGCCCAGCAAAAAGGTGATAATCTGCCGATTTTAGAGAAT
>Ga0179591_1310571_pt1 | contig 27175 bp, 25 predicted proteins | sample CZOMad2_1_08_16f_FD_182891 | JGI IMG/M metagenome (GOLD analysis project Ga0179591, IMG submission 182891) | Vadose zone soil fungal communities from Angelo Coast Range Reserve, California, USA - CZOMad2_1_08_16fungal (PacBio error correction) | ecosystem: Environmental > Terrestrial > Soil >...
GACATTATCACGTGACTTCACTGTCCTTGGGAGATGCCGACAGATTGAGGACTCTCGAAGAGGGGGGGGGCCAGGAGAGCGTGACTCCAGTCTCTAAAAAACGGACCCCAAAATCTACTTTGGACTAAAAAAACAAACGCAAACCCAAAGAAACCAAGAAACATTGGAAAACATGGCCAGAAATAGATGTGGGCAGTCTGGGGAAAACGATAGCCTTCTAAAATCCGCAGGTCCCAAATTCGGGAAAAAGAACCCTAAGGATATCGTGAAGGGAGCGCATGAATCTCTGTGATCGACTGGGGAGCATAATGGCGTAGAAGATCGAAGGGGAAACCTGACTAACGACCGGGTGCTTCCGGGGTAGAAAGAACCGTCCAAAGATGTAGCAGCGAAGGTCAAATCATCATCTATAACCAAGCTCCTAGGGAATATAGTTTCATAATTCGAAACAGATGCGCTTAAGCTAAGGTGAAAACAAAAGGCGAGCAATTAAACCGCGCGGGTACGGGGACTAAAAACGTTATATCAAGAAGGGAAAGTGTGGGACGTTACCGGGTACTATGAGAATTTCAAGCTACTGAAGATGAGATCACTTCGGCGACGGGGCTAACTGGGGAAAGTGAATTCTAGACCACCGGCCGATGAGAAGGAGAGCCCGACTGGCTCAGAGGAACTTAAACTAAAGCAATGAGAAGTCAACAAGCCGGGCCGGAGTATCTTAAAAGAGGGAAAATCAAGGTCAACCGGTCATCGAAAGAGCGAGTACAGAGGCAGGAGTGTTATGAGCGGGGGGTCAGGGCAGGTGAATTATAAAAGAGGGGGACAACAAACGACGATCCCATCCAAGAATCAGGGAGGGGAAGGGGTCGAAAGGGGGAAGAGAGGTGGGTGACGGGTTTGAACATGAAGGGAAAAGTCTCCCACTCTCCACTACTTGGGTAGCGCGGGAGACCAGGGGTGGAAAGTTCACTCATCACTATCAACGGGTCAAAGAAGAAATGAAGACAAAACAAAGGGAAGATCCATATCATTAAAAGGGTAGTAGGAAATAGAGATAGGGAAGTTGGGGGAAGTTCTGGGGCTTCTGGGAAACTTGATGGTTTTCAAAACCATAGAAGAAGGAGCAAGAGCAATTTGAAATCAGCGAAAAAAAAAGGGACTGAAGAAAAACACGTTTTCCTGGAAAAGCGTCACACTCTGGCCCTTGAAAAGCAGATTCGGGATGCGGATCGTCGTTGGGGGTGGGGTTCCTTGCAGGAAAGAACATAGTCGTAGAAAAATCGCGTCCACAATCCAATCAGCATCGGGGAAGAACAAGCTCTGAGGGATTACTGTGACTTTGGCGGATGTTCCCTCTGAATCTGACGAGGAAGGAAAAACTGGAGAGAAGTGGCTGCTTCCGACTTATGCAAGGAAAGGGGAAAGGACAATTCAGTAGAATGATTATTTGGTAGCTCTAACTTTAGGTCTACGGTATCCATAAGATGGAGAGCGTCGCACTCCTTTAATGAACTTGAAGGTCCTTTATGCTAAAAACAATCACACAGAGCCAAATGTAAACACGAGTGTAGAATCAGCCGGTCTTGTCCCGGGGAGAGACCTGGTGACTTTAGTCAAGACTTCCCCTCATCTGATCATTGAAAACTTTAAGTCAAGATAGGGGGACTCGTTTGGGGGAATCTCGACTGGTATGACCGGCTCGAAAGAGTTGGCTGGGTCAATCTGAATGTCGGGAGAGGATTGTCAAAAGCGAAGCCCGACACGATCAAGGAAGGAGGAACAGGAAGGTCCGCGCGACGATGTCCGGGCCTAGCTACCGCTAAGGAGGGGGGTGGTTGTTACGGAATACCTTTGACGAGGATCGAGACGGAAGAAAGCGGTAAGAAGTCACGAGTCCGGTTCGGGGGGATCTACCCTTTTTGACTTTCGGCGGGGGGCTGTCTGGTGGCAGGCCAGTTCAATGGGGAGGGACCGAGCGAGGTCTTTGGAGGACTACGCAATTCTCGTAGGGCCAAAGGTCGGGCCAAACAATCCATTTGGTCCTCAAACGTAGAGGAAGATAAGAGGAGAAAGCGTGGAGTGTGTCTTCTTCATAGCCTGGTGTCCAGGCTCACTATCGTAGGGGCATCTAGCTATCGGGGATACAAGCTCTGGGGAGAAGAAGATGAACGAAGAAAGATCCGCAGAAGAAGGTATCCTGCCTTTCAATGGAGGGAGATCCGACCTACAAATCTAAAAAGAAAAGGGAGAGAGAAAGATGATAGCTCGTCTGACGGGGTAACGATATGTTTGTATCGGTGCGAAGGGGTCAAAAATCTACAAAAAGTATAAGTAGGTCCTCCAAGGAGACGTGAGTCTCGCGTTTACTCCTGTACGGAGCATTGACGGTGCACCTTCCAAATTTGGTCCTAAGATTTTGGCCACTCGACCCCCAGCCTTGAATGCCAGGTGAACCGGTGCTCTTCAAGCTTCGCCTCGGGTCAAATGGAAACAAAGATCGCCGCGGAAAAGTAAAAACCGATCCGCCAGAGAGGACAAAGCCATTTTCCTTGTCTTATCAAGTAAATTAAGGATGGGTCAGCGAGACTTCCGGGACAAAGGGAGAAAGATGAACCCGAACCACACCTTGGGATGCTGAAATAGAAGGCCTTTTTCTCTCAAAAGGAGCGAGGAAGCTCAAGGGGGCCAAATTTAATTACCTCTCTTTTTGAAAGAAAGGAGCAAAATCCAAAAGGAGCGTGACGCAAGCCGGTGTCGAGCCACACATGTTCCGGAAATGTTAGTCGCGAAGTCTTCCGAGAAGGCTGGGGTTCTCCTCCGATCTTCGGAGAAGAAGACTCAAAAAGGAGAAGGGCCTTCGGCAAGAAGGGCCTTGTTAGTGAGGGGTGCTCAAATAGAGGTGAGGAGGAAAGATCTTTTTTATATCAAACATGACGGGATAGCTTAGAGCTGACGCATCTCTCCACCACTTATTAAAAAGAGAAGAGAGGATCACTAAAAAAAGAGCTCCAGTTCAAATCCTGGAGGCTACTAACTCTCTCGGCATATAGAGAAGAACAGAGGATTATTGACATGGAAATGGCACGCCTGTTGCTCTGCGCCGGAAGGAGACGAAATAGAATCTGAGGGGGGGGACATCGCGGAAAACAGGGCCTCACGCTTCCCCTGGACTGGACCCCATACCTGGAGGTCTGGAACCTCAAGGGGTACTTACCGGGTGTCGGGGCCTCATACGAACCCAGATAAAAGGTGGCAAGTGAGCTCTTCTCCTGATATATGTGACAAGTCCCTCGTAAAGGTAGAATAGTCTCTCATCTATGATCTCTTTTAAGCGAACTAACCCAAAAGGAGGAGAGACATATGCGCATCAATAAGACGGGACTTAATCGCTCGTCGAGCCCCTAATTAACTCGGGTGAGGCAGGGTTCCGCCTCGATTGGTCTGGGTCCACGGCAAAAAAAAGAGCGGAAGAGAGCCGTATTCCTCACTCAGCTGAAATATCACTTCTCCGGAGCGAAGAGAAGGGGAGGTATTGAATTCGCACCTTAAATGGACGGGGAAAGCTTGCGAGGGACCTTCGATATTCCATCGCGACGACGAGATGAAGGGCTGAAACGATTCTGTGTTAGAAAAAAACGAGCAACTGATACCACGCCTACTTCGAGAGCGAGAGGACTTCGACCAGAAATTGACGTGATTAGGGTATCGGAAACAGTAATGCCTCTCAAAACTTCAAGAGAGGGGCGTGCTAGGCCGACTGCAGCGCTCCACCCAAGAGTGTCGGGAATAAAAGGAGACGATCATATTCTCGATCGCGAAGCGGCCAGGGGTGCCACCATCCACACCAGAAATATCAGAAACAAACGAAAACCTCATAGAGACTCGCAGCGGGAAGATGAACTCAGAAGCTCCCTTCTGAGAATGGGCATACTTTTTCAGTAAACACATCTTCGGACTCTGGAAGGAGAAGGACTTCCAAACCCGACCAAAAAAAAGCCCTCCTCCGAGACAAAGAACCGCAAATCAACCCCCTACAGACACACCCACACCCCCCCGTCCCCAAACAACCGAACGCTTAAAACCCTCCCCCCAAAAAAAAAAAAAAGGAAAACCCCACCCCCAAAAAAAAAAAAAACCAACCCGCAACAAAACCAAACGCCCCCCCAACCCCCCAAACCAAACAAACGCAATACACAAACACAAAAAAAATTGCTTCACAAAACCCTTTAGCTTCACAAAAAAGAAGACGCAACCATGCGACTTGGGAAACCCCGGAGCGGCAAACGGGAGAGAGCCCGGAGAGGGTAAAAGCCTAAGCCCACCGATTGAAGGAAAACCTAACCCAGGAAGGGTATGCGGTAGACCCCTCTGAGAAGCTCTGTGAGTTTGGGGGTACCTCCTCCTTCTGGATAACTCACTGCCGGGGGGAAAAACTATCAGAAAAACCTTCCCCTCCACAGAAGAGAGAAGTTCAAATCGAAAGAGAGGACAAACGCCGCGTATTCACTATCGGGAAAAAGGCGGAAGCTCGAGGCTGTATAATCTTTTAAGTAAAACGCTAAACTCACCCGGAGAGGGTCAAAACTGCCTTGTTCTCTATACTGTAGGGCGAGACAACCGCTGGACGAAAGTGCAAAAGAGGGTGGGCGCTTATCTCGACATCCTTCTAGAGAAAGACTTTCGAAGAGAACCCCAGCATCCAAATTGGCTGAGGGAGCTCTGACCACTTAAAGATAAAAACTCACTCTGAGACCTAGGAAGAAAGGGAGCTCTTCCTATAGTTTACAACAAACAGGAAAGAGTGCCTATCGGGCGGGGCGTCAGAGGAACGCGATCGTAAACGGCATGAGGGATACTTATAATACCACACCCACACACGTCCAGTTACAAACCATTCACCCTCTGCATTTACAGGGGGGAACGACGGGTTTGGGCCCATTTTCTCCCGCGACCCAGGTTTACCGAGAGGGGGGAAAACCATTTCTGGGACGAAAAAAATATGCAGGGAATTGAGATAACTCACACGCAAACAGGACCGATCTAGAAAACAGGAGGAGAGGTATATCGTTGGAGTTTGGGGATCGCCTTGAAAGACTACTTCTCAATTTATGCATCAACACCTGGAGCCATCAGGAGGGAGGAAAAAGGACCTGGTGAAGAGGATTCAAAAAGGCACTACGTAACAGAGATTGTCCCCATGTAAGATCGGGAATGATCTCCGTGGGGTTTATTCGCCTTCGACTAAAAATCGTGTGTCAAAAAGGCAAACTTCAGCAAAGCAGGAGAGGGATCGCTTCGCTGCAGAAGGAGGAACCGCTCTCTTAGGAAGTACAAAAGGTCCCGGCTGACGGAGATCTCGGGAGTAAATTGGGGGACCAGGGGAGGGGAGAGCTGCGTCAAGGGGAAAGGAACTCTTTATCGAGAGGACCTTAGTCGACAGAAAAGAGGGGACGATGGAGCTTCTCCATTCCACCTAGAATGAAAGGACCCTTTTGACTCCTCCCTACACGCATATCCGCTGATAGGAAAAGGGGGACGTGCGGAAGAAAAAAACTCGTTGCAGGGATCAGAACATGTGGCTTTTTCACTTCCAGAAGAGAAACATAAATCCGGGCCTGAACGTCCACCTGCGAGAGGGTGGGATCGCGCTTGCTATGGGAAAAAACACATCTTTTCGGGGGACCGAAGCGAGATCTAAGGAAGTAAAGCGGGCCGCTAGCACCAGTAGAGGCCAAGGCCCTGATCCGGAGGTCAACTTCAAAAAAGCTAAAGAGGAAGGTGGTATTCCCTCCGTGGGAAACTGATAGCTTCCTTTCAGTTCATCTCTGGTCCGCTCACGTTCTGGCAATTCTACACTTGGGCAAACTTCTTCATGCGGGAGGGTGCGGAAACTGTGGGGAATATTTTTATTGTCGCGAGATTTGTCGGGGGCTGTACAACGAAAAACTTGAAGGAGAGCTCGCCTCCGAAAGCGACCATTATCCAATAGGACTGGGTTGTTCCTCTGGACAACCGTAGGAATATACTAGACTGCATAGAGGGATAAGTTGAAGTCGACGGCTCGCTATCGTAAGTTTGTATGAGGTGAAATGATCATCGCGATCGATCAGATCTCAGATCTTGCAGCACAGGGGATCAGGGTGAGAGATGCAGCAGGCGCCTCAGCTCTCTCTATCCGTCATCTTCTCTGGACTAGCCAAAAGCAAGCAACACGAGGGAAGAATATCTTCTCGCTGCTGGGGGACATTTGTAATAGGATTTCGAAAAAAGCGGAGTCGGGTTGCCTCACCCTTCGGAGGAGTTCCGGCCTCAATTCTCTTTCCGCCAGGTCCAAGGAAACTCCGGGAAAGGGAGAAATACTCCTGTGCGCCGGATCTTGATGAGCAGGAATCAACGCTTCTACAAAAACCCGACGGGCCAGAACGGGTCCCGCGAGGGAACGGATAACGAGGTCCTCAATTAGTCCTACCGAGGAATTCCGATCTGGACAGGGGAAGATCGGGCGATGCTCCTCCTGGGGAGAAGACCGGGACCTCCCTAGGCCTTCCTCCATGCGAGTAGAAACGGAGCCGCGGCTGGACGAACGGACGAGTGAAGCCTAGGAAAGAAAGGGGGGGAAACAATTTAAGGTCCGAGCGAGGGTGGGCAGACAAGTTTAATAAGCCCTGCTGAAGAAGGTATTTCGATCCAAGGGGGTCCCAGGTGAGTAGAAGTCGTGCCTCGAAACAGCATTTTAGGAAGGAACGGGGTCGGAGAGAGCTCCCGAGAGCAAAAACGAATCACGCCTGTTCGTCACGCGGCTAGAAGATCATCCCGATCTCGACTGGTGGGAATTCCCTCTCCTTGGCAATGCGAGATTGCTCTTGAACCTATATACGAAAAAAAAAAAAGGGGAAAGTATGCGCAAAAAAAAAAGATCGCAAGTCAATTCTCTTTGTCTCAGCCAAGAGACGGGCCTAGAGAGGAAGATCAAACTCAGGGCTACATCTTAGTTTCCAGACAGAATGGGAGCGAATGGAGGTTCCTCCAAACTCATGAGCCTAGCAAGGCCTTTTTCATCATCTCTACTAATCTCACAGGCCCCTTCTTGCTCTAACACAAAGGACCTTCTTGCGGCAAAAAAAAGTGTCATTACCGAGAAGTTAGACCCTAACCGACCCAGTCCCCAGGAAAAAAAAACGTGATCTCGTCGCCTCGCCCTGTGACCAAAGCCTAAGGAGTCGGAACGCAGTAAATTTCGACTACAAAATGGGAAAATTTAATCTCGGCCCAAAGGGGGAGGGGCGAAAGCTGGGGCTGACAAAGCGGAGTCAGTCCTGATCCAAAGTTCCAGAAGAGAAGCGGCGGGGAGGGCACTCAGGCACTAGGAGAGACCTTAGGATTGATCACCGAGGAAGAATTAAGAAAGGACGAAGAGGGAAGAGACCGGCGGTCTATGGAAGACTAGGAAATAGAAAAAGTCTAAATCCTGCGGTATCCAGAACTACGAGATAAAAGGGACCGTGTCGGCAACGAGAAGTTTTCTTTAGGAGCAAACCCAAATCCTCGTGAAAAAAGAAACAGGCAACTTCTCCCTCTAGTAGAGAGGAGAAAGCAAGAAGGATAAACGAGGGGCGGAGGAACTATCAAAGAAGAAAACAGGGGGGGTCTCTCCTATCGGAGATAGGGAGAAACGATCTTCTTATCTCAATTACCTCTCCACGCCAGACTCGGAGTCGGGGAGAAAAGCCCCATCTTAACTTTCGCAGTAAAGGGAGAGAGAATTGCTCGTGGATTAACCCGGGAAGCTAATCTAACTTTCCCTACACTGAGGATATCTCGAAAAATGAGTGACGAGAGGGACGCATTCCCGCAATCTATCCTAATCCCGCGCCACCTGTTGGGAGTTGCAAAAAAGAAATAACGCCAAACAGGGTAAGAAGGTCAAAGAAATAAACGGAGATCAACGTCAGGGATGCAGGTAGAGACTCCTTATTTCAGGAAAAAAAGAACCCATCCGGATAGAGGAAAGATTTCCATCTCATATCATCGATTTAGGAGGTTGGCCAAAAAAAAGAACCCTGGCGGTTTTCCCTCTGGGACCTTGGGGAACTACAAGGACTCAATAGCTATCTCAGTGGGGAAGTGCCGCCACATATAAAGTCTAAAAGTTTCACCAGAAAAAGCTGGATACCGACTCATACCTATCGTTTACCCTGGGACAGATAGATGAGGAGAGTGTATGAGTTCCTCCCCTCGGGCGAGCAGGAAGGGGAGAAGGAGGAGATCTCCACTCTTTTATCACGGGGATCATAGGAGGGGGGAGGTCATACCCTCTAATTAAAGGGGGGGGGCGAATTAAAATCGAGTGCTGAGGATCCCATCTGGTCGAAAAAGGAAGTCTAAAGTCACTCTACAAGCAGCACTTTCGGAAATCATTATCCCTAGTTACTACTCTCCGGACAACGCTCGAGAGGAGAAGCTCACATCCTGCGTACGAGGGGAAAGAAACGAGAAGAGGCATCCTCTCAGGCAACAATAAAAAGAGGAATCGCTGAAAGACTTAAAGTTTCTCGGACCGGAGGGGGGAGAAATGCTAGTATCCCTTAGAAGCCACACCAAACTAAACGATCCACATCCCTATCTCTTCTCGTTCGAGGGAACGAGGGTGAAGGGGGGGGGGTACATCTTGCATCTCCCCACCAGAACATTGGGGAAGGAGACTCGATGGGGGAGAAAAGGCGTGGGAGGGAAACCAACTAGTCTCTTTAATTCTAGAAGGGAAATGACAAAAACAGAAAGAATATATACAAAACAACTTATTATTATCATAAGGAATCGGCAGGTTGGGGAAGGGGTTGTGAGGCTAGCCTTCCGCTGAGCATAGTGAGGGGTTTACCATCCCCTCGGTCATGACCATCAGGAGGCGAACCCGTCATGGGGAGAGAGTTGGCTGCCTCCTTTACAACAAAAGGAACCAGAGAATCCCTGTCCCTTCAGTGTCGAAGAGGGGTGCGTATGTCTCGTTGGGGGTTGGGGGGGAAGAGACTCTTCAAAGAAAAAAGATATCGTAATAAGGGAAGAACATCAGACGGGAATCTCTTCAAGAAATGACCGCGGGGAAAAGGAGAGGGAGGTCCTCCTCTTCCAAAAGTACCGAAAGGAAAGTCTAGTCCGAGAGATGGCCGGACTTCGCCCTCTTTATAAGATGAGGAGAGCACGGATTTGAGGGGGGTAGAGACTAAGTGAGGGTCACGTCTCCAACGGAGGAAAATCGCAGGGGATTCGCCCAGTCCCCTCCTGATTAAGTCAAAAAAGACGAAGAAGGTCGCAACTTCCTTTTCTATCAATCTCCGAAAGGGGGAAGTGGATCGATTTTCTTTTAATATAACAAAGCTAGATAATGGCGCCGGGGGCTGAAACGCTCTTTCTCTGAGGGTGATCAAAGAGTAGTGGAAAAGCTAATCCAGGCAGGGCCGTCTCGCGGCGATAAGAGGGGTCAGAGTGCCTCGCGAGAAAGGGCAAGCCAGGAGTGCTTCCCGCTAGGGCTCTTCGAGTTCGAGGGGAAGAGAAACCTATCAGGGGTTTATTTGGAAGAAAAAAGAAGGAGTACCTGCTTGGGGCGGGGGATCGTGTGTCACTGGAAATCTCCGTTTCAGGTGGCAATTCTCCCATGTGGAGGCGGCGAGTATGGTGGCCGAGGGAACATTCCATGGAGAGGTGAGACTATTTTGAGTGGCATGGATTCCTCTAAAAGACGCCATATCTACCGAAGAAGGTAGGTAGTGGCCGGGTAGGAAAGAGAAAAACAGGTTTTCAAGAGGGAAAGTAGTCCTGGAGAGAGGTCGAGCGGGAGATATGTCTTTTTTAACGGAAAAACGAACCTTTAATGGAGGCACACTGGGGACAGGGTCTCTCCATCACAAAGGAAATCAAAGGGGGAAAAACTCTCTTTTTGGAAACTTCAAGCGAGGAAGGAAACAGAAAGCCTCCGGAAAAAATCTCTGATAATGCCGAGCTTTGCCGGTCTTTACTACTAAGCCGAAAGAGAAACAGTCTCTGGGACGAGCGAGCTAGCTCTTTCTCATTTTAACGAGGGGGTGGATATTCTCAAAAGCTGGGGGCCACTTCAGGGGTGACAAGCCCCAAAGTCTAGAACTCATATTTACGCGCACTGCAGAGGAGGAAGTGGAAAGCCATGGTGTATGGGTTGGCCCTCTATACTACACCCGAGAACTTTGCGCGTTCGAGGAAGGATTCGCAGGGAGGAATCCGAATGGACGATAGTTAATAAAGGACGTGCAAGAGAAAAGGAAGAGAGTTATACTGCTACGTAGGGAGGAAACTGCCTATTAACAAATATTCGTTGCAGAGAGTGAGAAGATTATGAATTATATGGAAAAAGCCCCCCCCCACGAAACTCCCCTTGAATTACTACATGGGATACTAAAAAGGGAGGAGGAGCGCAAAGTCTCGCGAAAAGAATCAAGGTGGACCCCTTTTATGCTGAAATGGGGCGAAAAACTAAGGCTCCTGTAAGGGCCGACAAGGCAAGGGGGGCACTAAGACAGGTAGCGATGACCACGAGGGCCTCTTTTGGTCTAGAGTCTAGAGGGGTACATTCATCAGTCAAGGGGCGTCTGGGTGAGATCTATGTTCGGAGAAAGATCCCATTCTATCATTCTGAAATAGACGGGTACAGGGGAACAGAGTTCTCCTCCTCGGAGCAGAGAGGCGTCGTAGAGGAAATGGTTGGATATCGGCCAGCGACTTGCAAAGGTCGGGGAGCTTGGATCTCTGTAAACATATAAGAGAAAAAACAACATGGGATGGAGGGAATCTTCTTCCTAAGAAGAGAGACAAGGAAAGGATCGAATCTAACACCATATTTCGAGAGAGAACTGTCTCTTCCCGATATAAGAAAGGCGGAGGGTCCTCAAAAAATGTCTACATGGGGGATACGTCCAAGACACGATAAGAAATAAAGCTCTCCTCGTCGCTGCGGCAGAAAGAGGCTACTACATTTCCCACAAAAGGCGTTGCTCGAAAACCTTCTGTACTGCCCGAAGAAGGGGTACGGCGGAGCCTGGGAAAGGGAACATAAGCTTACTCCATAATCCCTGACACCTTGAGATCGTTCTCCTCGTCACTCTGGCTCTCCTAAAAAGAGACTTTATGAGAAGAAGGGTACTAAAAATTATACCCCACCAGTAACAAAACCGGCGCGGGTAGATCGAAAACCCCCTCTGTCGTAAAGAAGCAGCCCATCTCTGAACAGGTCAGGAGACATTAATAGGAGAAGGGGGGCAGCGCTGACTCTTATAAACGTCGACCTCGAGGGAAGAGAGCCCTGAGGACTCGGCAGAAGGAGGAGGAACCCCTTCAGGGAAAGGAGCACTTGCTACATCTTCGCTATCCTGGGTGACTTATCGAGTGGAAAAAGATAGTAATTGACGTACACAGGAATGCGATCCGTTCCTATATCTCTAAAGAGGCAGGGGAAAGAAGATAGTACGGGTTCTGCTTAAGGAAAAGTATGAAAACCACCTCTTTCACAGGGACATAAGAAGGAAGGCTCCCTACCTTTCAAGGAGGTTCGGGGCTCAGAAATTAGAGAAAGAAGGGGAAGGTTCTAAGCGAAGAGGGGGGGGGGATTCTTCTATTTCGAAAGCGATGACAAAAAGCAAAACGAGATATTTTCAAGGTTCAGAGAGTGGGAAGAGGATCAGATCGCGACCCAAGGTCCACCCTCCACATAAAAAGCGCTGGCCGAAGGAGAAATCCAATCATCTTATATGGAATCTCGAGAGAAATCTTCCCGGAAGTTAGATGAAAAATGATCATGGACGACGGGGCTACGTGAACGACTCGTCTGCTTCTTCCTGAAGGAAACGGAGACGCAGGAAAGAAAACCCTCGATCATCAAGCGACCCGGTGAAAGGTTCACACCTAAAATCCGAAAGAAAAGGGTGAAAATGACCGAACCTGAGGCCCGCGGGGGGAAAACAGCGCCTAATCCTCAAAGTCGACGAGAGTAAATCCCTCCGAAATATATTATTCTATCACAAGACTCATAGAAAGCGGATCAGTATCCCTCCGGGGGGGGAGTCTCTCTTCAGAGGAAGAATTCCGACAACTTAGAAGGGAGGAGAACACTCCACCTCTGGATTATTGGCAAAGAAAAAGAGAGAGAAAAAAGGCCGGCTAGCACGTATTTTGGACGGGAAGGGAAGAAAAATCGAGGGGGGATGCTTTTATATCTTCGTGAAGTACACCAGAAAAGGGCAGTCACCGAGTATTAGAATTGCCGTTTCTATAAAAGGGGGGGGACCGAGTCGTCAAGGGGAGAGAGAAAGTATCTTGGAAGGAACATAAGGGGGAAGGGGGCTGCGCTCCTCTTCTCTTTCACGAATGGACGGAGACAAAGAAGGGGGCACTGTAAGACCCTCTCTACACTGTTCTAAGGAGGGAAGGGACTCAGAGAAGAAGACGGCCTCACATCCGCTGAGGTCCGCGAAGGGGGGAAGCGACCATCCTCTTGAAAACCAGGGAAAGCGTTCATCGTAAAGTAGTGGGTGGACGTCCGTCTCGGTAGAAAATGGTGGTAGAAGAAAATGATTCTTCCCAACAGAAACCACGAAAGGAAAAGCCAGAAATTTCTTAGACAGCAGGGTGACGTAGTGTTTGCCCAGAACTTGCAAGCTACCCTCTCACCAGGGGTCCGAAAGGGGATGGTTAGAAAAAAGGAGGGGGGAGGCCGACACATGAAGATCTTTAATGCGATGAAACAGGACGCAAAAAAGGGAAAAAGAGACTCATCAACCACCACACGTATTCTTATTAGGAGAGAATCGCAGGGGGAAGGGGACTGCTCGCGTCCCGCTGGGGGCGCTGCTCTGATTTTTTGAGACACTCCCTGACCCACGAGGAAAAAGGGACAGGGTTGTTGGTCGCGGCAGGGGATAAAAAATTCAGGGCAACAAAGGGAACGGTCACCCTCTATGAAAGTGGACTGAGAGCGGATCGTGAGTACTGAATGTGTGGGTTTCAGACGGCTCAAAAGCGGAGAAAAACCGATCGCTGTCAAGAAGAGAAAGCCTGAAAAACTCTGAAGTCTCTCAGAGTGACAGGGGGGGAGGGGGGGAAAGGGGGGACGCGGATTTCAAGAGACTCACGCGGGAAAATGCTGGAAAAATTGCCTCTCGTCTGCAAGTGCTTCCTCGCTCTTCGGGGGAGGAAAGAGTTCTATAGAAAAGTACTCCTGCTTTGGATCAGACCCGTGGGAAAGGAAGGGAGGGTCTCTAGAAAGGTGAGGAGGAACTAAGGAAAAATTAAAACCGTTCTCTCCCCTTTAGATCTCAAAAAGAGAGAGTAACAGAGGGAGGGAAAAAGGGAAACTTGAGTCTTCCTCCTGGTTAAGGTGCGAGACCTGGCGTTGTCACTTCCACGGATCAACAGAGAGGAAAGCCTGCCGTCAACTCTATTTGAGATCTTCTTTTGCTACGATTATCTGGGGGAAAGTGATCACATCTTTTCTTGGCAGTAATCAGGTCGAGAGGGCGTGAGGCGAGAAGAGGACTCTAGCCTACACTCATCGGGAGGCCATTATGATCCCCGATCTGAGATGAGAGGTTCAAAATCGCAAAAAACATAAGGGGGGATGGAACCTCCGTTGCGAAGAGGGAAGAATCCTGGCAGGAGGCGTGTTCCTCGCTTTCGCTCGGTTCTGGAAGAAGGAAAGGTTTCGTAGGACTTGGATGGGGCCGCGGTCCACTTGTTATGATATGGTGCACTCTCTAGGGGTTTTGTAAGGGGAAGGGAAGTCCATCGCAGGGGGAAAGTCAAAAATCCACGGAGAGTAAGTCTCAACATTAGCCCTCTACATCACAGGGTCAGCGTCTACCTTCAGAGGGAGGAATAATGCAACGTCTCTAAGAAGGGAGTAGTTCTCCCGTGACTATCTGAGCTGTGTAAGTTTCCAGGCCTGAACTAAAAGAAGATCGAGAAAGAGGCTCATGTTAGCACCGAAACGAAACGATTCTAGGGTACTAGCCAGAGTGGCCTCCGCCGCTAGATCAAGAGAAGGCCACCGAGGAGTTTCTTCGAAGAATCCGACCGAAAAGAGGAAACGGTCTCTTTAATACTATTTAAAGGTGCGAATTTTTACCGGTGTTTTGGAGAGGTAGCTTCATCTGGGGGGAAAACAGAATAGCGCCTGAAAACTCCGAGAGGAGGAGTCAGAGAAATTGGATCAGGAACGGAGGTCTCCTTAAGGTGGGTCAAAAAGGAAAGAGGACGAAAGGGGAAATAAAGAAGTCCCAGTCTCTCTCTAGGAGTCGCCAGGTGCTATTGTAGGCTCTGGGGTAAATTCCTCCGCCGGAAAGGATATGAACTACGGCAAATCTCGAACAATTGGGTGAAAAGGAGACAGTGTAAAGTCTATCCTTCAGGTAAGGGACGAAGAGGAAAAATTTCATGGTCTTGAATCATTAGAATTCCGTGGGTACTAGAGAACGAGCATCACCTCAGAATGGACTTACCTTCGATACCAGGGAATTATACTGTGGGGTAAGCACTTTCTCTTCGACTCTGACGAGAGACAAGGTGGTAGGTACCCAAGCGTCAGCAGAACTGTGGCTCAACTATCCAGGTAAAACCTCGGCTTGGCCTCAGCTTTAGTGAGAGCAAAACAATTTAAGAGTTTAGTCATTGAGTCGCGAAAAAGTCTAAAGAAATCAGTAACGCCGGGATTATTTCGCAGGCATGACGTGGGAGGAGAAAATGCCCATTCAGGGTCATTTACAGGGGAGAAACCTATTGTAGCCTCGATGGAATAACGCTAAGGAGCCAGTAAAGAATCAGGTGGACCTCATCCCGGGGCAATTGGAGATCGTGGAGGGGTTATCGGCTCGAGAAAAACAGGGTTTAAAATAGATAGCTTCGGTAAAAAGAGAGACTATAAGGGGGCAAAGGCGACTAAAATATCCACCAAAAGAAAGAAAATCTGCGCGAGTCCTAGAAAGTAAGGTCCCGACGAGGCCGGTCTATTTCCTCCGAACTGAAAAGATGGGGAGAGGCTGCTCCTACGTCATAAAAAAATAGAGGACCTTTCGCTGAGGATACATCTCGTAAACTAAAACTGTACGAAAGGAGGAAATTTTGGGGCTATACATAAATCTTCTACTCAGACGGTTACAGGAAAGGCGACTTGAGGCCCATACGGACCCGCTTCCCATGCCCTTGATCTCTGGCGCCAGACAGAGTGCTCAGCCCTTTACGTTCTACTCGCGGTTCTAGACAAGGGGGGAGAAAGGGGCTGACTGGTTCATCGCGCACCCGGATGCATTATTCGCAGATATCTGGGGGAAGATCGCCGTCCTACTTCGACGGTCAGGGGACAGGAGGCACCGTGAGAAGAAGTCGACCTAGAGGGAGGGGAGAGGGCCTTTCTTCGAGGCTGAGGACGGAGGAGTCATCCCTTAGTTATAAGCAGGAGCTAGAGCAAGGGGCAGGTGAAGGGAATCTGAGTCCCTACGGGGGTCACCTTCGACGAGAAGCGCTTAGGTCCATGACGACGAAAGAGGGCGGCGGTACACCCGCGATATTTTTTTATCGATCAGATACCACAAACTCTCGGTCAAAAGTTACTACACTATAAACACCTCGTCTCAAAGAGAAGGGTCAGATTAGGGGTCTGATGGGGGGGCCATTACTTCCTGTAGGGAATTATGAGGAGAGAGATGAGGATACGACTACGAGGAAGCGGCTCACCATTTCTGTCACGAGCAGATATCGTATGGTCGAAGCAAAATTTCCCCCCAGCAACAGCCTGAAAATAGAGAATCATCTACAAGCAACAAGATAGGATTCAGTCGGAAAATCTGCCCGGAGAAAGGTCTCGCACCACCGCGGAAGAGGGATAATGGGAGGAAACCTTCTTTGATTCCCTTTTTCCACGACGAGGAGGAATATCTCTTGCAAGTACATTAGATACTTCCGTCTCCCAAACGAGGGGAGAACCTCCAACAAGAGACAAAGGAAGGTGCGTCACAAGCCAAGAAAGAAGCCCCAAGGTAGAAGGGAAGAACAAGCTTCCCTTCGAGGACCGAGAAGCTATATCGAGAGAAAGGAAAGTATACGACCCGGAGGGCTACCCTCATCATATGCTTAGGCTGACCCTCAGAGAGAGAGTCGGTATAGAAGTGGAAAGAGAGTTGGATTTCTATCGCGGAAGAAGTCATCAGGAAGACGAAGCTATTGACTATGCGAAAACAAGGGGCTGTCTCTAAAGGGAAAAAATCTGACGACGCAATAAAAAAGAGAAGGAAGTTGTACGTTACCGGAGGGCCCCTCTCTTAGGGATACTAGGAAGGGAACCCGCGCCAGGGCGAAGAAAGAAAAAGCTTCTGAGTGATCTGCACGGAAGTGAGGAAAGAGAGCGCATCTTTGGATCGCTCCGGAGGGCGGGACCGAAATCCCAGCTATTGTAAATATGTATCCATCTTTTAGAGGAGGAAAAGGAAAAGGGGGAGAAACCAACTCAGGCGACTGTCGAGGGCCGATCCGCAAAAGGGGGGGGAAAAGAGGCCTGACCATTTTGGGGAACGAAGACTCTCTTCACGTTAGACTGTCTTCCGAGGAAGAGAGTGAGACCATAACGGAGGAAAAAGGCCCGCTGTCAGACTAGATAAGAGGAAGGAGAGCTGATGAAGCTATCTTTGTCTACGCAATGAGGGGTAAAGGAAAAAAAAAAGGAAAGATCCTGCCTATCTCGATCAACAGGTTTAAAAAGAGGTGGGGGGGGTGGTGGGGGGGGGAGTGGGGTGGGATGGGGGGGGGGGGTAAGACGTGTGACTTATTGGGGAACAAGTGAGAAAAAAAAACAAAAGAAAGGGGTCTATCTATTTGTAGACATGGCGTTGGAAGGAAACACTATCACAGAGTGCGCCTCAAAAAAGAAACAAACGGGGACAAGGAGAAGAACCCACAAAAAGTAGTATAAAAAGAAGAGAAGAATGAGAGGGGGGGAGGAAGTTTTCTCTCTCATGCCCGAAAAGCGGGAGGGGGAACATCATAGGGAGCCACGGCGGGCTCATTCAGGTTTTCGCTTGCGGGGTGGAGCGCCAGTAAGGGAAAACCAGACCAGAGAGAAAGTACTCCTTCTGATCTGTGAGGGGGTAAAGAGCATGTTGTTGGAAATTTCTCGGAGAAGCAAAGGGTTGGAGTGAGGACACGATCAGATCCGCGCAAGAAGGAAGGAGGGGGCAAGTCGTCCAATGAAAAGGCCTTTTGAAAGCGGAGGCCCTCTCGCGGAGGGTTCCAAAAAGGCTAGCGGGGACGAGCGGATTAAAACGTTCCGAAAGGGAGGAACGTTTTAGATCTTCTCTAGGGAGCGAATCTTGTAGGGGGCAACTCTAATTGGAGGGAAATTGGGACCGAGAGTCATGGAAGAACTCACTCTCTGGGGAATGATCCCTGGACCTCCGATGTTATCTCTAAAACGAAGAAGGAGCTACTTGATGAACGGCACAGTGCGATCCTCGAACATGGAAGTGCTCTCCAAACTGGAACGGGAAATTACCATAGTAGAAAAGCAGAGAGAGGAACCGGTCCAAACCGCTAGGGAGATGGGGGCGTCGGGTGTGGATCGGCTCTTTGAGTGTGCACTGAGGAATCAAAAAGAGTGGGAGGGAACCCTGTGAGCTCAGGGGGCCGGCTGAATGGGGGCTCTGGAGAGTAAGAAATACAAAAACGCCACGGTCGTTCCAAGAATATAAAAAACTTCCTCATTAGAATTGTGGATCGACAAAGCCTCTAGAAGGGGGTTTGGGGACGAATCCTGATTCGACTTATCGATCGTTTCGATCCGGGAAAAAAAAAAAAAAAAAAAACACTCTGCTTGCATCTCACATTAAAGGAAGGAAAAATTTTGGAGGGACGTGGGGTCTTCGTGGTGTAGATTCTTTGGATATGGGGAGGGGGGAACTCTAGTTGGTCCTTTAGAAGCTCGAACGGAACTTCCTCAGCCTACCTAGGGCAGGCAGTCACAGGAGAAAAAACGCCATTTCATCCAAAAAAGGGCGAGAAAAAAAGAAAACTGAACTCAGATTCGTTTTGTGAAACAGAGGAGAGCTCGGGGGAGGGGGGTTAAGGGGGGGGTGACATGGCGCTCGCGATAGAGCATATGAAGAGATAGGAAAAAGGGGAACCCATCTGGTGGCATTCATCGGGGAGGAACTCCTCAACTCTCGAGGGAGACAAGCGGGTGACACTAAGGGAGAGACGAAAGAAAGCGACGACCTGTCTCCGGGGGGGATTCTGCTCAGAGCTGCTGCAATAAGGGGTGAACGAGTCGGTGGGTTGAAGAGGGGGAGGTCAAAGACGAAACCTGAAGACGTATCTGGGCCGCCCCGCAGAAGTACGATGTCTCTATGGGGCGAAAGAAGGGTTATCTGAGAAGAATTTGACCCATTCCCTTTCCGAATGGGGGGACCCTCTGGCCTAAGGAGAGCTCGACGACGGTGTTAAAATCTTCATCTTCTCCTGAAAGGACCGAAGCCAGGAAAGTCGGGGCGTCGATCCCGACGGGGGCCAAGGAAAGGTCTCGAGGAAAGCCGATTCATCTTTGCGGGGGTTAGTGCCGGTAGACGAAAGATGAGTGTCATATCTTAAAAGCAGAATTCGACTCTTGTTCGTATTAACCCATAGAGAAAAACCTCGTCCGGACGGGAGAAGGAGATCAAAAACCTCGGCCGGGCGAGGCTCAAATAAGTGCATCTAGGAACAAACGATAATCAAAGGGGGAAAAAGGGGTAGAGTTCGGAATGTCAAGCAACTAGAAGGGAAAGTCACCCTGAGGCGGGAGAGCCTAACCGGGTCGCCAAGGGGACGAGGAGACCCCTTTTTATTAGCCGCAAAACTCAGCCTGCAAGGGCGTCTTTTCTCATCAAGGAAAAGCGGGTTTGGACTAGCAGCCATCTAGCAAGGGAGGGGGCGAAACCTACCGGAAAAGTCCGAGAAGGGGCTCGCCGCTCGGGAAGCATCGATCTGCTTGGAAAGAGAGAAAAAAGGAAGGAAAAGGGGAAGTTATCTCTTAAGCACGAGCGATCAACAAAAAACAAGTTGGATTACAATGGAGGAATGATCACGAGTCATTAATGGAAACAGTCTCTGGAGCGATCCCACAACGCGAGTTGAAAGGAAGGAGAGCAAAGGGGAAGAAAGGGAATGGCCTCCATGACCTAGAAAAGCCTTATCTCTCAGTCAAAGAGAATGATAACAGAATTCGGGGGGAAGTACTTAAACGCAGCATCTCACAGTCAACCGGGGACCTAAGGGAGGACCCCCTGAATTGTCCACAAGAAACAAGCCGAAAAGGTGGACTCCAAACGGGACGAAACCCCCACCCACTCTGTCCCCCTACATAACCGCGAAAGGTTGCACGGGTGACTTAGCCTAGAGAGAAGCTTTCCCAATCCCTCTATGGGATCTCAGGTACGCCACGTCGAGGTTGAGGTCTATTTCAATCAAAACCCGCGGAGAAGTATGTTCCCATCTCTTCCACAGGAAGAGAGAATTGAGCTCTTATCTAACGAGGGGAAAGGGGGACAGGAGAAAAGCGACTGGGGTCTTCTAAGCCCGTCGTTGGCTTGCCTCTACTCGAACGGCTATTGACAGAAAAAGAAGGAGAACATTCGGAAGATCGACTAACTTGGAAAGAGGAAAATCCATATGAAGAAAAGGGAGGGGGGAACCCGATTCTATCCTGCGGGGGGGTGAACGAAGACATTCGTCTTGACAAACTATTCTTTTATCAATAAAAGGGATACCAAACCAAGAATCGTTAACACTGCTCCAAGAGTCACTCGGCTGAAAGAACTTTCGAAATCTGTATGTCTGATCGGAAGATAAAAACAAAGGATAGGGGGGGATCTTATTCCGGGCGACTCTTCGGAACAAGGGTGACGTTTGAGACGATAAACAATTTAGAAACTATAGAAAGGTAACAAATCCACAGCAGAGATCCGCCCTAGGCTACAAAAAAGGAACGGGAGAAGAAATCTCGGCAAGCGAAGGTAACTGTCCCCTGAGTCTCGAGAAGGGCAGAAGGAAAGAACATCGGATATCCTTTCCTGGACAGTGGAGAAGGAGGAGCCAGAACTCAACTCTACCACAAAAAATAGCACTGGAAATGGAGTCACCATCCCTCACGTCACGAAACATGGTCGACGGTTCCTAAAAGGAAGGCCCTTAGGAAAACTATCACAGAAAGGCGGTAAGAGGCTCCTCAAGCGTAAGTCAACCTCCTGAGGAGGTCGGGAAACCCCCAGATAGAAGAGAGGGGAGTCATTCAGGGGGGGGGGAAGAAGCACATTGCATTTTATAGGTCGTGGCCGGGGAGGCAATCTCCTCCGGCCTAGTCTGTCGGAAGGAACCCAAACTATGGAGGAGAGAATTTGCACATCAGCAAATAGAAAAACTGAAAAGGAGAGGGACAGGGAGTGGGAAAGGCTTCTCCATCTCGAAGGCGACTGAGGGGGTCCAAAAACAGTTCGAGCAAGTGAGAAGCATGAGAGTTAGTTAACACTTCCGTGGTCTATTCAACTTCGGGAAGCTGAGGGAAAGCTGAACGGCGGCAGGACCGGGGAGATTCAAGATCAGTTCCTCGGTCCCAGGATCAAAATAGACGGGATACTTCCAGTAAATCCGCTTTCCCCTCAAAAGCCTGATCACTTTCTATAGTAGCAGATATAAAGACTGGAGAAGAGGCTACCACTCAGCCGCGCTTCCTCGATCATCCGGAGAAGGAAAAGGGTCATGCTACTTTACAAGAAGTCTAAAAGGAAAGGCATCTCCTGAGAGAGGGGGCCAGCTTCCTTATTTAATCTTGAGCTACTCTTCTACTCAGCTTTATTAAGAAGGAAAACAAAAAAAGAAAAAGATAAAATCCCTCTCTCCAACATTTCATACGCGGTGAGAGGGGGGTTAAACCCTAAGGGGAGAGACCAAAATCCGAGTGTAGAATTTTGTTATACCAATTTCGGGTGATTGGAAAAGCATCAATGGAATTCTAACCTAATGGGGAAAAAAAGGTCCCTAAGAGCACACGGGGAAAATATAGATATCGGGCATTTGGGGAAGAGAGGGAGGGAGAAACACGCCTTCACTCTGCTTCGGGGGATGGTGGAAGCCACAAGATGAGGAAGTGTACACCTTCGGGGGTCGGGAGTTAACTGGGTAATGAAGTACTTTTAAAACACGCGACCGGCCCGCAGGAGATAACTGGAAGAGGCAAAACTATCGAGCTGATCTTGTGGTGTTGGAAGTGCAAAGAAAACTCCTCAAAAGAGAATAAAAGAGGGAAAACGACATCCTGAGTAGGCCAAAGCGATAAAAAGATGAAAAGAGTTGCTTGGAAAGGGGGTGCCCGATTAGATAATCTTAAACCTCCCGGATGAGCGAGGAAAAAAGAGGTCGTCTTGGGAAAACAAGGAGGGAGGAAACTGACTTTATATCTATAAATGACGCCTGCGGCATTATGTAGCTAGCGAAAATCTTAGTTATACAGGTACGACACGGTCGAAAATCTTGTAAGAAAAATTAAACCTCAAGCGTTAATGCTCCAGGGAAGAAGACTGGATCGAGAAACAGACGAATTGACGTGCCTAGGGACTCAACTTAGTGGCGAATAAACCTCCCACGCCTCGGATTTCTACACTTGGTTCAAAAATAAGTTCAAAAGTATAAAAGTCAGCAACACCTCTTATGGATCGGGGGTTAATCGGTCGATTGAGAAATGTTTCCAGGAGATATAAATAGGTGGAGGTTACGGCAGAGGCTCTCTCGGTCCGCTCATTGTGAGAAAAAAAAAGAGAGCCCTCCACTATATGAAGAAATGTCGCCTCAGGGAGAGGTAGATTTTAAAAGCTAAACGATAAGGGGGGAGGGGGGTAACCCTCCGGGGACGAAGGGGAGAGAGAAGTTTATCTCAGGGTTAAACTCAGTGGCTCTCAGGGAGGGGGGGCGTCGAAACTGTTGAGTCCGTGCGGTTATTTTTCCTGCATTACACGGGGGCGGAGGGTAGGAGGGAAGCGAAAGGGTCACTGTCCTGAAGGAAGAGACTTCAATTCCCGTCAAAGGAAGAAGATGTATTTAACTCGTCCGACCTTATCCCTCCTCGGGTGTAAGAAAAAATGTCCAGAGGAATATAGGATCGAAGAAAATCTCTAGGATGGAGGGGCGGGGTAGAAAGGGGGAGTGCTTCGAGGGGAGTATTTGGACCTTGAGACTCGCGTCTATCATCTGGAGCGAGAGGAGCAAAAACCGTACACTATAAAAGTGAAATAAGCGAGTCGAAATATCCCTGACTCTCATCAGGGACAGCGCGATTGTCAGTAGAGGAGACAAATCACAAGATCGAAAATATAAACGTTAGACGAGCTCGATATTGTGAGGACTCGGGAAGTCAGGGAAGTGGGGGGGTATCGGTTCGCTTAAGAAAAGCTGACGACGGTTCCCCGCAAAATCTATCTTTGAAGACTCGGGACGAAAGGATCTCATTAGACGGTTTAAGGTTAAAAAGAGGGGAAAGTCGCTAAGACCTCGGCTCAGCGAAGTCCTGGCGCCTTTCTCGGAAAGAAGGGAGAAGGAAAAGGAATCTTCCTCGGATCCAGACCCTCCGTCCCGCTATTCAAAATTCTAAACCAAAGTTCAAGAGGGAGAGACAGGAGACTATCTGCCTGGAAGCGATCGGGAAGAAGAAGGGCCGCCGGTCGATATTGACCCACCAGACCCCGAAGGGACATAGAACTTTTCACTACCAAGAGAACCTGCGGGACGCAAAGAGGGAGAGAGGGTCTAGAGCTACTAAAAAGGAGGAACACGGGGATTTCGCTCTTATGTCAAAGGAAAGGGAATGACCCTTCTTCGTTCTAAGCCTTTCTGAGGAGAACACCATTGGGGGAAAAGAGGGGGGGAGGTCCGCCGGTGGAGGAGATCTCTTACCTCCCAGTGGAGAGCGGGAAACTCATTTGCTTTGTAGGGTCAGAATCCCCAAAAGGGACTGGAGGAACTAAGCCACGACCTCTAAGGCGACCTACTCTTGAATATAACGGAGATGGAAGCTCTGGTGGGAGAGCAGAAATACCGGGTTCAAAATGGCGATCTTTATCGGGGACGAAGAGAAAAGCAAAACAAACTTGATTAAAATAATAGGAAAAGAGAGAAGATCCCATTAATCCTTTCTGCCTCCACAATGATATCTGCGAGGATACGAGGTAGGAGTCCCCTCACCTAACAGTGTAGGAGGGGCCAGGAAAAAGGGCTCTCTTTGAGCTCTTCTCCTAAAACGCGCAAAAGAGGGGAAAGGTTCTGCTTAGCCGTTCAAGTGAACACAGGTGACTCAATCTACGACCAATGGTGGAGTAGACAAGACAATGCGGCCTCAAGCCTTTTGGAATTACGGAAGAAAAAGGGTGCGGCCATCAGCTCTCCCTCTCCCAGATTGGAGATCGGAGAAGGAAGTCTCTTTCTCTTCAAACAGGGAGGTCTTCTCAGGGGGGAAGGCAACTGGGGAGAAGGGAGGGAGGAGGTGTCATCTAAACGAAAGTATAGAATGATGGGAAAGAAGCTGACACCGGCAAGACCTGACTCTCTAGGAGACTCCCGAAAAGTAGAAAAACGCGGAGGATGAGTACGAGGTGATCGCTTACTCAGCAATTGATGGCCAACCAAAGAAGATGAGTCACAGGGGCAGACCAGAGGAAGAGAAAGAGTCCTACTGAGTTCCCATCTAAATGGCGGGGCAAACACCGTCCGAATTATATTCTAAATGAGTACACTACGGGCGGCTTTAGGCCTATTCTGGGGTAAGTCGGGGAAAAAGAAAAGCAAAACAGACCCCCACTAATCTTTCACAAGGAGCAGAAAGAGGGGGGGGGGAAGAGAGGGACCTTAACTTGTTCACTAGCTGCGGATAAGTCAAACCATCCTTCCCGGGTTATCGAGATAGCATTTCATCGCTGCAGCTAAAAAAAAAAACGAGAGTTTTCTGTTGCCGAACGAGAAGAGATCTATCGCGGGAGCGACATACCAAAGAACGCAAGAGAGTCGGATAAAGCAAGGAACAAAAAAAACCGAGAGAGGAAAACAGAAGAAAGGGCAAATCTTCCGGCGTAGGAGAGGGGACCACCTTCTTCGCTTGCGCACCTGTCACTGAAAAAACGCGGCTTGCTATATCTTCCGGCGGGAAGGCTGGGGCTTACCCTCCTCCACTAGCGCAAGAAGCACCAAATCTACTTTTTGGTTCAAAAAACGCAACCGAAAGCAAAAGGGGGGAGACTTACTAAAAGGAGCGGTCCCTAGGGACCAAAAGAGAGGAACCAGACGTCTCATGTCGAAGGGGAAACCAAGGGGGAGAGGAACCCCCCTCGATATCTTCTTCGGGAAGATACTAAATGGACTCTGGGGGAAGGGACAGGAATTTTCCCTCCTACGTCGGAGGGCTAGGGGAGGGGAAAACGCACTCCTGCCGAAAGACCGAAGCTCGGACCGGCCCCGGGCAACCAATTGCAGCTAAGGCCATAGAGAAGGAGCAAAATCCTCAGAGAAAAAGAGAGTGAGGAAAGAGGCGGCCATCTCGATCGTATACGTCTGGGGGGGGGGGGAAAAAAGTACCATGGCCGATCACTCCACCTCTGAAGGGAGAGAGAAAAAAAAAAAGTTGAGATCATATGAGGAAGAAGCTTTTATGCCAACGTTGAAAAGCTTCCCATAGTGGTCCGCGTATCCGAGAGAGCGAAGTCTAAGACATTTCCTAAGACCCATAATCTACTTTCTTCGCGGGAGCTCAGAAGAAGGAAAAAGACAGGCCTCTCTTCCATCTCCCCGAGGAGGCATGGAGACTGGGCCATCAGCTTACCATGAAGCGTATAGGAGAGAGGTCAAGGAGCCATCGGATTCTCTGCTTGAGAGCGGTGGTCGACAGAGGAGGAGGAGGAAAAATGCCACCACCACTATAACGCAGAAGGAAGGAGGCACATTTACTCTCTTTATTCTGTTCGCCCAGGCTCTAAAAAGAAGGGAGGAACATATTTGTACGAGAGATGGGAGAAATACTTTTAATGAGGATCACAAAGAGGAAGCGAGCCAGGGCAATGGATACCCACTTCGATAGAGTACTCCCAACAAGGGAAAAGAAGATCGTTGGACAGTTTGTCGTCGGGCTCAGAAGTCCGAGGTCAGTGGAGAGGGGGGGGGGGGCCAGCACCTCCAGGGATAAAGAGTAGGCGAAACCTTCCTCGCAGAGGGGGACTGACAGTCCGGGGGGAAAAGGGACAGCACAGCGATTCCCCTGGAACGCCGGAGATAGGGATAGGATCTTCTTGTTTTTTGGAAATGGCGCAGAATCAAAACTTTCTGGCGACCCCAGAAAGCGCGGGAGAAAACGAGCCATGACCTCCGCCCAAATCTATGAAGCTTTAACTCGAGTTATTGAAACTCTAGGGGAAGGGAGGTGCCAACTCCACGTCATCTAGAGAGCGCTGAAGGGGGTCCTTCCGGGGACAGAGAAGTAAAAGAGGAATCGAACGTCTACGTTTTTATTCGAACAGTGATGTGTAGGACTGGGAATGGACTCTTTAGCAGCCAGGGGCCATCTCTCGGAAGTGAAACTTACTCCTTAGAGGGGGGGAAACTAAGAAAAATTGATCTCACCTAATGCGAAATCAGACGTCTCAAAGAAGAGGTGGTGAATTGCTTCCCTGGCTGGGGAACTTGAAAGGGACAATAACTATCGGAAGACCTGGACGCGGCTCTTTCTCTGCAGAAGTTGTGGGAATCTTTCTACCCAAAAACATTAAAGGAACCATATGGGGAGGTCAGGGAATCTCTTCAGCGGGAGAAGGAATTAGTGCCTTCGGGACAAATAACACTCCTGGGGGGACTTCAATTCTTACCAAAAGAAAACTAGAGGAGAATTGTAAATGTGCTGAAGTAAAGGGGCGATCCTTATTTTAGGGTGCGCCTCGTTGAGGGAGAAAGTCTTTCTGTAAAAGGGCGAGAAAAGTGTAATCGAGAATCGAAAGGTCTTTCATTCGAAACCTGTGCTGGGGGGGACTGGTGGAATTGGGACAACAGGTTGTGTTAAGGCTACGGTCTTGGACTGCTCACAGCCGGAAGGAACAGGCAGAGCTCAGCGGAAAGGTCCGTCGCACAGATCACGGAACATTTAGGGACTAAAAAAAAGGCAGGCTCCAGGAGAGAGAAGATTCTAGGGAGATATTCAGGGTCGCCGTAGAGAACAGAGCTCGGTTTATTAGGGGGGAAATCAGAGAGATGAAGAAATCCTATATTATCACCGACAGCAGATAGGTGGGGGTGTCAGTTCAGTAGTCCTCCATAACGCCACGCGACTCTCTATCGAAAGTCCGTTACTAATAAACTCCCATCTCGGACGGTCAGATTAGAAGGAATGGAGAACTCCTGCTGGGTTTACTTGGATGGGGCTAGTAAAAGACAATCCCGGATCTTGGGGGAAAGCCCGCAGAGATAGGAGGAGGGACGATGGATCCTTCAGAGGAATTCCGAAAGGGGGAAAACTTCAATTTCTCATATTAATAGAATCCGGAACAGGAATCGGGGCTCCCCTTTCGACCTTGAATAATAACGAGGGTTATCATCGAAGACGGTCCGGAAAAGAAAGAAGGACACGAAGCTCCTAGTCTACGTAAAACGAGGTCAGAGGACAGGGGAAAGAAAGGGAGAATTCCTATGCAGGTAGGATATGAGTTGAGAAGACAGTCGCGCAAAGGGCTCTATTACCGAGGAAAGAACTCCCGCCGGGCCGAACTGATTCTCCTCGTATCAGGGTTGGACCAAAGAGAGAGGAAGTCACCGAAAGAAAGGGGACCCCCGTTAGATTTCTCGCGTATCTCACTGGTAAGGGAAAGTCCACCAGCGGGAAGAACAATTCGGGGTCGAAGACCCAAGGGGGGAAGGAGGGTGGTTTCAACCAGCCTGGGGGAGGAGCGCTGGAGGTCCTGCGCTCAAGGGTTCTCGAAAGTCTTGGAGGGGAGACGGGATCTGAGAGACAGTGAATGCGAAATCAGGGTTGCCTCGAGGGGCTGTGCCGACTCGATCGCGAGGGAAGAGGGATAAAAGCTCCTGTCAAATTGTCGAGAGGGCGAGAGGGGAAGCA
>Ga0179591_1294904_pt1 | contig 27155 bp, 37 predicted proteins | sample CZOMad2_1_08_16f_FD_182891 | JGI IMG/M metagenome (GOLD analysis project Ga0179591, IMG submission 182891) | Vadose zone soil fungal communities from Angelo Coast Range Reserve, California, USA - CZOMad2_1_08_16fungal (PacBio error correction) | ecosystem: Environmental > Terrestrial > Soil >...
CGGGGGACAGGGGGACGTGCCCCGTGGGTAACGGGGGGAAAGTAGGGGCGGTGGGAATCCCTGAGTAGCCCTGATTTCCTACCATCACATGCCCACTGGCTTGGGGACGGAAAAAAGAAGTGAGTAGTATTCGCGAAGGGGTCAGGGGGGGGGGGGATCCACTGTGTGCCCAAACGGCGAAAGGACGGGGGGGACTACACACAACGGGAGGGAGGGAAAAGAGATAGTTTTAACTAAAACCTTCACCAGGAGGGGGGTTTCCACAAAAAAGGCAAGCGGTGACTAAATGATGCCTCAGGTCCCAAGCCAGAAGTAAAAGATTTGGAGGTACTCCCGGAGTAAGAAAAAAAAAAGACGGGACGCGTCAAACTTAACCCGGACAGGATGAGAAAAAAGCAAAACCCGTATGGTGGCATGTGGAGAGACCGACAGGGGGGGGAACTAGTCCAGCCGTCCTTTCTCTTGAGCTCCGTCAGACCGGGGAGGAGTGAGTCAGCCGTGGTATTAGGGACAACTGGAACGGCCAACCCCAGAATTTTTTCACCGCAAGAAAGGACCCCATGGCATGACAACGAAAAGGGAAGAGGTTCGGGGGGATTTGGGGAAAATAAGGTTGGTAGTCCAAGCCGAATTGGGAGAAAGAACGAAGGCGAGCGAAAAACCGCGGTGGAAACTCATCGGGAAAATGGGTAAATCACCGGAAACCGTGACCGTAGAAGAGAGAGAAGAAAGAGGATGGTAGGCCTGGGGTCGGAGGGACCATCCCGACTTACCAGCCAATCAAAAGGAGATTGGGACCGCCGCCGTTCCCTCACACGGGAGTCTAAATAGATCGCAGCACCACCAGTTCCCAGATGGGGCCATGAGCTTGGTCACATGGGGGGCGAGGGAATCTTTTTGGGGGTGATGGTCCACAGCGGAAAGAGGAAAAAAAAAAAAAACCACGGCTGATGTCAGGAGAATGATCTTTAGTCCAGAGCGGGTTGCACCTTGACCTCCCATGGTATCACCCATGGGGGGATTGGAGTGGGGACCATCCACTTGACGGAGGAAAGGGGTTTGCAGGGACCCCAGTCTGGCCATCGCTAGGGGCCCCGGTCGTTTGTAGGAACGGGGACGGGGTGATCTCGAGAACGTGGTCGAACGTCCCCGGTTACGGGGGGTGAGCAGAAAAAATGGGAGAGCGTTAAAACCGGCAAAGCACTTTTTGGTGGTTTGGAGAGAATTCAGGAGGGGGGGGAATGGGGGGGAGGGGAACATTCTGCCAGGTCCCAAAGTGCTGAGAAGGGGTCCCCACCCATCTGTACGTTAAATCATAGGTCCACGGAACTTATCTACAAACCGAAGAACCTTTGTTTGTTTTCGTGTCAGCAAGGCACGTGGTCGGTGTGGGCATCGCCTGGAGGGGGGGGAAAAAGGCCATACTTCAAAGTATGACAAGAAAAAAAGGCTACAACACAAATTACCTCTCCATACGAGTCCAGCGGGAAATAATCACTCAGCCGGAAAGGGGAAGACGCACCCGCTCGAAGCACTGCCTGTTGTAAAAAATGCTGTCGAAGAGAACGGAGACGGCGCTGACAACAAAGAGGGAAGGAAACAAAAGGGTGCAAGGGGGGAAATGGGGGTTCCGTCGGGGTGGGAAAACGACTACCATGGCGAAGGGGGGAAACCCGTTCCCAAGGAACTGACCTCTTTATCGGCCCAAAGAAAGGGGGCCCGGCCCTATAATGGGAGGGACCAAACGCAAAAAACTCGTGGGGAGATTCCACTCCTGCATAAAAAAAAGAGGTTCTGGAGGCGGGACCACATGTTGAACGCGAGGTGGGGAAGGGGGGCACTAAAAGGGGGAGTCAGTTCCGGGGACCTTAAGGGGGGGTTCCTTTACGGGATAAAGGGACCAATTGACCTCATGGGCAAGGGGCGACAAATTATCTATGGGGGTTGAATCAACGCAAATGAGCAAAAAAAAATAAAAAAGCTACAGGGGGGGGACGGCAATCTGGACCTCTTTAAAAAAATGGTTCCTCCCAAAGGAAAACAGGAAAAGAAAACCGGTACGCCGGGCAATCCCAACTACATGGGCCGGACACAAGAAAAAAAGGGGGGACATCATTTTTTGACAAGACAGAGGAGAAGGGTGGTAGACTTGTCGGCAAGAGCGAGGAAGGAGGGAAGCCTACCTTAGACGACCCGAAAAAATAAAGGGGTAGACCCTCAGGGGGGGGGGAAACGTGCGAGATCTTTCGGTTAGACAAGGCTTTCACCAAGGATGAAGGTCACCCACCAAACCCAGTAAAAAAAAAACAGCTTATGGAGAAAAAAGAGACTAAAAAAGACCCCGATCCGGAGGTGGGGAAAAGAGGGGGAAACGGGCCACAATGAGGACTGGTTTAGGCGCCACCCACCCCTAAGCCCCAAAAGTGGTTCTTACAACCCTGAAAGAAAAACCATGCAGAGCAATACAGCTTCTCTAGCACCAGTCGCGGGGAAAAACGGGGGAGAAAAAACTCGCCGAGGTCAAAGGGGCAAGGAAAAAAACCAAGCAGGGTGTAAGCAGTAACAGATACAGCTCCCCAGTTGCGGAAGAAGAAATACGACCTAAGCCCGTCGAAAAAACCAAAAAGTAAAAAAGGAAGTACCATCCCGCCTAAAATCCTCGACAAACTGCAACACTTCTCAGGGTCTCCCCGTACCGGTTAGGAGACATGCGAAGCCCGTACAAAGCCCAAAAAAAAGAAGAAAACAAGACCCATCAGGCGAGGCAAGGCGATCTGTTTCTTGAAAAAGGGGTCTGGTACACAAAAAAAACAGACAGAACAAAGGGGGGAGGGGGGTTGGTCAGGTTCAACTGGCGCCAGAGGATTACTCCGACATCTGATAAGCGGGTGGAAAGAAGCAAGGCCCGGGCCGGCACAACTCCGGAAAAAAAGGGTTCGTTACACCAAGCCCCATTGCCAGGGTGACGCTCAGTGGGGGGCCATCCCCAAGAGGGGCGGGTAAATTCAGAACAACTGGGTTTCAATCCCAAACTGCAACCCCTCCAAAAACAATGGTCCACCCCGCTGGGGGCCAAGTTTCACGAACGGGCCAAGGGGGGGAAGAAAGGTGTCCCAAAGTCAACTAAAAGAACCAAAATCAGCCAGCTCGGGAGTTTGATAGTTGTAAGGGTGGAAAAAAACGAGGAGTTGAAGATTGGGCAACGGAAGCCGGGACCAAGGAAGAAGGGGGAAAAACCCAAAATAAAAAAAGGTACTGTCAACAACTCAGAGGGCAACCTAAACCTGCAAATAGCGGACAAACCAAAAAAAAACCAAAGAAGCTGAAAGGCACAAGTTCCCCCTCTCTGAGCGCGCCGTAAAAAAGCCGATCAGGGAAAAGGGCGGAGGGGGGTACTGAAGGGCAGTCGTTGGCCTCGGAACACCAACGACCATCGGCACTTGGACGAATGAATGCAGGGAATGACATAAAAAAAGAAAGAACTACCTCGGCGAGCCCTGAACGAAGGGAGGGACCAGAGCCGAAAAATGACGGGGAAGAGGAGGAAGGACAACAAACACGTATTATGGAAGAAAAATAGAATGGCTCCGGCCACTCTGCTGGGGGGGAGGTGAAAGCGAAGACGGTCAAGGTCGGTTTGCAAGGGGAAAAGAAATCGGAAAGTGAATGGCCAGGGGGAGGAGCCTTAAGGGCGCCCACAAGCCAGATGGTCCCAAAAGTTTGAAAAGGCAAAGAAAAGCCCCCTCCAAAAGTAGGGAAACACAAGAAACGGGGGGAAGGGAGCGGGCGAAGTCTCAGAAAGACGGGGAGGAAATGAAAAGGGGTAAAAGGAGGCGGTGTTCGAGGAATGGAACAGGAGGGGGGACCCTGATGGTGGGACTATGTAAAAAAGTTGGAACGTGCTACCTAAGGGGATGCTGTGGGGGAAACTGAGTGGAAGAGGCACGGCCACCGTGCTTAGGTTCACAGTATCATCAACATCAGAGCGCAGGGAGATGGTACGGCACAGGGGTTTGGGCCTTTAGAAAACGGCGGGCCCAGTTCGATGGTCCGTGACGAGAAAAGTTGTGAGGAGGTGGGGATGCGGCAAGGTGGGGGAAAAAAAAGTTCGGGGGTTGTTCTTCGGGCCAACGATACATGGGGCCAGCACCGATAGGGCAAACAGGAGGGGGAGTAGAACTTCCCTGGAAGGGGAAGATTGGGGAAAAAAAAAAAAAAACAGTTGGTGACTGGCACCACCGGAGGTAGCAAGGGAGGGGGGGGTCGGGCCTTTGGGAAAAGGGAAAAGCTCCCCGTTCCATGAGTGAAAACTCCTATCGAGCAAAATTGAACCACCACCGGACTTGTCGACGAAAAGTTTTTTCAAGCAAACCCGCAAGGCGCTTGTGCCAAAATTAAACGACTGGGAGGGAGCTGTGTAGGTGGGAACCGGGGGAAGTTGGAAAGGGAATCGAAAAAGGAGTTAGTTCACTAGCGGGGGGTTCGTTCGGGTGTGGTTGGAGGAAGGGTATTCGGGGAAGGGAAGTACCATCCCGTGTAAGACAAAACGGGTTCGAAAAATTTTGGGAGTGAGAGGACCCGCCCAACTCGGGAGGCTGGTTCAGGGTCTAACCAAGTGAAAAAAAGAAGTTGGTCCCCGGGAATGGAACTCTGAGGAGGGGAGTTCCGTCCCGCCCCGGGAGGAATCTTTCGGGAAACTTCTCGTAATTTTTTGCGGGGGGTTAGAACACTGGGAGGGGGGGGTGGAAAAGGGACTAACGGCCAAAAAGGTTGGGCCGCCACCCCAAAGACAGACCACTGGTCCATCGAAGGGGGAGGGGGGAATTGTGGGAAAAAAAAAAATACTTCAGGCCAACAAAAGAGAAAAATTAAAAAAAGATACAGTTGGAAACTGGGAAATAATCGAAAAAAACCCCTGTTGAAAGGGTAAAAGAAGAGTCTCAAAGGATCTCAGGAAGGCGGGAAAAAAGATGAACGTACGGGCAGCATAGAGGTTTCATCACTCGACGCAAGAACACCGGAAAAAAGTACTATAAAAAGAAGAAAAATCGCTAAAGGGGGAGGAAAGAAGAAAAAACGTGCCCCCCACTTAGTGGGTCCCGGAAACCAACGTAGGGAGAAGGAAATTAACCTGCAGTTGTGATAAGCAGTATTAACAGGAGGGGAAGCAGAGGAACCAGGGTTCCCGTCTTGACGACGCGCTCAAAGTTGGGATTGGAAAGATTTTCTCAAAGAGCCTAATTGTGACAGAAGAGAGAAACTGAGGTCAATGGGGGGAAAAATTCAACGCCAAGGCCTGAACCGCACGAAACGGAAAGGGGGAAGAAATATTGAAAAAGGGGAAGAAAAGCGCAACCAATGGAAAGGATGCCAGGCCGACCAAGAAGCACATAGTGTGTGGGTGGGGTTGAAGGAAGGATTGGTAAGTCCAACCGGAGTTGTGTGTCGGTAAAGGCTCCTTCGGGAAAGGGAAAGGGAGGAAGAGGGGATTCAAATTCGAGTAGAGGGAGAGGGTTTGGCCATGGAAAGCGAGGGGGATAACCAAGGGGTGCCCGAAAGGGGGGCACCGGAAAGGAAAAAAGAAACGTGGTACTTCAACCGCGAATCCTCCAAATGGCCCCGCTCAGGGATCGTTCTGAGGTGTCTTCTTAAGACCTGGTACAACGGTGCCCCGGAGTAGATCAGATGACTTCCTTGAGAAAAAGCATGAGGTATGGACGCTGGCAACGAAACAAACACCTTTCCCTCCCCAGAAAGGGGGAAGGGAGGACGCGGGTGAAATGATCATCTGGGGAGTAATGAAAGAAGGAAAAGGGGGGGGTTCCCGAAACAGAAGAGGGGGGTTCACAGATCAAAAAAAACCCGGAAGCGTTAAAAAGGCCGATGGGACCTCAGAGGAGAAGAAAAGCAGGTGCTAATATTACGGCCCAGGCAGGAAAGAAAGAGAATGTTAAGACGGGGACACCGAAAGAGTGGGCAAGACCAGGGGAATGTTTGGTCTACTGCAAAAAAAAAAAAAAAAGGGATCAGGAGGAAAAGGAAGACAACGCCCAACGGGGGATACAAAAAAGGAGGTATACCAGGACGTTTAAAACAGCACGCAGCGAACCAAAAAAAAACAAAAGCACCAGCAGCACATTAAAAAACGAAGGAGCCCCCATTCTACAGAAACAACCGGGTCACCCGGACAACAAGGTCATCGTCGAAAAGGGGGGGGGAGAAGGACTGTAAAAGGGCGCAAGGTTAAAACATTGTGTAAGGTGAGCGCAAAACCCACAAACGCCCAAAGCGCACCCACCGGGCCAATCAAGGGGAACACGAATAGAACATCAGATGACATCTTAACGAAAAACGAACGTTGAAAGAACAAACAAAGAGAGGGGGGGCAGGCCCATGTGTAAGGAAGAAGGGGGACAGGGGACCGGGGGGCGAGCAAGAAGAGTTTTGGTGGACAAAGGGGGGGGGGGACGGGAGGGGTCCAACTCCAAAAAGTTAGGTTGACATAGACGGGGGGACCCTCGAAAGCCCCCGGAAAAGGAACGGTTCTTCAAACCAGCTGCGACACGGGAGGATCAATCTGCATATTCAGCCGATGAGGGGCAAACCAAGGGTGCTGAGCCTCGCCGGGTAGGGGAGAGAAGGCTTGGGACTACAAACTGAAAAATTAGAACTACAAGCCCCAATAAGGAGGAACTGAGACGAGGCCATTGGGTAAGGAAAAAGGAAAAAGGTTAAAATGAAAAAAGATGGCTCCCTGGGCCTAGGAGGGTTATACAAAAAATCACCAGAAGAAACCCCGTCTGAGATTCAAGGAGCAAGGAAATGTGCCAAAGAGGCAGGGGGGGGAAAAGGAAACCCTGGAGGGGAATGAAAAGGAACCCACCATAGAAGGGTCTTTGGTTGAGAAAAAAAAGGAAGGGAAAACTGCCGTCCGGGTGGCAGTTTGAGTTGAAGAGAACTTCTGAGGACTCCTATAATTTTCGTTCTAAAAACCACAATGGCAAAAGATCTTTGGCTGGAGAAGATTTATAGCAAAGAACGTTTTGGCGGGGTAGCATCAAAAACAGTGGGGTTTAACATGCCTGCCGGAAATCTCTCTAATCAAACAACTTAAGTTAGGTATTAAAATGAAGAAAAGGGATTGCTCTTAAGCTGCCAAACAAAAAAAAGGGTGGATGTCCCAAACTACCAAACACCAGTGAGAATAAAGAAAATGATCAACATCCAAACCCTCTCGGGGGCGGGACTGTAAGAAATGCCAAGAGGAGGCTCGGAAGGACTTACTGACCCTGTGGAAAGTAAGGAAAAAGCAGCCCCCAGTTAATTTGGTGGCAGGAAGGCACAAACCTACACGGGCAGAGAATCGGGGGTTGTGTCACGTGAAAGGGGGAGGGGATGAAGATTGTGTGGGGCGGGAGGGGGGGTCTGGGCGCTTGGTACGCGACCAAGCCCAGAGAAGAAGGGGTTGGCATCAGCAAAGGGGGGCGATCAGGGACCCAAGGGGAAAAAAGGTGAACTCGTTTAAAAAGGGGCCGGTGGGGGAACGACAGGGTAGCAAGAAGCCACGGGAAGAAAGAAACTATCACACGGAGAGGGACACCCCTCGGTTGAAAAGGAAAAGAGGTCGGGAGAGGCCGGGAGTCAACAAGTCACGATGTCGGTAGAGTCATATTAAAGAGGGCGTGTGCGTAGAGGTGAGGAAAAAACCCAGCGAAAGGAATTGGGAAACCCCGTTTTGAAAGAAAGGGGAGGAGACAGCCCCTCCCCCGCACAAGAAAAGATTCATTCAACGTAAGCAAAAAAAAGGGTTAACAATTGGGGCCATTAATCAACATCAAATGGTTCGAAAAGCTTGGTGGAAAAGGGTTTCCAGCGAAGGGGAAAAGAAGATGAAGGGGCTCGGCCGAAAGTCGGCAGCAGAGTTGGATGGGGGGCACAGTGCAAAATCAACATGGGAGAGCCACTGATGTGGACCCCCAGGGGGGGGGTGACCTCATCAGACGAGGGGAAGGGGGGGGCGACCCAGGGTCGGCTGTAAAGAGGTCCAGTTTTTATGCACCAGGACGGAGGGGGGGGAGATGGGAGTGTCTTGGTGAACGGGGGCACTTGGACCGGAGCAGATGTGGAACGGGAAAAAACCGGCAGCCTTTTTGTCAGGGGGGGGAGGGAGGGGGACTTCCATGGCAAAAAAAAAGACAAAGAGGTCTGTTGGTGAAAGGGAAAATATCACGGGGGACAATGGAGGATAAGTAAACACCAAAAAATTGCCGAAGAGAAGGTGAAAAAGTCTGGGAGGACGAGTCCCCGGGTTTTGTGTTATTCGTTCAGTGAAAACAAAACGTTCCGTGTAGCATCCAGGGAAGTTAAAGCAAGGACTGAGGGATGAGCCACCCAAAGAAGGGGCACCATCGCCGCAAGAAAGGGGGGAGGGGGGTGTGCGAACATCAGGGAAACGTAATGTCCAAAGAAGGAAAAAGGTTACCAAAAAACGAACTCTACGCCAGGGGAAAACGGGGTGTACCAGCCAGACGGGGAAAATGAAAACGATTCTCGCACGACGCGGAAAAGAGGGAAAAGGAACTGAAGGAAAAAACTGTTTACCAGGGGAGGTTTTCAGGCAGGTGCCCAAAAGGTGGCATACCAAGGGGGGACGTAGCGAATACTGAGTCAAAAGCCAGAAAGGATCCTCATGGATCGTGCCCACACTGGGCCCGCGTGGTCAAAAGGTCAACAAACTAATATATGACAAGGACAAAACGAGTGGGGGGCTCAAGCCCACTCCTGCAGACGCACTCAAACTGAGGGCTGGGAGGCAGAAAACCCAGGTCCCTTTCCCCAGAAAAAGGAAGGGACGTTGGTCAAAAAAGATTTCGGAAGGGTCAGGGGGGGGGCACCCTTGGGGGGGTCAAAAAAGGAAAATTGACTGAAGGGGTCAATACCCTCAGCAATATGACAGAACAATGGAGAAAGTGTTCAGGAAAGCGGGAGGAAATGTGGGACAGGGGGCGGGTCTTGTATATCCGCAAAAAAGCGTGACTAAGGACATGAAAGACAAGGGTTCCAAAACCGAACGGGGGGGACTCTCAGGAAAAAGGGGTTTGGGCCAAAACAATTGAAAAAGCAGGGGGCAGCAGCACATTTAAAAGACAAGAAAAAGGGAGAGAATTTTTGATGAGTACGGTGCCTGCAGCCAGAGAAGACGGCTTTAAGGCTAAGAGAAGGAAAAAACGTCAATCGGGGGGACCAAAAAACGGAGAGGCGATAAAAAACTTAAGGGAACGGAGTAACAAGGCGGGTATGATGAAAGGGCCTCAAAAAAACCCGGTAGGACGGTTTGAGGGAATAAGTCGAACACTACAAAGCGATAAAAGGGGACCGGTTGTCACGAAGGTTGTGGGGGAGGCCCCCACATTAAGACGAAGGGGGAAAGGGCCGGCAAAAAACGACGCCCAGGGGGGGGGAAAAAAGACCCCAATGACCAACTGAACCAGAAAACGAACTACAGGGTTCCTCTCATCGGCGCACGACTTCCCGAAAAAGAAGGGAGCCTAGTAAAAAAAATCAATAACCCTAACAAAAGGGGGGGGGGGGGAGAGACTGAACAAGAAAGCAGCGGCACCGAGGGATCCCTACGAAAGTTTTGAAGAAATCCGGCGAGGACGTTCCTTGGGAAGGTTGGGAAACAGCCCCGCCCTACAGACTGGAAAACGAACGGCAAAATGCAGGTCATCAAGGGAAACATTGTGTACAGTAAAAACTAAGCACAAAAAAAAGCCTCCTCCTCTCCCACATAAGGGGGAAGGGAAAAGAATCGAGCGGTGCCCTGAAAGAAGGGGTTCGTCACTAAAGACAATAAAATTGAAATTTTAATTGGGAGGGCGCCGCAGAAATGAATACACGGAAAGGAGTTTTCCTGGCCAGGAAAAGACCCTCAATCCCGAAACGTTCGGGAACAAATACAATTGGCGGGGGGAGTTCGAAAAAGAACGACGTAGGGACAAGATAGGTGCAAAAACTTGCAACGGGAAAGGGGGGAAAGCCGAGAAGAAATGATGTTCAAGTAATAGGGAAATCCACCGGCCAATTACAAGCACAAGGGGAAAAGGGAGCAAGGGCCATTCAGAAACAAAGAATGTTCGAGGGGCCACAAGGAAAAAAGGGGCCCCATCAGCAGCTCTGGATTGGTGCTTGAACGGGGGCACAGTAAAGCAACTGGGATTGTGCCCTCTGCCAGAGAAAAGAAAAAGAAGTGACATAGGCAAAAACAAGGGGAGATGGGCAAAAATCACGTCACGGGGGAAGGGGGGAGGGGGAAATCCACCGAGGGCAACTCAACTGAGACCGCGACACGGCCTATACCATGCACCCCGGGGGAAACTCGTCCTTGAGAAAGCAAAACGTTGGAACAAGGGGAGGGGGCTGTAAGTTCGTTCCAATGGGGGGGGGCCTTCGGCCACGACCAGAAACTTGGGCAAAAAAAAAATGAGGCGACAATACACCATTTCATATGCGAATCTCCTAGGTAAGAAAAACTCGGCTTAGACAAAGAAAACAAGGGGAAAAAACGGATCCCATCCCCGCTCTGGAAGAAAAACGAGGAAGGGGGGAGAAAGGAATATATGGGAAACCCCTTGGCGAAATGGGGAGAAGAAAATACGTGTCGGGGCAGTCGCAACTGACTAATGATGGATATGCTGACCGAGGAAATGCCAACGGGAAAAAGGGGAACAGTTGTTGAAAACAAACCGGCAAAAAAAAATCAGTATCCCTCCGACGTGTTTGAAGGGGAGAAAAGGGCTGCCATATACGAGGAAAACTGGGCATTGTCATTAGGCTTGGAAAAAAAAAGAAAAAAAAAAACACAGGAGGTTGCCCCGAAAAGGGTTGCCGAAGTGGGGTACCAAGGGGGGGAAGTAGTGCTGGGAAACAGGAGCAGGGATTAATTTTAACTTCTTCAAAGGTCACGGTGGAAGAGGCAACTACATAGGGATGGCCACACATCAAAGAGAAAGACAACAGAAAATGCTTGATGGGGGAAAAAACAGACGTGGAAAGGGTGAATCTGGTGCCAGGTTCTAGGAAAAGGGAGAAACATCATTTTGAAGGGGGGAAGGGGGGGGGCCGGAGGAACGAGAAAGGGAAAAAATTCGTTGAACGGCGTCGAGAAAAAGAAGAAATCACCCGCTATTTGGAAAAGGTGGGGAATCCTTGACCCCTTGGGGGGAAGGTGACAACCGACAGGGGTGCTCCAACCGGGAGCAGGGGGACGTGGCCTGTGCCAGTAAAAGACAGGTCGATGAGCAGTACTCCGGCTAGGACCCAAAAGAAGGGAAAAAAACGAAATCGGGCCGGGTAAAGGGACTCGAAGAGGTTTTCAGCACACGGGGGGGAAGGAACAATCCAATTGAACCTGCACAAAAACGGAGGAGGGGGAGGGGGGTGTCCAGGGAACAGGCCGGGATCAGGGAGAAAAGCACACGTGAAAAGGCAGAGCGGGGGGCACGTTTGAAGAATGGGGGAGGCTTGGTCTGTGACGTAAAAAAAAGGGGTGCCCCGGGGCCCAAACTTGAAAAGTAATTTTCGTATGACGAAAAGGTTAATCTTTAAAAAGGGGGAGGGTTCAGGCTTCACACTGGGTGGCTTGGGCAACTGGAACCTCTGGGGCGACATAGAAGGACGCGTCAAGGGAGAGAAAGGAGCTTTCTATCGGAAAAAAAACGAGGGGATTGTGGGTGCCATTGGGGGGGGGGGACCTATGGGAGTGGTGGCGCCATGGACATCAGGCCAAATCCTTCCATGTGGGTGAAAAAAACTGCCAAATCCCTCGGGGAGTTGATTGTGAGATGAGTCGACAGAACCACATAAAAAAGGAACTTGAATGACCTGGGTTTGGTTAAAGAAGACATCTCTCCCAAAAGGGGGAAACAGATTGAACGAAAAGATCTCTGGTCAGAGGCACTGAAAAGGAAGAGACGTGAGGAGGAAAGATTTAAACACAAAGGTGCGAGTAGCGGTGTCAAAAAACCCGTCGATCGAAAAGGAAGGGGGAAGGAAAAGAAAAATACCAAAGCAAATCTTTTGTGGGGAAAGAGGGGGAGGCTCGCCACAAAAAAGAAGGGGGGTCAAACGGCACCAACGGGGGGGAGGAATACCGGGGGAAGGTTACTTCGGAGAAGGGAAAGGGGGGTCCACTTTGAAAAAACCCATAGCTAGATGAGAAAATCAGGGGGAATTGGTGAATAAAGTAGAACGATTTCTGAGCACTCGGGGAAAATTTGACAGAGGGTCCTCGGGGAGGGTAAGGGGAAGTCCAAACACGAAAAAAAAAAAAGAACACCTCAGTGGAAGAAACGGACCCCGTGCAAAATAAGAGGTACGTGACCAACAAAAAAAGAGGGAAAGAGAAACTGTACCCGAAAAGGACCTAGGGGGGTGGGGGCGTTGGGGAGAACACGAGGGTTTTGGAGGGTGGGGAAATCAGGACACCCGAAGGGAGACACTTAAAGGGGGGGGTCAACTATCAGGAGGGCATGCGGGGACGGAGAGGACCGACTCGTTTCAAGTAGAACCCCTGTCAAAAAAACCCGAATTAAAAGGAAAAGGCAAATCTCTGGGGAGAAAAAAAAAAAAGATGACCAACGGCCCCGGCGAAAAATCGGATCTTCTTTCAGGAAGAATCAAAGCGGTTGGGAAGAGACGGGGACCAATGAGGGGAAGGAGACGTGGGTTTGAATTCAACTTAGGATGAAAGAGTAACTGGCCGGCGCTAAATTGGAACTTTTGTTCGAAGCAAACCTGTAACCGTAAACTGGAGCAACGGCATCTGTGACGATCTGGAAAGAAAGGGGGGGGGGAAGTAAGGGATCCGTCTCGATGACGAACAGGGGAAGAAAGGTCCTGACGAATCAAACAAAGGAAGCGTGTTTAATCGAAGGTACCGATGGGAGAAAAGGATAGCAGGGTGTGAGGAAGAGAATAAGAAGGAAATTCTAAAACAAACCGAAAAGTCCGTGAGACAAGTGGAATGGTAACAAATCCCAGAAAAAAAAAAAGCTGCCCGGGGAATGAAACGGGGAAGGAAAAAAAAATCCCGCTGCACCTCACCGGCTGATACCAGTACCGTTTCCCCCAAAAAGGAGAAATCGAGGAGAAGCAAAAAGCCAGCATCTTTGGGTCTAAAAGCCCCGCCTAAGAAGGGGAAAAATGACAGAACCCTGGGAAAGGGAAAGAAAAATTCTCTGAGGAGGGAAAAGGGTAAAAAAAAGGTGTGCGCAAGAGGGGTTATCCAAAGAAAAAAAAGGTGGACATTTTAATCTTCAATGCCAAGAAAAAAAAACCAATCGGCACAAAAGGGAAAAAAGTAGATCGTACCGAACACAGATCTGACAATTACGGGGGGGAAAGTGGAGAAAAAAAAAAAAAAAATCGGGGGCCGCCCCCCGGTGGGGGATCATGGTGGGACCGACAAAGGTAACCTGGGGGGGGGGGCGACGAATCACGAAATAGTTTTGGACGGGGGGGGATCTTCAGTTCAGAGAAAAGGGGGTGGGGGAACTTGCGGGGTTAAGCGCGACGGTTTGTCAAATTTTTGGTTACTCAAGGATCCAAAGGAATTTCTAGGAAAGAAAAAGAGGGGGAAAAAAGGAAACATATAGGGATCAATCTCACAAAAAGAAGGGACAGGGGGGAAAACAGACCTAAGGGGGGGAAAGAAAGAACAGATTCGGAACGACGGGGGTTGCACTCAAGAAAGGAAGGTCCTGGGGAAACAAAAGAATCTCAAGCCACACCTAAGAACCTGGGGGGGAAAAAATGTGAAAAATGGGGGGGGGGGGTCGTGAAGCGATGCAAAGGATGGAACACACCAGAAAAAAGGTCCTCTTTTGGTAAGGAAGGTTGTCACTAGTAAGAAAGCACAGCAAAAAAGAAAAAGCTGCGGATCGGACCAGCGCAATGGAGTGATGGGGGACCAAAATTCGAACAAAAAAAAAAAAAGAAGGTGAACGTCCAGGAGAAGGGTTGGCACCTGCGGAAAGGGGCCCAAGCCGAAAGTAATACGGTTTGGGAAAAAAACTTGAAAAGAAACCGGCACCAAGGGGGGGAAAGGTTCAGTTTTGGGGACGGGTCGGAAGCATTCCGAGATGCCTGAGGGAAGAAACCGCCAGGCCGACCCGCTGAGGGGAGAAAAATGGTAGTAAGGCGACAAAAGCGTCCCAAGGGGAATCCACCAGTGGGGGAAAGAAATGCGGCCAAGCTCGAGAACAAAAACAAAAAGAGGAGGAGGGAAGAGAGGCCGCCAAAGGGCCGGTTGGGCACCAAGGTGTGGGGGGAAAATAAAGACCAGGAGACGATGCCACGGAAAAAAAAAAAAAAGGAAAAGCTCATTGGGCCAAGGCAAAAACTTCGGGGACGCCGGCGCCCGTCCCCTATACAAATTACTGGAGGTCGGAAAATCCTCCCCCAGGGGGGGAAGGGTAGGGCTTAATAAAGGGCATCTTAGGTGAAAAAAGTAGCCTTGAACTAAGGGGAAATCTAGACAACTTCTGTGGGGCAATGCCCCTCAGGGTACTCTTAAAAAAGAGACTTCCGAGCCGAGGGGGGGGTGTCAGAAGACCCACTGGTCAGAAAGGGGAACCACATGTCCAAAAAAAACGGAAGAGGGTCCTCTTGCAAGGGAGAGACCGATACAGTGGGGGGGGGGTAGGGGGAAGCCGCATTGCTAGCCAAACTTCTGGGGGAAGAGGGAAACCCGGCCTTGGAAAGAAAAAATCAGTTCTGGAAAGATGAAAAACTACTTGACTAGGGGTCGGACCTCCGAGGGAAGAACTCAATTATTGGCGGCGTGGTTCGGTTAAACCGGAGAAAGGAGGAACCCAACACAAACAAAACTTTCCAAAAAAGAAAAAGAGTAGGGAAAACACTCCCGCAAAAAAACCGTATGTGCTAGAGAAGCGTCCAAAAGGGAAACATCTGATGGGATAAATTGTTAAAGAAAAAAAGGCGGAACGATTAGTGTAGATGGGGGTTAACGTTTCAACAGCAAGAAAGGTACAAACACTCTGAAAAGTGCAGTCGAGGGGAAAGAAAAGCGTCGGGCAAAAAACGTTTGGCGGGGGTGTGCAAACTTTCCGGGACCGAAACAAACTGGATCCATTCTAAAAAAAAGTGCAAAATTGGTACCGAAAGCGAAAAAAAAAAAAAAAGAGAAAAATTTAATAGGGAATGGGGGTAGGGACCCAGGGAAAACACAAGCCTGGAGGCCGAAAAACACCCCCCCCCCCAAAAAAGGGAGGTTTTGTTCACTCGTTCGGCGGGGTAGCTCACGAAAAGCTTGGAGGGGGGGGGAAGGCGTAGGGCCAAGAACTTTGGGAGGAATATGGCCTGGACCTTTCAAAGAAAGACAAGTTTTAGGTCTTTCGGGACAGTGCCATGGGGGGAAAAAAAGAATCAAGGATGTCGGGTGGTATGAATAAAACGTCCTAAGCAAAAGCCGGGGGGCTTGGGGAAACCCATCGGCCGAGGAAGAGAAGGGTACCATCTGACTTGAAAATCTTACCCGGGGGGTGGGGTGGATTCGTGGAATTGAAACCGCCCGTTCCTGTGAGGATCGGTAAGGGAAAGCCAAACTGGGGAAAAAAAAAAGATGGAGCAATACGGCCCGCCCCCTCAAAGGGGTGCATGTGCGAAGAAAAGAAGTAAATCAATCCGGCAGAAAAGGTAAAAAAAAGCGTCGAACACGGTAAAAAAAGGGAAAACTGGCTGGCTAAGGAATCCTCTCCCAGCTGGGATGGGAGGACAAGCGCTGGTGAAGGGGGAAACTGTGTCCGGTGGTCTTTTTGCAAAAAACGCGGCACAAGAGAAAGAAAAAGGTCGAGCGATCGGGGAAGAACCCCTCTTTGATACGGAAACAAAAAAAATTACACGACGTGTCCCGGGAAAAAAAGAGAGATGACCTTAAAACACCCCAAGGGGACAAACCACTCCTGCATTCCGCAAAAAAAGAGAAACCAAGTGATTCCGTGCAGGTGAAGAGGTCATAGTGGCCGGGGGAAAAGAGGGGTCAGCAAGGGGGCCCGGTGGGACAACCCCTGGAAGAGGAAGGGAGGTCAAAAAAGGACCTAAAAAGAACCTAAAGAAAAAAAAAAGGAGAGAATTTGTTAATAAGACGAAGGACAAATGTAGAAACCAAAAAAAAAAAATCGAGCCGAACTCGGGTGCTGCCAGTGAAAAAACCAGAAATTTTTCTAACGACAGGAAACCTTGCCGGGGAAAGAAGACACCTACGGTTGGGAAAAAACCCGGGCAAAAAGCATTTTGGGCAAAAAAAAAAGGAAAAAAAGAGGAGCGTTAGAGGGGGGGGGAGGTACAGGGGGGCAAAAGCGCGGATCAAAGGGAGGGGGAACAGCGACTCCAGCAAACGACGTCCATCTTGACCAAGACCCCGGGGAGAGGACCGGGGGAGAGATCTTCGGGGTGTAAAAAAACGGGGCCAGGAAAAAAACAAGGCGTGGGAAGAAAAAGAGCCAAAAAAAAGGGGTTCTTCAAGTCAGGGGGGGGTTTAAACGAAAACCGATCGAAAACTCAAAAAGCGCGTCCGGCAAGGTTCAATTTTTGCGGAAAAAAAAACAAACAATGAGGAAACAAAGGGGGGGAGCCCACCCAACCATTGGGGGGGGGAAAACCCCCCTTACAAGAAATCAAAGCACGACAGCCGTCAAAGAGGAGCCAGGGCGGCACGAAAATCAATGAAGGGGGGATCTAAGGAGGGAAAGAATACACACACACCATTTTGAGACGGAAAAGAAAGACCTTAAAAACCGGGCGGCCTATATACTTTTCAAAAAACCACAGGGCAAGGGAGGGGGGACTTGTAACATAAGCAAACCAGGAAAAAAAAAAAGAAAGCAAAAAATCTCATGCCATCCCAACGGTTTCATCAGGAAATGACCGGACGAAGAAAGGGAAAAAAAGAACGCTCCTAAAGGCTCCAAAAGGGCCATCGCCAATCAAAAGGGCATTGCGGAGGGGGTCGGCCACTGAAAAAAAAAGACAAAATTGAGGGGGGGGTAAATGCGGACTCCGAGAAGAAGTACTGAAGAAAAAGCAGGAGCTGTGAACCGGGGAAGAACGACCCACTCAAAAGCACAAAAAGGGGGTGTTTTTCGGGGCCCAAAAAAAGGGGGGCAGTTTCTAAGAAAAGACTGAAGGGCCCAAGATAGAAGGGGGACGGCCTTCACAAGCCGACAAATCAAGACTGGGGGACGATCAAGGCATCAATCCAAGATCCGTCAATGAAAAGGGTCAGGAAAATGGAAATTTGGCTGCAAATATTTTTCGAATGGCAAAAAAAAACAAAGTCAAGCGGCCGAAAGCAGCGATGAGGTGATCTTGAAGTGGAAACCAGAAGCAAGGGGTGGAGTTGCCTATCCAAACAGCGTTCCAAAGGAATCAAATGCTTTAAAGAGAGAACTTTTCCCTCGACAACTAAAAAAGAGAAAAAGCAATGCTTTACAGCGGACACCCTCGGACAAAACAGGTTTTCCAAGAGTACGGGGGGGGGGCACCTGCGCGACCTTAAAAAAAAAAAAAAAGGGGGGGCACAATTGGATAGGCAGATTGCGTCGGGGAAAATTTGGGAAACCCCCCCCCCGGGGGGACACCACTGACAGAAGAACACCTTTGTGGACTGCGAGAAAGAGAAGAAGGGCTAAAAAATCATCAGGCCGATCCAGCGGGAAAGGAAAAAAAAACTGAGCGACTCAGAGAAGTGAAATCTCTTTACCAAACAAAAACTGGGGGGGGGGGAGGAGGAAAGGGGAGATGTGGGGAAGGAAAAAAAGGGGGGGGGACTCTTGAGGCAAGGTCAGTCCTATGAATATAGAGAAAATTAAAAAAGAAAAAGGAGGCCCGAAGAGGAGAAGCAAACAACAAGATAAAGGGAAGGGGGGCCTATTCAGACTAATGAGCCCTAAAAAACTGTGGAAACCGGTCTTGAACGGCCCAACACAATAAGATAGTAAAAGGGGTGGTCATTGTCCATTAAGGGGAGGGGGGGGACGCCGTTTGCAGAGTTGAAGTCGGTTGAGGGAAGTATTGGAAACTGCACGACCAAAAAACGTGAATGAAAAGGGAGAAACGGGAGGGCTCCTTTAACAGAAATCCGGTTATGACAACAAGGGACAATAAACCAGAAAAAAGAAAAAAAACGGTGGGCAGGACTCAATTTTTTGGCCAGTCAGCACATCCGGAACCAGTTTGAGGGAAAAAGTAAAAAAAAGGGGAGGAAAAATTGACGTTCGTCCAAGGGAGTGCAACGAAGCTTGAAGATGGAAATTTTTTGTACGGGTCTTAGGAAAGGGGGAAAGTCCAGCCACCCCAGACATCGGGCCACGAAGTTACCAGGCAAGGGAGAACCCCCAAAACTCCTGGGCCCTGCCAAGTGGACCCAACAGGTGGAGGCCCCCGAGTGGGGGAAAGAAGAAGTCAGGAAACTGGGTTGCCAGGAAAAAGAGGAAAAAAAAAAAACATGAGGAAGTACTTACTCCTGCCACGCCGAAAAGGGACCATGCAAAGAAACTAAAGATCAGGGCAAGGGAGGTGACCGTAAAAGTTGCAGACCATAGAAAAGAAAGGAGAAAAGAGGACCTTTGCAAATGTAAGGCAAAGTGGAGCGTGAGAGTGGGGGGGGGAAAGAATTGGGTGGTCCCATGGAGTAGTCATCGTATTGAAAAAAAGGTCGGGAATGGGGAAGAGGGGAAAGCGGGGGGGTGAGCGGTGAGGATGAACGTGGCTGGGCAAGTCCCAAAGGACCCGTGGTTAGGGCCCGGGCCTGGAAAATCAACTATGGGAGTAGGGGACCCAAGACACTAATGGGGGATTGCTTCAGGGCCGCAACAGGGGGTCAGCCCTGGAAATAGATCGAAGTAAGGAGGCCAAAAAAAGGGAGACAGGAAAAAGCTGTCTGGAAAACTTCTCTGACATTGGGGGGGGGGTGCCGGGGGGTAACAGGGGGCCCGGTGGCGGAACACGAAATACGGGCAACATCAAACCAGGCCCCCTTCCTGGGACCACCACCACAGCGGAAAACAGAGAAAGGGAGAGAGTCTTTTTTTGGTCGAGTCTCCATATATAACAGAAGTAATGGAAAAGAACGGTTTTGGGGGGGGAAGAAAGGGGGGTGGCCATCAGCATCAGCCTTTTGGAAGAAGGGGGGGACAAAGGAAGAAAAATCAGAGCAGGGACCCCTTAAAAGGTCTTGAAAGAGGGGGGGAAGAGAATGAGGGTGCGTCGTAGCTGGGTAAAAAACCCGAGAGGAGCCCACGCTTGGGAGGGAAAACGCTTAAACTAAAGATAGCTAAGGAGGGGAAGTGAAAAAATGGGCTGCCAAATAAGAAGGTCTGGATGGGTATGGGAAAGGAAAAAAAAAAAGAGGGAGAACTACACAAAGGTCCTTCTGAATGGAAAAAATTGGGGGGGAAACTGGACGAAAAGGGAGTGCGAATAGTCGGGAACTCCCGGGGGGGGGGGGGTCTACATTTGCCCAGGGTTCATGGAAAACCAATAGACGGGGGTCACCTAAGGCTAGGGAAAGGGAGAAAGTCTAAACACGGTTCCAAGGAGAAAAAGAAGGATGGGGGCAACACGGAACCAGGTCCGAAAAAGGGAACAACACTCCACCGAGGGAAACTGAGCCTCCAACGAGTTTGTTGGGGGAGGATACAGGATGAATTCCACGAATGAGGGGGGGTGGTTGTAAGACTTAGTCACCTTGGGGTACAAGGGGGGGCAGGGAAATGGTCACTATCGGAGGACAATGGAGCAAGGCTGTAAACGAAATCCCCTAAAAAATACAGAAAAGGGAGGGAACTTGCAAACCCAAGGGGAAAGGAAACGGAACGGGGTACTTCCAGGTACCATCAGGGTGGGAGGGAAAAAAAAAATGCCATCAGGTCCGGAGAGATCGTTCTCATTCGGAAAAAATCGGGGGGAAAAAACCTTTCCGGAAAGGGGAGCGTTTGGGATTTTCTGCACGGATTGAAAATTAAAAGTGGGATTACCGCAAGGGGGGGAAAAAGCAAGCTTTATCTTTAGGTGAGATGAGGGTATCATCCTTTGAGGAAGGGTGACTTTTTCAAACAGCGAAGAGGGAGAACAGAACAAGTGCGTTTAAAAAACTGAACGAAAAAACCCCGTGATAAAAAGGGGGAAGAAAAGCTCGTCCAAGTAACTCCCTAGACCATAAGAAAAACAGGGTGGACTAACGAACGAGGCGAAATGACCGAAGTTCTCAAAAAAAAAAAAAAAAGACATCCTTGATGGTCTCCATGGGGGGGGGGGTTCGCCCACAGAAGATCACCTGCTGAAAGAGAATCAAGCCCATCCGGCGCACGAGACTTACGTCGTGCACCCTAAAGGGAAAGGGGAAACCAGCAAAAGAGGAACAACCACTAACATAAAGCCCGTTTGCCGACCAAAAGCCCCTCAAGAAGAGGAACAAAAACAGAAGAGGGGGAAACTCCAACAATTCATGGCCGAAAATTGGGAAAAGTGAGGGTAAACCCAATTAAAGACGGAGTTTCTCAATAAAATGGGGTATACAGGGGATCGGCAAGGGGCACCAAAAAAAGCTTGGTCCTGGTCGAAGCTCCTAGCTGAGGGAGAGAGAAAGGTTGGGGGACACGGCCAAACGGGGAAAAAAATACCCACCAAGATCTAAAAAAAAAAGGGTTAAAAGTTATCGGAAAAAGGTACCTTTTAACGAAGAAAAATCGACGGTGGGGCAGGGAGCGATGGGACAGACGAAGGATTGTAACTCTTCAAAGGCTGGTTGGAGACGTAACCACGGTTTTAACCGCCAGAAAGAACCCAAGGACCAGCCGATTACTGGCACAAAAAAAGAAAAAAAAGGATAGGAAACGACGGAAAATGGTCCAATCTGGCGCTTGACAAAAGAGGAAAAAAAAACACCGCCGTTTCAAAAAAGGGGATCAAACCTGGGGGAGCAAAGCCAATGTGGAAAAAAAAAAAAAAAAAAGGGGACTACAAAATGGAAAAAAAATACGGGCGCCCCAGAACAGACACTTTGGGGAAAGGAGGGTCTTCAAAGGGTAAAAAAGAAGAGAAAACGGGCTTAGGACAAAAAGAGAAGCTTGCAGGCCAGGGAAAAAAAAAAACGAACCACGATCCAAAAAGAAACCCAAAAAACAACGACGTATAGAAATCGGTCAAATGAAGGAACGTGACCTAGGCTCTGAAAAGAAATTTTGGACAAACTGCCTTTACATAAACCATAAGGAGAGCGACGCCGTTAAGGGGGTGACATGGGAAAGGCAAGTGTCAGACTCCCGATATAAGGAGAAAACGCCCAAAAAACACCAGGGAGGACGTGGACGATGTAGGGTTCAGCCGCAAAGCCGTAATGTGGGGTGTAAAGGTACGAACAAAAGGGGGAGGGATAACGTCGGTCGCCAAACACAAACAAGGAAATTATGAGGGGGAATAAAGAATTTGGAGAAAACCGATAAAAAGAGCCTGCAGAAACAACCAACAGGTGGATTTAAAAAACTAAAACACGAAAGTTGTCTTAAAAAGAAAGAAGGGGAGCATCCCAAGAAGAAGGCCACAAATGTGCGGGTAAGATGGGTCGAAGCGCCGTTCAAAACAAGAAGTGTACAACTGGCCGTCCCGAAAATCCTAAAAAAAAAAAGGGAGGGGGGGGGGGCCTGGTACTTCGGGGGAACAGACGTTCCTCTATGGTCACAAGGGGGAACCTCGCTGGAATATCTCGACAAGAGAGGGTTGCCTAAGTGGTGTCATAACAACCGGTAGTAAAAAAAACACGGGGGGGTTGTTCATCAAGCCCAAAATTAGGAAAAAAGGGAAAACCATGGCCAGGGACGGGGTAAGGATGGGCTGATCGGGGGCAGGTCGCCGCAATTTGCGAGCACAGACGGGAAACCCGGCGGTGGGCTTCATCTAGGTAAAGATTCATGGGGGGGGGAGACACTCAATCAAGAGGAAAGCCCTGGTCGGAAAGGAAGGGCAGAAAGAAACTTGTGCGGGCGGGTTTGGTGACAAAGGAAACCCTCCAGAAGATGAACCTATTTACCGAATGCTAAGGGGGGACCAAAAAAAAGAAACGTATAACCCCAAACGATTCCCTAGATACACCTAGGAACAAAAAAAAAAAAAACGTAACCAGAGTGGGGGCATGGATCCGGTGTTACACAGTTGCAGCAGGAAAAAAGATGGTGTGAGGGTTGGGGGAAAAAAATGACCAGGCGGAAAGGATTTAAAAGAAACTGGGTGATAGGGGGGGAAAGAGAGGGTCAGGGAAAGAAAAACTTGGCGGGGTGGGAAATTGCCAAATCAGAAACAACCCTGGATCCCCTGATATAAAAGGGGAGCCAGGGGTGTGGGAAAAAGGGAAACGAGAATGGTTTGCTTGAACCCAAATGGGGGGAAAGTGATAAGCGGAAAACAGTGGGTAGACCACGCTGGCACTGGCGGGGGTTGGTCAAAAAGAGATTCTTTTGAAGGAAAACGGCTGTAGGTAAAAAAGAGCAGATGGAATGGAGGAAAGGTTTGGTTTCAAGCAAGCCTTTTTGGGTAGGGTTGGAGCGAAAAAACATTCAAAGGAGGAGATGAGAAATTTGGAAGTAATAACAGACTACAAGACTCCTCGTGCGGGTGGGGGGAAAAAACCCCAGCCCGGGAATCGTCCTCTATGGGGGGGGGCCATCGGCTTAAAGAAGGGAAAAAAAAAAGGGGTGTTTGCAGGGCAAGTGGACCGCGAGTTTAAAGGGGGGGAGGGAAAAAAAGGAAAGCTAGGGGAAATCCAGAGAACACAAAGTATGAGAGAACAGATCCGCACCATAAGCCACTATCCGACTGAGGGGTTGAGGGGGAGAAGAAACCCTCGTCGTCAAAAGGAAAAGGGAAAAGAACCATAAAACCTCGCGACTCAAAACGGGAAACAGCTCGGTCGAATGGGATATCCGCCGCGGGCAATATGGGGGAGAACGTAGCTGCGGTGAAATTAAAAAATGGTGTACGGAGGGGTTACCAGGGGGGGGTGCACAGAAGAAACGTCATGATAGATTTTTTGAAAGGACAGAACTGATACCGCACCTTGAAAAATCTTGTGACCCCCCTTTCCCGACGTGGGTCCCTGGCAAGAGGGGAAAAAAGTACCGCAAACGAGGTGAGCACTCCGGAAAAGACGACCCAACAACTAGTCCACATGGAGGCGTGCAAAGTTACTCATCAGGTGGAGTTGGGGTAACGAAATTCTTGAAAGGGGACCGTGCCACCTAGGTGAAGTGGACGGTATAAAAGGGTTTGGAGAAAAAATGGACCTCAGAATCCTAGGGAAACAAAATTAGCGATTGGGTGAAAGGGGACCGAGAAATGTGGCACAAAAAAAAAGAGAGGGGGGGGGGAGCAGGGAAGAAGTAGATTGAAGCTGAAAAAAAAAAAAAAAGGGGATCAATTGACCGAAAAACATTGCCGGGAACCCTCAATCCCTACTTTGGGTCAAGGGGAAACATCCACCCGGGAGCAAAAGGGGGGAAAGAAAAGAAAAGAGAGAAGTGGGTGGTAGTAGGGGCCTGCAAAGAAAAAAAAAGGACGGCGTGGAAACAGCGAAGAACGACGTCCAATCAAGGACCCCCGGAGAGACCGGAAAGGGAAGGAGGGTACGTCCCCGGTCAAAAACGGAGGAATAACACAACTGGGCTCAAGAAGGTTTTGGGGGTCGGGGGAAACGAATCTAAAAAGAAAAGGGGAAGCAAGCGGAGAAAAAAAAATCGGGGGATTTTTGTGGAAACACCACATGGGAGGGCCCGATGGGAAGGGGGAACAACCCACTACGCCAACACGTTGGGTCTGACCCCTTACAAAAACCATCAAAGACCGGGACATAAAGAAAGAGGAAATCAAACCCGTCGGAAAGGGCGAACGAAACTCCTAGGTTTTTAAAGAAAAGAGACACACCACGGGGGGGGAGCAGCGTCAGCTTTCCCCGAGTGTGAGGAACTAACCCGAAGGTCGAGCCCGGGCTAAAAAAAACGATGTGAAAGGAGACCACCCCTCATCGAAAACACATAAGTAACAAAAATCCTCTCAGAAGAACCGTGTTCGCAGGGAAGGAGGGAAGCTCCTTTGACCCACAAGAAAACTTCCCTCCAACAAAAAAAGAATGGACAAAGACCAGGCCGAAAAGTGGGGATGGTTCGGGAACAGACCACAAAAAAAAAAAGGAAAGGACTGGGGGGGGGTGGGGGAGTTTCGGCTCCGGGAAGAAAAAGGGGACTTCATCAGAAGAGACAGTTTTCAAAAGCACAAAGGAACAGACCGGCGAACTACGGTCTGAACAGGTTAGTTTCCAAGCAAAAAAGAAAAAAAAACATGGTTCGAAAAACACGGTTTCACAAGGGGGTCTCAAAAAAAAAAAAACGGAGACGGGGTGATGGGTAAGGAAAAAAGCAACTCCTAAAGTAAAGAAAAGCTCTTCATCTGCCAAATACAAAAAAAGTTAGCCCCTGGCCAGTTCGAACTGGAAGGAATGAAGTGGGACAAACAAAAAAACTTCAAGGAAACGGGACCGACAGCAGCTTGAAGGGGGAGGGAAAAAAAGGTGGCAATAAGCACGGGAAGAGGGGCCTCACGAAGAAAAAAGAAAAAGAATCAACGAACGCAAGAACCGTAAATTTACAACTCGGCAAAACCAAAGCGGGGGAAACATCCTGCTGCCGGCTCAAAAAAGAAAAAAGGGGGAATTCAAGGGGTTACGATGAGGATGCCCGCGACCGGGGAAGAAGCGCACAAGTGGGGGAGGGGGGGGAGGACGGGCTAGGTGAATCCGGGCAAACCAAAGAAAAAATCAGGGGTGGGGGCGAAAAAAAACGAATGACTCCTGGGAAAAAAAAGAAAGACCTTTTCAAAGAGCAGCTGAAGACGTCTTTAAACCATGAAAGGCAACGGAGCATCAATCTCGTCAAAACAAACGGGGGAAAGAGAGATGGCTCCGCCTTGGAAAAAGGAGGGGGAGAACGTTCGTGAAACGAAGAAAGAAATCCGAGAAAAGTGGAAACTTAGGCAGAAGGGGGATGAAAAAATCAATAAGTTGTCCGTTGGTTGGTTCCTATAAAAAAAGGGGGAACCCCTCATTAGCCCTCAAAAAAGGGGGTGCAAAGATGATTAAACAACTGACCAAAAAAGGGGGAATAAAGAAAGGGGGGCAGGTGGGGGGGAAGAGGGATGGGAAAGGCCTGAAAAAGGGGAGGGTTTTGAAACTCGGGGGGGGAAGGAAAGGGAAAAAATTTGACAATGTAAAAAAAAAAAAAAGGTGATGCCTGGGGAAAAGGGGGGGCTTCTTGTGGAAGAAAGCAACACGGACAAGGGGGAGAGAACCAAAAAAAAAAAAAAAAAAAAAAAGATTCCCCCATCATAGAAAGACCTGGCTGGGAGTAAGTGGCAAAAGCGACGGGGGGGAACTGTTTCTAAAATCTTAAAAGTAGAAGAAAAAACGGGGTCCAGAAACGGATGGTAAAGGAAAAAAAAAGGGGGCCAGGAGAAAAAAAAAAAACAACTTGAACAGGTTTACGTGTTTCGCTTAAAAAAGCAACATGAAAGGCAGAAAAAAAAAAGCACTGGGATGAATTTAGTGTGGAACAGACTCGGGAACTTGGCGACAGGGTGGCGGCCAACTAAGTGGGATCATGTGAGGCCAGTTGGGAAGGAAAAACTCCCAAAGAGAAGGGAAGGGAGGGTACTCACCTGCCTCGCGAAAATGACCACACAACTGCCGGGGGCTTTATTGGAAAGCCCTGGAGAACAAATCGACGGCACAGGGTCCCATGGAATTCTGGGAGGACGGGTCTTGTTGGTCCAGGGCCTTGCGGCAAGTCATAGAAGTTGAACAGGGAAAAAGGGATGCAAGAATACGGGGGGGGACGTCCTTTGTTTGCGGTTAGGCTGTTGGCGGGGAAAATAAGCCCGTGTCGGCCCAGGGGAGGGGTTCGAAATTAATGGAGGCACACTAGGTAATCTTATGGGGGAAATGCTTCACCTGTTGAATTGGGGGGCTGGGCCCTGGAACTCCAGACGGAAAGGGGGTATCAAAAGAGTCGCAAAAAAAAAAGTCTCGGAATACAGTGCGAGGGATCAGTGGAGAATGCGGGGAGGTGTGTCATGGGGGGTATAAAAACGTGGGGCTGGGTTTGTGGAAGGGAACAACTTTTCACCATCGGGAAAAAAAAAGGGCATGTTGTGACTCCACCAAAGGGGAAACCTCACGGATCTAGAATGAGTGGGGGGGGGGGAAAAAAAAAAAAACAGAGCGTCACCCAATTAGAAGAGGGAAGACCGGTTTGTGGTGAGACAAAAGCTTCGTCAGGGAGGACAACTAAGCAAAAAAACTTGGGGAAAAAAAGGGAGCAGGACACCGGCCAGAAACTAGGCTGACGGGAAAATTTGGGGGAAGAAAAAGGGTCGGCGGAAACTGAAAGGGCGGGGAAACTCCTCCTTAAAAAGAGAAGGAGTTTTTCAAGAACTATCATAAAAATAGAAAAAAAAAAAAGTGTGACTTCGTGACCCAGGAACTTGGAATGGTTCCCGGCCCGTAGGGGGAAGGGGACGTAACAATGCAGGGGGGGGGGTTTTCGGGAAAAGGTTAAAATTCCATCGGCCACCAAAAAGTTGGCGGTGATTCGAGCAATCAGGAGAGAATTGGGGAAGGGCAGATTTCACCGAAAAAAAAAATCGAAGGGAGGGAAAACTGATGTCGGGGGGAAAAAAGAAAAAAAACTTACAAGGCTCCACCTCAGCGGGTTACAGGACCCAACTGTAAAGGAGAGATCGTGACCAAAAACAAAAAAAAGAGAAGAAAAATCTGTCCAGACCGCAAAGCGTGGGGGGCGGGAGGGGGGGATCAGTCCACGAAGGGGGGGGTTTTGAGGGGGGTAAACGGTCAATGTTGAGTGGGGGGGGGGGGGGGGGCCTGTCACAGAGTAAGTGGGGGCACAGGAAAAAGCTCATGGGGGGGAAGGGGAGACGATAGGAGAACTCCAGGAACTTGCGTTTACGGGCCCTCGGTTTCAACCCCCTAGAGGAAAAAAAGAAAAAAAACGTAAAAAAATTGGGAAAGGAAGAAA
>Ga0179591_1263377_pt1 | contig 27141 bp, 60 predicted proteins | sample CZOMad2_1_08_16f_FD_182891 | JGI IMG/M metagenome (GOLD analysis project Ga0179591, IMG submission 182891) | Vadose zone soil fungal communities from Angelo Coast Range Reserve, California, USA - CZOMad2_1_08_16fungal (PacBio error correction) | ecosystem: Environmental > Terrestrial > Soil >...
GGGGGGGGATCGTCTACCGAGAAACCGAGTTCAGAAACGGGGGGATCACCCAACATCTTTGGGGGACATCGCCGTCAACAAAACCATAAAGGGGAAACCTAACACGAGAAAGCATGGGTTTTGTAGAAAAGGTTTTTGTCTGGAATAGAACGACTAAGCCATGGAAAAAAAAGTAAGAAAAGGAATAACAGAAAAACATTGGGAAAGTAAGGTTTCAAGGGGTCACCCAAAGTCGGCAATCCTAATAAAAATTCTACTCACTCTTTTCGCACCGGGAGGACGGGGTGACTTGTTACAAAAAGAAAGACACCAGGAAAATGGGGTGGGCGGGGGTGGGTGTCACGGCCTGGCGTATTCTTTCACACTGTTAACTACAGGGAAAGAAAAACATTGCAAAGTGGGCGGTGGCTGTCCCAAATTGAAAAAAAAACCAGTTGAGGTTTTAGTCGAACAAATACAAGCAGAAAGTGCTGATCCGCAATGACCCCAAAGGGTTGGAGGGGGGGGCCTCCCAACAAACCGAAAGACTCGGCCTGCACTGAGCGCATTCATAATACCGCCTAAAACCTGACAAGGAACGATAATTTTTGAAATCAAAACCGTATAACCAGGGTAAGGAGATATTGATATGGAAAGAAGTGCCTCTCCTAAAAAAAGTTCCTGTGGAGGTAATAATAAAACTCACTTGCAAACAATTATGAAATACGTACGTGGGACTTTCACTGAAGAGAATGGAAACTACAGGGGGTACAAACACCAGACAGCACTGACATTTTAAAGTAAGTCAACGAAGCCGATGGGGATGGGGGTATCTCTGGTCAAAACCGGTGAATACGGCTGGGAAAACATCGGGTCATGTGGGCAAGCACTATTAGGGCCACACCATCGGTCAATACCCTGATGAAACCAAAAAGCCAACAAGGGGACCAATTGCGAAAAGAATATTTTTAACACAAACGGGGCGCGGAAAATGAATGGATTTAGAGAAGGACCCAGGGGGAAAGAAAGCTCAACTGAATTAGGAATGGTGGGAGGTGTTAAAATGTCGCTAATTGCAGGGTGAACAAAAAAACCACCTGGTCGGAATCAACATACATAGGGGAAACCAGCCTCAGCAACAAGATTGGTATTAACGTGGAAAGAAGGGCAATGGGGTCCTTATCCCCCCGGGGAAGGAGATGCTGATCAAGGGGCATAACATGACTGAGGAGCAGTAATTACACGATGAAACTGAAAAACACTACCCGAATTCCCTCAAGTGCCGTGGACGGAACCGTTCCCGCTGCGCTTATTTTATAGAGGGTCGGAAATACTCAATTTCGGTTCGCAAAGTGGTGGGTTGCAGCAAAAGAGGGGGGTTTCAGTTCAGGACGAGGTCGCCTCCGAAGCGTGGCCCTACAAAAGGACCGCCAAACTAACCCGTCCCACTGCAGGGGGGGGGGTTTTCGGAGGCTACTACCAGCGAACTCAAAATCTGTTGAGGTAAAAATGGGGGGGTGTGTGACGGGCGACGACATCTGGAGCCCACTGGGAAATGGACAATCAGCATTGTGGGTAAAAAGTAGGGTCAGTGCAATTTCGGACTAAAAACAACTCAGCCTCGTCACCTCAGCATAATAAGTTCACCTCTCCATTTCAGAGCAAAAAGAGTCAACAACGAACCGCCTAAGGGGTAGGTGAGAAGGAAAAATGGAGAGAGAGAAAAAGTAAAGGGGTCCCGTACCATAAGAGCATAGTGGCGATCACAGCGCGTCTTGGGGTGTGTGTATAGTCCGCATGCGAAAAGCACATTCAAAAACCACCTGTTCGTAGAAAATTCTGCCTGGTCTTCAACCCCCAACGGAACAAAGGTATGTGTGGAGTTGGGAAATTTTGTGGGGGGATAAAAAAGCTCCTGGGGTTTAGGTTCCCCATTGTTATGTACTCTTTGTCTACATTATGAGACACAAAACGTCGACCTGACAAACAGAAGGTGGGAGGGGAACTCGGGGGAAAGACGACCGGATTCGGCGAGGTTTAAAGTAACGGCATCAGTACGTCCGCAAAACGGAAATCATGGCTAGGGTATTCGACGGGGGCGGGGAAAAAAGTGGTATGTGACAGCGGTGGGGTGGTTCGGCCGTCGTGCATCGTTTGTTTGCGCATATCGTGAGAAGGGCAGGAGGAAGATTGGGGCAAGTGCGGTGGTTTACGCAGTAATGGTTGGCGAAAGGCACGATGGAAGAAGGGGGGGGGGGGAAGGGAACCGATTAAGGAAAACGTAATTTTGGCATTTTTGTGGGGACACCTGGTGTGAAAATAACGGAATAGGGAAAGTGCGCTTAGTCAAGAGGAACTCTCTTTCGGGAAGGTTAAAAAGACAAATCGATTGTGGCCGGGTTGGGGGGTTGGGGGGGGGGGTCTCAAAAGGTCCCTTGGGTGGGTTGATGACCCAGTGTTTGTTTCTCATTGTCCTGATTGCAATAGTTACGGAGGGGCTAGGAATTACCCGTGTGAAGAAAAAATGGTCCGTAACCGGAGTTCCTGATTGTTAAGTGGCTTTGGACTGGAGGTTGTAACGCGGATTGACATGCGGAAAAGTGAAAGAGATGTGTACTCGCACAGGAAGTATTCAAAGATGGGGGGGCAAAACGAAGGGGGGCCCTGGGGATTTGTAAGAAAACACCAGCTACGGAAGGAGCGGTTCAAGAGGTCTATCACTAGAGAATTGAGGAGTAACGGAGATAAAAATTCGGAAAAAAGTTTGTGTAGGCCATTTCTAAGGCAGGTTACGGTAGTTAGGTGTGAAAAAAATTGGGGTGGTCAAATGGGGGAAAGGGGCTTGAGCAGGAGGGGGGGTGGCCGACGAGTGGTATTTGCTCGGAAGAAGAAAGAAATTTCGACAGGAAAGGGAGGTGGTTTAGGAAGCGGGTTTCATTTCAATCGGAAAAAAACAAAAACCCAAGCGGGGACCATAACTGGGTGATTGTTCCAAGGAAACCGAAGTGAAAGGGACGATGTTAATACCAGACTGAAGCCGTGATGGTCGGAGGGTCGCCTATGGGGGTGTCGAAGAAAGGAAAAATCTTTTACAAAAAAGGTGAGGATTAAAGTAGTAAGGTCAGATCGGACTATACGAAAGAAACGCAAGGCGGGACGACAACAAAAGGGGAAACGCGTGTTAAGAAGGTTACTCGGGGGAGGTGGGCGGGTTGAAACCGGTGGGCTTGGCTCTAAAATGTATTACTCTGGAGGAGCGTGCGAAGAACTCTCTCCAAGGGACAAACTGAGGAATGAAAATGGAAAGGGGGGGAGTGCGCGAGGAGATAACCGGCGTAAAACTCAGTAAAAAAAGCAGTTTAAAAAAAAGTGTTCATCAGTAAACAGTCCGCTTTTGTGGGGTTGGAAGAGGAGGGCTATGCAAGCGAAACGGTGGGGGGGGCAAGTAGGGTTGGAACCAGCCGTGGATTGTCCTTGGGAAGAGGGGGGGGGATCTACTAAAAGGGAAAGAAAAAAGTTTACAGGGGTGATCTAAAAAAAAAGGTGGGTGGGGGTGGGAAGGAATCCATCAGGATGACAAGCGGCCCAAACTAAGGGGAAGTAAAAGCAAAAAGAGAAAAATTCGATCCTACTTGCAGCAACGCTCAGGGTTTCAGACGGGTACAAAAAAAGACTAGGAACCAAATGAAGAAACAAAATTGGGGCAATGCAGGGTTCCGGCGGAAAAGGGTTGGAAAGAGAAAGTGGTGTTATAGTAACGACAGAATGCTTCACTTCGAAGTATTAAACAAATAGGGGGACGACCACAATACACAAAGAAGACTCGAGACTGTCGGGACGGGCAGCAGAAAAGGAGTATAAAATCGGAGGAACTAGGAACTTTTTCCGACTATGTAATCATGCTTGAGGGGGGGTGGGTCTGGTGGTGTTGGAAGTGCAAGAACACCCTGAGTGGGGCCTGGGGGGGTGGGAGACCCCGTCACAAAACACAAAAGGAAACTCTGTAAGGAAGGGAAAGCCCAAAACTGAAAAAAAAATGGGCACAAGCAATGACCAAACGAAAAAGACCAAAAAGCTAGTCAGAAGAACACGCAATAACGTTGGTTGCTCGGGGGTCAAAACGGGAGGGGGATATGCCAAAAGTAAAAAAGAAAAAGGGGCTTCGGGGGGGCTTCCTCCCGTGGGGGGGTGGACCAAACGACGGTGACCTGCAGAAAAGAACCCTACACCAAGGGACACAAATTAGAAAGCCATATTGTGGCTGGAAACACACGGGACCGCATCTTAAGAGTGTCGGTCGCCAGACGCCCAAAACGCTGAGGGGGAATGCATGTGGAGGTCAACAGAAATCACACCAAGAAGAGGGTAATGGCAGAATCAACTTGTGGGGGGTCCACCGGCTTGTTTTGTCGGACGAGTCAGAATCCTATTTGCGCTCCTTACGGGGCGGAACGTGAGTCAGGTGGTGAAAGGGGGGGAGAGATGACGGAAGAAAGTGTGGGGATAGATTTGGGCGGGAAGAATTACGGGGAAGGGGGGGGGAGTAGACCGTCATAAATGGTGTGGCGGGGGTGTGGGTAGTGAGATGGGGTCCGGGGTTGACGTAAAGAGAATCCAGGAGCAAAAAAAAGTTGATGTGCCCGGGGCGTACCCCTGGGCCTAAGTGTAGTGGGGGAGAACATAAGTGAAAATAAAGGAATGGGGAACAAAAAAACTGTAGGGGGGACTAAAAGGGAGGTGGCGTTGGAAACGTTCATGGTTTTATGGGGGGGGACCGGACGGAGGGCTAAAGAGCGTGGTCTGGAGGGTCGGCGGAAATAAAATAAAAAGGTCGGCGAAAAAAATCAAAATGCAATCCAACAATTACAAGTGGGTTTAAGAAGGACAAGAAGAGTGAGAACCCACGAGAACAGACACACAAAGATGTTGTGAAACAGTTAGAAAGGGAGTCGGAACTGGCCACACTTAAAGAAGGGGTGCGAGTGAGAAGGCTCTGTCACTCAGTTGCATGAGGAACGGGTCGGGCGCGTACAAAAATGTAGGGGGTGAGAGAAGAAAAGGAAATACACCGGACGCTTGAAGCGGGAGTATAGATGAAAGTTGTATTCACGAGCCCCGACTTAAGAGAAGGAAAAAAATTGACGATTTCCCGGCCTATTCGCTGGAAAACAACAAAACAATTATGGGAAGGGGGGGGTTCAGATTTTTATTTTCACTGGGAAGGGTACATGGTCCCGCTGTGGGGGGGAGGCTGTAGTGGGTCTACCTTCACAAGGAAAACAAAAAGAAATTTCGGAGACGCTGGGAGAACTGACCATGGGACGGGGGCGAATGGGGGGTTAAAGGAATCAGAGCAATTGTCCACGGACGAATCAAAGTCAGTTGTAGCCGGCCGGGTAGTCGGGGAAAAAGGAGTATTAGAAAAAAAGCAGTGAAGGGGGCAGGAGGAGACTGCAGGTGACTGCAGATGCTTTAAAAAAAGGGGGAAAACTGTGGAAGAATGTGTAACAAGGGTCTGGGGGGGTGTGGGGGGAGCAAATAAGGAAAGGAATTCGGTGGAAAGGGTGCAACCAGGGGGGGGGGGCTGTCACAAGGGAGGGAAAAAAAGTGGGGCGCTGACCAGGCAATTGGGGGGGGTTGGGGGAAACCTGTTTTTGACACCGTCCAGAATCGGGGGGGGAGCGTGGAGGCCACCGGCGGAACTCTATATCTGAAGGGTTGTGTGAATATGGCGTCGGGGGGAAAGGGGGGGGTGGGTGTGGTGATATCATGTGATGGGGGGTCGTTGGGATTTGCCATGGTGCCTGCTTTATCGGATGGGAATAGGAGGACACGTTGGGGAAGATAAGAAATGGGTCGAAGGATGGGGAATTGGGGTACTCGGAAATTGGGAATCAATGGCTTGGGGAGGGAAGGTTGAACAGTGAGTTGGAAGGAGTTGATTTGAAGTGGAATGGGTTGCAATCACGGAGGAAAAAAGTGGGTGGGGGGAAAGGTTTCTTTGTGAAGGGTATGAACAGCCACGAGAAAGAGAAATCGCTTAAATTACGAAAAAAACTATTCCGTTGGAGGGGAAGGGAAGGGATAAAAATGATCACGGGTTGGTCGGTTTTGAAAACTGAGAAGTGCATAGCGGGTGCGGGTGGTAGTGGTGGGGGAAGGGACAAACCGAAGGGGGGGTCCTTTCGGAAGGAAGGCAGACGGATGTTGGGGGGGGGACCGTCGTGAAAGAAAAGAAAAAAGGTTTTCGGAGAAAGACTAACCATTGGAAGTGTGTATTAATGGGTGATTTAAAAGACGATAAAAAAAAAAACGAACCGGAGAAAAAAAAAGGATCTGTTGGGGAGGTAACACTAACCGAAGTATAAAAAGTTCTCAAGAACAGGAAGAATCGAGAGTTGAAAGGAGGGGGGCCTAAGGCAACCGAAGTTAAATGCGGTGGGAGGGGTTTCCGGACAAGTTGAGGTTTGGCTATTGATCTGCATCGTGAGAAAAAGCCGGGTAGAACAAAGGAAGGGAACTCTTTAGTCAAAACTTGTGGGGAACAAAGGGGAGATGGTAAAAACAAAAAAAGGGGTCTTTTGCTATGGGTGAACGCTGGTTCGGTGTCAAAGAAAAGAACGAGCAAACAGAAAAAACAGGGGGAGAGGGGGAAAAAGGAAGGTTTCGGCGCTACATCTTAAAAAGAACTCGAAACATTGGAACGAAACGCGCGTTTTGGGGGGGGCAATAGGGATTGGAGAAAAAAAGGGATAATAAAACAACTGCAATCTTTTGGTGCGAGCACTACGGGGGCTTTTAGAACAGTATCGACGAAGCTAATGTAACGTAACCGGGATCATGAAACACGTTTAAGGGGATGGGGGAAGGGGTGTGGGAGGTCAACTCCCCTTAAGAAGCGCGAGCTAATGATCTGTAACAATCTTCAGACAAATTAAGTGTCCGGCCTAAAAATCACAAAGAGGGACCTCAAAAAAGGTTGGCGTCTTGAAAGATTCCCGGTTACGCACCGCAAGTGCCCCCGGCACGTCCAAGACTGGAAATCCCATTGGGGGGGGGAAAAAAATGTTGTGGGAAAGGAAGGAAAAAAGGACCGTACGATCTTTCTGGATACGGAAAAAGAAAAAAAAAACAGAGTTTGCAAGGACCACCCTAAGAAAAGTCCAAAATCATCTGCGAAGACAAGCAAAGCGGTACCCGTAAAAAGAAAGGGGTAGTACACGTACGTAACCGTAAATGAGATCAAGGCGGGATGTGGGGGGGCCGATAGTGGGACACCGCAGCCAAGGGGAATGAATTGGCGCAAGGAAAAAGAAAAAACAAGGGACGAAAAAAAAAAAAATTATGAAGAGGAAGGTAAAATTTTCTGCCACGGGACACAAAACCAAAAAATCCAACAAGCACGGAAAATTTGACAGGGAAGACAGGAACGACAAGACGGAATTTTTATTTGGAAGGAACGGAAAAAGGAAAAATATTAAGAGGGCATATTGCAAAGCAAAAAGGCCGACAGAAACCCCAGAAGGGCAAAGAAAAAAAACAGGGGACATGACGAGAACAAAAAATAACAAAGTGGAAATTGGGGTCCACTTTTTAAACACGGGGGGGGGAAAAGAGGGCTTTAATCGACATTGACATAACGAGACGACCGCTGAATGAGTGTTGTAGGGCAAAAAAAAGGGGGAAAAAATGAACGCAACAGGGAAAGGGGGGTAAGAAAAAAAAAAAACAGGGGTTTCTGAAGAAAAAATGGAGGACATCAATAAACATACGTTAAAAAAAGAACCTGTAATTAAGAAAAGAACAGTCAAAAAAGGGGGGGAGAAAAAAAGAATGAACAAAAAAATGTGAGAATTTAGAAAAAAAACAAAAATCGGAGGCCGAAATAAGTAAGTGGGGGGAGCGCCCGCACCTAACAATGCGGGGAAAGGGGAAAGTAAGGGGGAGGACTGTCCTCGTTGCAAGGCTGTTGGGAACCAGTCCTAAGCCTGTCCGGAAATGGTGGAAGAAGAAAAAAAACTTCGGGGGTTTTTCAAAAAACGGGAACCATGAGTCAGCGCAGCAATACGGGGACAAGAACAGAAGGGGGGAAATAAAAAATAGTGGGACACAAGCCCAGGACCAAAGAAGTTTTGGTTGGTGACTAAGCGAATAGGGCGACCCCCCGATGCTAAAGTAAAAGGGACAGTGGGGGAAACAGAAGGCGGACTACAAAACCAACTCAGGGAACCTCATATGAGATGAAATATCCGGTCGGGGGGTAGCGCAAGCTCAACAAAAAAAAGTAGAGAGACACCGGCTTTCTTCTAGGTAGGATGGTGAAATAACTAGGGGGCTATGACTGGGAAAGGAGGGAGGGAAAACGACTTGTAACTATAAAAATGGAGAATTATGCCATTGGGGGGAGTCAAGATGATCTGAAAGCCTGGTCACACGGAAACATCAATTGAAAAGATGGGTTTGAATGGGGGGAAATGGTCAAACTATTGGGATTTGTACAAAATGGGTGAGTGTAGGATTGTATGGGGAAGGGGGATAAATGTCCCAGAAAAAAGAATCATGGCTAAAAAGAGACTTAGAAAGGTTATAATCGCGCAGCAAAAGTCAAAACAACTGTATAGAGGGAGGGAGGGGAGGCGACGAAGGAGGTCGAACGTAAGTAATATAGGCAAGAGATTTTAGCGCGGCTAGGGAATAGAAGGGTGGTTTCGATATACTTGGGAAGGAAGGTGACGTTCGCAAAGAAGTTTCAGAAAGGGGGGAGGGAGAAAAGAAAAAAGTGTGTTGGTTTAAAAAAAAAGGGGATGCGCTGACAAAGGAATTTGTTTGACCCCTGGGGGGGGAGACAAACCTTATTGAAAGGCGCTTGCTAGAAAAATTCGCTCGTTTCGGCACGGGTAAAGGAGGGAACTGGGGGCAAAGGGGGGGGAGGGTTGGTGGGACAAGAATGGACAGTGTTTTGTCTGGGAAAAAAGGTGTCGCCCTGTCGCTGCAATCAATCGGGACGAGGTCATATGAAAGGGGGGGATATAAGAAAAAATAGGGGAAATTGAACATTTTACAGTTGCACTTGGTTCTTAAGGGGGGGGGGAAAAAGGGGGGTTATGTGGGGGAAAGTAGGGAATTTCATGAAAAGGGGAAAAAAAAGAAGGGATTCAATAAGGGGGGGGGGGGGCGGAAGGTTGAGGTTTTAGGAGTCTTAAAGTCTCTAGTTATCAGGGGAACTATAATTATTTACGGAGGACGAAAGGAAATCGAAAGGGGGGTGAGGGGGAAGGATTAGGCTCGCGGCAGTGCGAGCGTATTTGTTCTGTGGGGGGTTGGGGGGGGTCGAAAAATTTTTGACTCTGCTTGACAGGAATACTTCGTGCGTTAAAGACAACCGAGCGGGGAAAAGAAAGAAAAAAAAAAAAGGGGAGAGAAAAGGGGGGGGGTAATGACTTTTATTTAAAAAAAATACGAACCGGAGATGAAAAGGGATTGAGGTTATTCAAGGTAAAGAAGGGACGGGCTGAAGAACAGAGAGAGACTTGTCGAATTCAAGGGGGGGAAACAGAGGGGGAAAAAGGGGGGAAGATGGGGAACGGACATTTTGCAGGAGGGGGAAGGAAGGTAAAAAGAGTGGACTCCACAAATGGGGGCCAAGTTGCATAGGAACAAACAGCTGTCGAGGGAAGGAAAAAAGCGTCGGGGGGAAGAAAGATAAAGAAAAGATCTCTAAAACCACAGGGGAGGGAAAAATCAAAAGAGAGTTCTTAAATGACACCGCTTTTGACAATTTTTATAGTCAACACAGTTTTTGGGGCTGGCGACCAGGGGGCGCTAACAGCGGAAAGAGTTGTGCGAGCCACGAAGGGCGGGGATTTGAAAATTGGAGAAGACGGGAAAGAGGACAAAAAGGGAAGTAAAGGTATAAGGCAGACCATTGAAAAGGGTGGGCAATGGGGGGGAGGGGAATCAGATGAAAAAGAGCTACATCAAGTGATTCGGTAAGCCAAGATGCTGACCCTGGTGGCGGTGGGAAAAGGTTGAAGAACTAAAAAGGGGAGGGAGTGAGATAAATAAAAAAGTAAGAAAAAAGGGGAAATAAATGGTTGTTCATCTGTTTTGCCGACATTGAATACCATTGGTTGAACTATGCAGAAGAAGTCGCACCGAACGGCTCTAGAAAAATATTTTTGCCGAAAATAAGGCTCATGGAAAGGAGGGAAGAAGAGAGGGCCTAGAAACAGTCGGGCCGGAATTGGATCCGTCCGGAAAATGAAGTAGGAACTAGGGAAGGTTTCCGCATCAAAAAGGGGGGGGGTGGTTAATAAAAGAACATGCGAAAAAAAAGATGAAGGGCCCCCTGTGGACAACATGTTCAATGAAGAAAGAAATCACGTTGGACAAAAAAAAGACCACTTGTATGGGGGAGTCAAACGAAATTCGGGACTCATTCAACAACGGGAAGTGAAAGGCCACAAATCAGAAAAGCTGGAAAAAAAAGGAAGGGCAGAAAACCAAAAAAGAAAAACAAAAATCCAACAGGACCAAGAAACCCTATTGGAAAAGCCTCGGGTGACGCTTAAAGAAGGTCAGGGCCATGGAAAAAAGAAAAGGGGCAAAGGAGGGAAGTTGGATTCAAAAGGGGGGGGGAAAAACAAGGAAAATGGTAAGAGGAAAAAAAAGAATAATTTGCGACCACCTTTTGTCTCTGAAAAAACCGCTTCATCAGATCCCGACGTAACAAAGAAACTTGTAGAAGGGGGAAAAGAAGAAAAATAGGGGGAGAAAAAGAAGAGGGAAGCAAATGAGGAAAAAGGTAGATTAACCATAAAAAATTACGAGACGGGTCCGTAAGTTGAAAAAAAAAAAAAAGACCAAATCAGAAGACTGATTAGGCAAGGGTTCTTTTTCCTGCCGCGCGGTACTGAAGAAACCCCGAAGGAATCAGGGGAGAGAAAGAGTTGGAAGAACCTGAAGGGGGTTGTTTGTCATGTACTGAACTCCTACCTCAAGTAAACAGGGGGAACAATGGAATCCTACCCATAAAATCAAATCCAGCCGTTTTTGGTAGATCGGGCCTCCCAAGGGGAGAAGCAAGAATGGGGAGAAGAGGAAGAGGGGTCGGCAAAAAAAACTCGATCTTTAAAGAAAGGGGAAAGGGTTTAGCCTTTCGTCGACCACTGAAAATCAACGAAAGGGGGGGGAGAGAAAGAATGGATTTTTCCAGGAAGAAGAGGAAAAATGGGGGAAGAGAGGGAGGGGGGGGGAGTCACCGAGTGAAAACCAAACAAGTACGAGGAAAAAAAAGTCGGGTGAGGGCATTGGGAGCACTTATTACAAAAAACTGGGAACAAGGTATTAGTTGCATTTGGATGGGGGTCAACACAGGAGTGGGGGGTTAAAGAATGGGAGGTCCCGGGTTATGGAGTATATATTTGGAACACCAAAACAGAAGGTTTCTGAGCACTGGTATACTATCTTAAAGGTGAGAACAGGGAAAACACCAGGAAAAAAGAAAAGGAAATCAAAAAGGGGGGGGGAGAAGGAAGGAGAGGGCCCGTGAGGAGCAACAGAAGTTATCGCAATCATGAATTTTGTATGCCCTCCATTCGGGGAAAGGATCGGTTCTCGAACAAATACTTCAGGTTGACAAAGGGGATTTTTTTCGAACGGAGGTCGGGGACATGAAAAAGGGAAAGAAGGAAGTGGGAACAGAAAAAGGGGGGTTCGTACAACCGAGGGGGGAAAGGGTTGAGTTTTTGGGGGAAAAAGGTGCCACAGCGGAAGTCGCTTCGCCAACAAAAAATAAAAGCTCGCACGAGGGAAAGATGGCTTCGAAGTTGGAAAGGGGGGGGAGGGGGGGGTGGAAAAAAATGGCCGGGGTTGTCGGACAAGGACTTTAGTAAAGAAAAAGGGGGGGAATTTACGGTGAAAGAGGCAAAGTCCGTGTTACCATTTGAAGGACCCGCATTACCAAAAGGGGGTGGAACTGGGGGAAGGGGGGGAGGGGGTTGGGGAACAGGAGGGGGGAAGTCTTGATTGGGAAGGTTCCTTGAAAGGGACAGGGGGTGTCGGTCTAAAAACCATTCCAGGGGTCAGGAAAACGGAAATATCAGCCTGCCGGGAAAAGGGGGGGTGACGTAGGAAAAAAAAGAGGGGGGGGGGAAGGGGGGTGTTAAGGAAGGAGTGGGATTCTGCTAAGAAAAAAATTGAGTGAGGACTTATTGAGGTTTGGTAGTGTGGGGGATTGTCGAAATGCCTGAGGGTGGAAGAAAACAAACTGGGGAAGAAAGGAGGAAAGAAAATGAGAGGAAAGGGGGGGTTAGAATTGAAAGGATAACCCTTCGCAGAGTTTGTTAAGTAGGAAAAAACTGGCCGAAGAGCGAGGAGACGCGAGCTTGGTCGATTGAGCCAAAAAAGTGAAAAAAAACGAGGGGAAAAGGGGGGGGAAAAAGGATAGTGACGTACATTGTGGGCAGGCTTGGAAGGACGATGCTTACCTGGGGCAAAGAACGTGGGGGGGAGCTCAAGGTGGAGTCCGCATGCAAGCGGGAAAAAAAGGGGGTTGGCGTGGGAGGGTGGGGAGAGTACAAAGAGAGACAAAAAAAAAAAAGGGGAGGAGGTGGAAAGGGGCAGGAAGAACGCGAAACAGCCGAGTGGAAAAAATTGACAACAAGCCAAGGGTTTTGGGTTCAAAAGACTCTTCCCAGTGCGAACGGCAGCATGGAGAATACGCTTCTTTGACAGGGAAGAGACGAAAAATCTGAAAAAAAAAGTTACTTGAAAGGTAGACTGAAAAAAGGGGCATAAGTTTTCGGGGGAGTCCCAGGAACCTATCTCGCTCTCACTTTAATACAACGCACCACAGAAGAAGAGGGGCAAAGAAGGGGGGGGAGGTATTCCTTCAAGGAAAGAAGGAAGAAACAAATGAAAGAAAGAAGGGGGGTGAAGTCAGAAGAGGGGGAAAAGAAGTTGGTCTTTGTGAATGACAAAATTAAAGTCCTGAAGAAGAAAAACCTTGGAAAAAAAGGAAAATATTTTGCCAGGCCACACCCAACAAAGGCATGCTAAAAAGAACGCAAAAGGGGGGGAAAGAAAAACAGACGAGATGTTATCCGCCGAAATAAAGAAATAGGTCTGTCTGGCAGGGTCCCGCCAGTGGGGGAGGGAAGGGTATGGCATAAATTCAAAAAAAAGTATGGAAATATCCGTGAATACAGTTGCACTAAGCAAGAGGGGGGGCCAAATCAAGGGGAAAAAAAAAAAGAAAAAAAACAAGGAAAAAAGGGAAAGGAAGGGGGAAAGAACGAAGACGGATAAAATTGGACTTTTCATCGGGCAAGGGGGAAGGGAAAATCGGAATTTGTACAGCAAAAGAACGGTAAGACAAACAACAACTGGAGGTGAAAGAATAAAAAAAAAAAAAAAGGGAAAGTGAGAATCAAGAAGGTTTTGGAAAGAAGGAGAAAAAGAGGAGTGTTTAGATCCGAAAAATGGGAATAGTCCCGCTTTTGGGAGTTAAAGGTGGAAAAATTAAAATGGAGGAACTTAATGAACCACCTTTTGGAGGGAAAAGAAGGTGGGGGGAACATAAAAGAAAGAACGGTGCAAAAAACCTTGTAAAAGGAAAAACGCTGAAACTAAATTTTTTGAAGTATATGCAAAGAGAAGGTAGCAGCATTACGGATTAATGCCGATACGAATTTGGCGACTAACCCGCTAAGGAAATAAAGGGCCGGTGCTAATGAAAAAAAGCTATCTCGTGGGGGAGCCTGTAAAAAAGGGGGAGGGAAAGTTTAGACATTTCAGTGGAAGGGGAAATCTCGCAATAAACGGACCCGAAAAGGCAAGGAAAGAAGAATGGGGGAAAAGAGAAAAAAAGCAAGCCAGAGGGGGGCAGGTTTTGTGTAAGGAAGCATCTGCTCCCCTGCATACATCGCATAGAGAGGAGGGTCAATTGGCGGCATAGAACTAAAAAAACGAAGCCCCCATCACATATGGGTGTAGGGGGGGGTTATAGCGAGAAAAAAAAAAAAGGGGAGAAGGAAAGAAGAAGAGGACAAAGAAAGGATAGGTCAATTCAGGTAGAGGACACGAGGTTGGTAGACTCGCTAGGGACGAAGAAGGCGTCAAGGGGCAGCACATGCGGTCCCCAAAACCAAGCAAAAAAGAAAACACGCTGGGGGAAGTGACCAACAACTTGACAAGTTGGATGGAAATGAGGCCCAACTTGGCGGATGTAGCTGTGGCTGACGGGGGAGTAGGAAAATTTTACCGGGCAAGAAACAGAAGGTTTGAGAAAAGAAAAGAAGGGGGGAAGAAAAACAAAATGAATGGAGGAGGAAAAACAAGCAGGAAAGACCGAATCGGTGTCATTGGATCCAGTGAACATATTATCGGCAAAGAATCTATTTTAGCGCTCGATCAGTCAGTGCTCTATCAGTGAAGCTTTGACGGGGGAAAAAAGGGTTCGGGTGTGGTTGGGAGAAAGGGGATGGATTATTGGACATCGGACAAAACGATGGGAAAGAGTTATTGGGTGTTCTTGAAGACAACAAGCATACTCGGGCGCTGGAACCGATAAGTATTAAAGGGAGAGGGTAGGGAAGTGGAGAAATATGGAGGAAAGGGGTCAGTTGATTTGTTCCTCCTTTGACGTGGGAACAAAAAGACGTCCAGGGTCTGCGCCAGCTGGAATTACATAATGAAAATTTTCTCCGGCGAAATGATTGACAGAAAAAAGGGGAAAAGGGGGAGGGGGGGGGGAGGAGGTGTGTAAAGGTGGGACCAGTCGTGATTTCAGTGATCATGGTCAAGAGTGGGGGGTTCTGGGGCAGTGGGACATCACCAAAATGCGACTAAAAGGGGATTGGAGCGGGAAAAATTATCGACAAATAAGGAAAGAAGGAAGGAAAAGGACAAGGAAAATAAGAAAAGAACTGGGTGGGTACGTTCATTCAAAAAAAAAAAAATTGGCTGTGAGGTTGGGTTGGGTCTTCGGGGTGGGAAGTGGGCACGTTATCAGGATCAGACCTGAGGGGATAAAAAAGACAAAGGGAAGGGAAAGGAGGGGGAAAGAAAAACCATGAATGGAAAATTTGGTGGGAGTACGATCTATGAACATACTACGACAACGAAGAAATCTGCTTTGAAACGATTACCGGAATTAATAGAGGAGAACTTGATTCTGCATGTCACAAACTTTAAATAGGGGAGAAGGGGGGAAGGAAGAACCTTTTAACGCATTGGAAAAGGAGGGGCACTATGAGAAAGTAAAAGCAGGCGTTGCAAAAGGGGGGGGGGCCTTATAACACTTACGAGCGATGTAAACTGTGGATGCAGGAAATGATTACGACGAGGGGGGGAGGTACCAAAGGGGGAGGAAAAAGGAAAAAGCAGAGGAAAAAAAAAAAAGGAGGAGTGGAAGAGAGAGGGAACAACAAAGCACCGCGATGCCACAACTCTGCAAGTAAACCGGGGACGAAACCGCGAGCGTGTTTGGGAAAAACCGGGAGTTTGAGGGGGAAGGGAAGAAGAAGAGAATAAGCAGAAAAGGAGAAGGGGGGTAACTTAAAAAATATTTTGCCACTGGAAGGAATCGAGAAACTCGAGGCGAGGAGTCTGTAACAAAGATGAGGTAACCGTCGTTTCCGTGAAAAACGAAATCTGGAAAGCCCTAAAGGGGGGGAGAAGGGAGTGACAGGAAAGGGAAAGAAAAAACTTATAAAACAAAGGTGAGATCATAAACTGGCCCTATTGAGGACAGTTGGAGGGGTATGGGAAGAAACACAGATCACGCTTGCAAGAAACAAAATATTTTGCACGACCCAAAAAAGAAAAAAAAGAAAGAAGCAAAAGACAACAGAAGAAAAGGAAAAAACCAACCTGATACGGTTATAAAAAAAGGAAACTACCGTCCCGAGGGTTGCCGCTAAGGGTTCAAAATAGAAGATTTGAGAATGGACTGGTGGGCATAAAAAGAAACCTGGCCAAAAAAATTAAGGAAAGAGGCAGGGGGGGGGGGAAGAACCCATTTTCCAGAAAGCAAGGAAGGGGCACATACGTTACAAAACAAAAAAACCGGGTACCTTTAAGGAAGTCAGTGGGTTAAACGAAAAAATGGGTTTCGGTTTCAGAGGCCAGACTAAAAATAGTGCACACTGGACAAAACACGGGGAAAAAGAACACGAACCTGCGCAAAAAAAAAAAAGAAAGGGAAAAAAAGGGCGACAGAGGGGGATGCCGTGAAAAAGTAGTGCTCAAACCTGACCGGGAGGTATCATCAAAAAAAGGTGGAAAAAAATGAAAAGGGAAGGCCACAACGTGAAAAAGTCAAAAAAACCAAAGGGGGGATTCTACCCTACTGGAAGGGAAAAGTAAGGGGAAGAGGTGCCGAAAAACAAGACTTGTAAATGGGTGCCGAGAAGGTTATATTCAAAAACAGCAAAGACTGACGCCGAAACTTATGCCCGAAAGAGGAAGTTTGAGAAGAAGGCCGCGGAAGCCCATTGAAAAAAGCAAAAATGAGGGAAGGAGGGAGGGACCTGCTAAGAGGCGGGTTATAAAAAGGTCGCAGAAAATGAAAAATTGTCGTCAAATACGGGGGGGTTTCTGTCGTCATCTAACTAAAGAACGCAGCAAGAAAAAAAGCGACCGAGGAAGGCACAAAGAAAACATACTGGGGGGGGGGAAAAAAAGAAAAAAGGCAAATCCAAGGAAAGGGGGCAAAGGGGTTGGTAAAATAGCAAGTCTTGCGACACAGAAAGAACCAGTGTTCGGATACGGAGGGTGAGGATCGGCCTAACATCGCTCCTGGAACTCAAAAAGAAGGGAAAGGGGAAAAGAAATTTCGTGGGAGAGATACTCAACAAACAAACAACGGAAAGATACCAACAGTCCACTGCAAGGGAGGAGGTGTTTTGAATGAGGCAAGACCACACTTGAAGAGAAACTGCGAACAAGGAAGGGAAGGTGAAGGGGAAAAAAAAGGAGCGCGGGGGGGGGGAAAAAAAAAAACTTGAAAACAAAGTATGGATTGCTTGGTCGAAAAAAGTAAGTTTTCAAAGTGTCTGTGTAAGGAGCGTTTAGGAGAATTTCAGAAAACAGAAGGTCGGAGGAAAAAAAGAGGGGGAAGAAGAAGTACTGAGAAAGGGATAAAAGACAAGGCGCGCAACAGAAGAACAACGGAATAATGTAGGCCTTAAGAAAAAACCTCGCATGTATGTTACTTTTATGGAGTAAATGTGGGTGCGGAATATGATAAAAAAGGAAAGATCAGGGTTGGGGGAGGGGGGGGGGGTAAACAGGTGGGGAAGAGGGGAAAGAAGTATGTGAAAGAATTTTTGGGGTTCGGACAAACCGGATTACTCGAAGGTTTAAACCTTGTGGAAATAGCGGCCTTTATCATGGCGGCCTCGAAAGAATCATTTTGGTAGGAAGGGGGGGGGAAAAAGAGACAGAAAATTGTGGAGGGGGGTGGATGGTTGTGGGGTTTCATGTCCGGGGTTTTCATGGGGGGAATGGGTGAGGAAGGAATTTACGGCATGGAGAAAAAGAAACATTTCGTGACTTACCTGAAAAGGGGAGGTTTGAGGGGTGGGGGGGAAGGAGGTGACCCTAATTAGGGAGGGAAAATGGGTTCACATTCGAAAATTTTTGTCGGAGAAGGATGTAGTTCAAGAAAGGAGGGGAATCCGTGAGGCGGGAAAAAAAAATGGGTAATCGGGAGGTCACCTTCCTATGTAGGAGTACGGAGAAAACAAGGAAAGGGAACGGGGGGTATACGGCCATTTTTGGAGGAAGCCAGGAGGGGGGGGGGGTATTGGGGGGGGAGCATATCACAGGCGTATCATCAAGCAGGACTGGGGGGGGACGAGGAGAAAAAGGGGAAAAAAAAAGGGGAAGGGTAAAAAAAAAAATGCGGGAAAAAGGAAACATATTGCAATTGGTTGGTAGTCGGTAACGAAAAAAAGGGAAATACAGGCTGGGGGAAGGACACAGAGGTTCTGAGAATCAGGAGCAGGGGAGAGAGCTTGTCGAATTCGGGGATGCCGATGGAAAAAAATAGGTTTCAAAGGGGAAAAAGGGGAGAAGGGGTGGACGTAATCAGGGGAGAAGTCGATGATAAAGGGCAATGCGTAAAGAAAATATTTGGGGTGTAGTCGCACTTGTGGGGAAACGACTGGCGTGGATTCTAAGGATGAAAACGGCGTAGAATAAAGAGAGACACGAAAAACCTAGGAGAAGGGAAAAGAAGGATTGACAGGGTCAGGAGAAAAAGCTAACAAGCAAATTCAATACCTCTTTTTAGCATAACCAAAACAAGTGGGGGGTTTACCAGCGTGCAGTGGAAACAACACAGAGGGGGAATGAAAGGGGGGGGAGAGCCAAAAAGGGGCGGGGCGGTTGCCATGGAGGAAAAAGCATGTACAACCGGGGGAAATAACAGCCAAAAGGGGCAAGTTTGCAATCGACAAAGCTAGGCTCGACCTGATTCTTAAAAGAAAAGGGACTTAGGGAAATCGGGGACAGTGAAATCCAGAATCTGTGTAAGAACGAAGGTGATAAATAAAAAGAGTAACTAAAGAACAAAAGGTTGGAGAAAGGGAGGAGGTCAAATTAAAAAGGGGGATGGGGGAAAAGGAGAGAATAGGAAATGTCCAAGGCGAGCCGGAAACGCAAGAAAAAAGGGGGGTTCCTCCAAAACTCAAAAAGGAAAAATCAAGAGCATGCAACGGCGCCAACATAACACCAGTCCGATAATTTTTTCCCCTACGAGGAGAAAAGAAAAAAAAAAGAGGGAGGGACAGGGGGGGGGGGGGGGGCACAAGACCTATCCCGTGGGGGATGGCACAGAACCTACAACTAATCATTACCGGTGAAACTGAGCACGGGAAAAAACAGCCAAAAAACCACTAAAAATTGGGGGAAAGAAAGGCCCCAAAGGAGAAAAGAAAAAGGGGTCGGGTCGCTTCAAAGGGAAGAGGGCCAACGTAAATATTGGCGATAAGGCTACAACACCCAATCAAGAACTGAATGATAGAAAAAAAAGGGGGGAAATCGAAACCAGATTTACCTCGGTACAAAAGAGTATTTCTAGTTGGAGAGAGTACGCCAAGGAGAAGGGGAGGAAATGGTAGGGCAAAGGAAAAAAAAAAGGAAATGGTAAGCAAAAGGTAATAAGTTTTGGAACAACTTGGGGAGTCAGAACATCATGGGGGATCAAAACAAATGTAAAAAAGAAGTCAACTTTTTTGTAGAAATTGAATCAAAAAAAATGGAAAGGGGGGGAAGAAGGAAGAAGAAATGAAAAGATTAGGGAGAGACGAAGGAGGGTGTGCTACCCGAGGGTCCAATTCCCCAGGGAAATAGTCACGGGAAAGAGCTTTCCAGTTTCATTCCGGGGTCAAAAGAGGGGGAGCAAAACCTCTGGGGTGTCAATTGAAGTGAAAATAGCCTCCGAAAGGAAGAAAGGGGAAAGAAATGCCGTCCAAGTGGAACACAATCACATAAAAAAGTGGTTTTGAAGGTGGGCTCAGAAAAGGTTCGACATATAAGTTAGGGAAAAGAGGGACTAAAAACAACTACGACTACAAGAAGGGGAGGGAAAGAGACGTTCGTGGAAAGACTCTCAAAAAAAACGAGGAGGGTACAACGCAATGAATAGGGCAGGGAGGGAGCTTATGAAAAAGCTCGCGGATTCGCAGACACTTGCCTTACTAACCAATGATGTAGGGGGCAAGATGCTGGGGAGGAAAAAACCAAAGGGAAAAGGGGGGGAGGTAGGGGGGGGGGGGGACAAACTTATTTGGGAGGGCCGGCAACATTGTTGAAAAGTTAGTCGCTTTAGCGGAAACATGAAACCAAGAATCTTGGGAGACACCAGAGGTTAACAGGAAAGAGAAGAAACCGAAGGGGGGGGGAATAAGCGGGCTTCATTGGAGGGGGAGGCCGGGGAGGACCACGCACGGGGGGGCAAAACTAAGGGGGTATCAGAAGCTTTTGAACGCATAGGGGGAAGTGTTCCTTCAAGTTGCGTTCGACGGAGGCATTGGAAGAAAAGGTGGAAGAAAAAAAAAAGGGTGGGGGGGCAAAAAAGAATTAGGTATACGCTACATTGTCATTTTTTTGGGGCCCCTGGGAAGAAAACTTACTGAATGAAGGGGAGAGTAAGGGCCCATGTCGGCCATATGGATGGCGGCAGATGGCTTGCAATTGGGGTAAAGGGGGTGGGGGCTATCCAACGAGGGGGTGGGGGGAAACTCCGTGGGGGGCCGCCATTGTCCTGCTGAAGGAGTATTAAAACTTGGGCAAAACCGGGGTCAGAAAATAAAAGTTAGAAGCTGGGGACGGCTTACATGCAGTCGTGTGTTGTAACCGGGACTGAACTGGAGGGGAAAAAAGGGTCATTCACAAAAGAGGAAGAGGTTTTGGACAGAATTTTATGGCTGGGCGCACAAAGAAGTGAAAATGAACGGAGAGATTAGCAATATCACCTGAACTGAGGTTTACGGAGAAAAGAGAGACTGTTTGGGAAGAGGAAGGGGAAGGCGGGGATCAGGGAAGGGCAGGAAAGCGGGGATTTTTGGAGGGGGGGTGATTTTGTGAACGAAAAAGTGGGGGAAGTGTCTCAAAGAATAAGTCGAGGAGTGTATGCGGAATAAAAAGAGGTGGTTGAAAGCAGTTTAAAAAAGGAAAAGGAAGAGTGGGGGACAAGTTTTTAAGGAGGTGGGGGAAAGCGATGAAAGAAAAAAAAAGTCGGGAAAAATCTTCGGGGGGGGGAAGAAAAACAAGAACTCGTCGAAATTAAGCAGTATCAGCTCATAGGGGGGGAGCTATGGAAAAATCATGGGGGGTTAGGGAAAGTTTAAGGGGGAATGGGGAAGATGGGGGGAGATGCTAAGGGAAAGAAAACAAAGGCGTGGAGAAAAAGTTCCTCGGAGTAAAAAAAGGAAACGATGTAAAAAAGGGAGGGGATTCTGTATTAACTCGGCTTAGCATAGACGAAAGAAGGAGAAACACCACAACGGAAGGGGGAAAATCTATATTTCTTGACGACAGAAAAAAGCGGGCAAAAACCAGTGAGCAGTCCCACCAACGAGGGTTTTGTTGTCAATCTTTAGGGGGAAAAAAAGGGAGGCTCCGAAACACGCTGGCCACGGAAGGTCTTGGGACCTTGAAGTCAGCGAGAAGCTGGCAAAAGAAGGGAAACTAAGGAAAGAAAAAAAAAAAAGGGAAAAATTGGGCAAATGGGGGGACAGGCAGCCAAAATAGGAGAAAAGGCTCTCACGGAAGCAGAATGGGCTTGTAAGCCGCACCGTCGAAGGAATCGGGAAAGACGACGGTATTCTTGGAGCATAAACATTTTAGGGGAGCGGGTGGACCGTCGGGGTCCAGAAAGAACCATGGGGGAGGGGTGAGTCGGAACAAAGAATCAAAGTCAGCTGCTATCGGCGGACCGGCGATCCGACATAAAGAGAATAGCACTGAGAAAGAAAACCCATTCCTCAGGGGGGAGAACGAAGTCCTCAATAAGAAGAAAAGGCGGATAGGAACGGGGGGGGAAAACACAATAGAAAGAGGGGGCGAATGGGACATCACGAAAAAACAACTTCAAGAAACGGTTCACGGGAAAAGACAATGGGCAAAAAAAAAGAAAATTGTAAAGGGGGCAGGAGTCCTTCACGAAAAGGGGATAAATTTTTCTGTTCTCTGAAAAAACAAGTGGGAATATGAAAGGAATAGGAGAGGAAAAAATCAGGAAAACGGATGTAAAAAAAAAAACTGAAAAGTGACCCCAAGTTGAAGTGCCTCAGAAGAAGAAGGGAGGGAGGAAGGGGAAGAGAAGGAAGAAATAGCGCCCAGAAGGGAAGGGTGGGGAACACAAAAAGGGGAAAAAAAAGAAAGTTACGCCCGGTTAATTTTTGGTACTGGGGGTTATTCCTGAAAAAACTGTTTCCCCTTTTGGTGGGGAGGGGAACAAGCCAGAAGGCAAGAAACAAAGAACTTGGAAAAGGAAGAAAACGGCAAAGGGGGGGATAACTAAGGGAAAAAAATGAAGGAAAGGATAGACAAAAAATTACTGTTGCCGGATCATACTTGTGTGGGCACTCACGGCCCCTGACGCCAAGAAATGGGGACGAGGGCCGGATAGCGCTTAAAGGGGATGAACCTTCACAGTAACCCGGGGGGAGTCTAAAAGGTGGGATTCCGAACAAAGGGTTGTTTGGGGGGTCAAGTCCTGAGAAGGAGACATACACCCGCGGACGGAAGGTGAAGGACCCAAGAAAAAAAGGAGTGGGGGGGGGTTCAGGGGGTGTGGGGGTAAGAACAGCCACCGGGGCCACCCCGGGAAGCATACCGCTCGGGAGAAACAAAAAGGAAGCAAGTGGGTGGGCAAAAAGGAGGACCACAGCGCAAACATAGGAAACGATTGAAAATATCTGGAGGAATTGCGGAGTCAAGGGGAGATATAAAACAAATTTGTCAAAGGAGGAATGGACAAAGGGGGGAAGACACGACGGCTGAACAACAAGGAAGAGAAGTTAGGGGAAAAAATTATGAGGGGGGACAAGGGCTTGTACAAAACCAACAGGGTTCAAGATGCATTGGGAGGGGGCATTGGGGTAGGGAAGGGCATTGGCGGGACGCTGTGGTGGAAAGGAGAAAATTCAACCGGACAAAAGCGTCACCAAGAGGGGGAGGAAAAAAAAGCGGGGGCATAATTTTAAAAATAAAGGCTCCGCAACAGGATAATCATTGAGTTATTGGGCGGGAAGGTCGCAGAAAAAAGAAGAAGAGACTAGGACCTTACGGGGGGAGGAGGCAGAAAAGCGATCTCAAGGCATGTTTTGTTGACTGCATAATTGGAAGGGGGAAAATCTTTAAGGGGAAGGGACCAAAGTTTGTTTTCGATTGCAGGCTTAAAAAGGAGTAGAAAAATGTGGTTGGAAAACGGAGGGGAAAGTAAGGGGGGTAATTGGTTGGGGTTCCACAGTTGGGAATACAAAGCCTGCTACCTAAGCTGCGCAAGGGGAGTACATGGAGGGAAGATAAAAAAAGAGGAGCTGATGTTGATCGGGAAAAATAAGGCAGCAATTGTTTGAATTGATTGGGTGGTAGCCCAGTTTTGAGGAACTTTTTTTGGGGAGCATGGGAACGGAAGGAAGGTAAGGCTGGGCATAGCAACTAAAACCAAGTGGGAAGAGAAAAAAAAGGGAAGAAAGGAAAAAGTGGGAATTTACTTACCTGGAAAAGGGGGGGTACAGGGGGGGGCTGGGGAACAGGATTGTGCTTGCTTGAAGAACTTACATTATTGCCTAATTGGGGGCAAAGGGGGAGGGGGGGAAATTTAAAACAGTCACGCGGAGGAACGGATGGAAAAAAAATTATCGGCAAGACAAAGGAAGAGGAGTAATGGGAGAAGGGGGGGGGAGATCAAAAGGAAACGGGGGTTTATTCTAAGAATTGTCGGGTGTCTGAAAAGGGGGTTTTTTATGGGTTGGGGGGTTCACTAGAACTTGCGTTAAGGAAAGGGAAAAAGGAATTGGATTATGGGGGAGGGTGCTTCGGTAAAGAACAAATTAGTGGAAAAAGTCTTACAACGGATGGGAGTGTTTGTTAGTACGTTTATTAAAGAGAAGGAAAAAACAAGGTCGTGGGCGGGAAAATAGGAGGTAGGACACGGAAAGGTGTCCGAAGGGAGGGAAAACTTAAAGACGCGGCTGGGGAGAAATGTGAGGGGATGGAAATAAGAAAAGCTTGTAAGAGCTTTGAAGCTGGCATGAGGGAGGGCTCTCCATCACGACAAAGAAAAGGGGCGCACGCAACAAATGAGCCGGCTTGTTAGTAACGCACTGGTGGGACGCAAGGGAGAGGGGGAAAAAAAAACGGGTTGGCGGGAAGGGAACAAAAATATGGCGTACGTAAATCAATCAACACAAACGGAGAGGGATAAAAAGAGAGTTTCGAGAAAGAACCCTAAGGGTACCAAGCAAAAGGGTTGCAAACAAAAAAAAAAAAGCTGTTTTGGGGGGCACGCAAGGAAAAGGACCCAAGTTAGGGAAGAAAAAGAGGAAAGAATTGGGGGCGATCACCGTTCGTTCCATTGGCGACGAAGACTGGGGGGGAAAATACGGACCGGTGGAAAAGAAAAAGAGGGGGGGAAAAGGTGGTTAACATAGAAGAAAAAACCAGAATCGACAAAACAACTCGAACACTGACGGATGAGTTAAGAAAAGGAGAAAAAGGCGGAGTATTCAAATTTCGTAGACAGTACAGTCGGAAAAGAGAAACAATTGGCAAAAAGGGCAACGCTGAATACAAGGTTGGAGGGGAGTGCGAAAAGAAACAAGAAAAGTCCTCATGCTAGGCAGGGGGACGCAGAGAAAAAACCTCGGGGGGGGAAGGGAAAGAAAAATAAAAAATCCTTGCGGAGCAAGAAGCTAAACAAATTACTCTTTTTTAAGAGACGTAATCCGTACACCATGGGAAGGGGGGGCGGATATTTAGACTAACTTGGGAAAGCCTCCCAGATAAAGGATTTCGAATGAAGGTGATGGGCAGAAAGAAAAGAAAAAACCGGCAGGCCAAAAAAGGATACCTACGGCGGGAAAGGACACGTTTCAAATCAAAGAGACAAGGGAAACTCCCAGACGGTACAAAAAGGGGAAGAGTCAAATCAAGGGAAAGAAAGGGGGAGGGGCAGAGCAAAAGGGAATGAGAGTGCACAGCGTAAATATTGGCAACTGACAAAGGGAAAAGGGGGGCAAGGAAAAAAACAGAAAAAGAGGATCAAAAAAAAAAAATGATTGACAACCATTGCTCGACAGATTTTTTCCAGAAGAAAGGAGGGAACGGAAGATTCGAGAGGGGAAAAGCCATGCGAAAAACCGCTTAATGGATAGGGGGGGTTAAAACCCGGGTGGGGAAAAAAAAAAAAAAAAAAAATTAAAATGTTAACAACTTTAAAAAACCAATGTTCCCGCTATGGGGACAGCATAATTCAAGAGCAGCCCCCGAACCAATTGGGGACGAAAACAAGGGTTTTTATATATATGGAAAATGACGGAGTGGAACACTCAAAGGACTTATTCTGAATAGGTAGCCGAAAAGCCGACGCACCCTATTAGGAGGTGGACGTAGGGAGGGACATCGGGTTGGGGGATACCTTCGCAGGTACCTGGTCTGGCGAAAAGGGGGGAAATAAAAAGGATGGGGGTTAAAAATTTCAGAAACGGCCATAAAGAGGGGCCCAAAATAGGGGAATACCAAATGGACAACAAAAGCCAAATAAGGGGGCACATTGTGGGTGTAATAAGGCAAAGCACGGGAAGCACCCTTGAAAAGAGAAGGAGGTTTCTAAGTAAATGGGTCGGCAGAATAAAAACAATCTTTAGGACCCATAAATAGTGGGGGGGGGAAAAAACTCTACTTGCGGGTATCCTCTAACAAAGAGAGAGGAAAAAAAGGAAAGGAAGGAGGGGTCAAGGAAAGGAGGATTGGAAACGGATCGGTCAGCGGACCCCTTGACTATACCTGCGAACAAAGTGTTTAAGCCTTGAGCACAAAGAGGTAGCGGGTAGACAAAAAACGTGGGGGGGGGGGGGGGGGGGAAAAAACAAAAGGGATGGGGGGTAGTGGAAAGGGGATAGGGTGGTTTCTTCACCCCGTTGAGTAGAGGGAGGAGGGGGTAACCGGGGGGAACACAAAACAGGGCAGAGACATCCTTTGACGAACCAAAGGAGAAGGGGTGAAAAAAAAAGGGAAAAAGGGTCAGAAGGACAGTAAAAAAAAGGGCATACAAGGCGTGGATTCTCTTGGAGTCGAACAGGAAGGAAATTATCAATATTTTAGGAGGATAGACGCGAGATTCATTGGGGGGGCTGCATATAGTTATAAAAGTGACGTCTTTCAAGGAAGGTTACAGAGGGGGGGTGTCGGAAACGGATGAGGGGGAAAGGAAATTTGGAAAAAATTGGAGAATAACCAAGGGTCGCAACCGTAAATTGGGACGACTGGTGTGGAAATGACAAAAAGACGGGAACGGGCAAGCTTTAAAGGAAAAAAGGAAGATTAAAGAATGGGAGGAAAGAGTAAAAATGGGGGAGTGCAGCAAAGGGGGGGGGGGAACTGTTTCTTGGAGAAAGTCCGTTTTTTCTCTCACGTGGGGGTTGGGGTCGAAAAGTCACAGGCTTGCAATAAGAGCAGAATTAAGGGTTTGAAAAAAAAGTGGAGACGTCACGTGAAGACCTGAAAATTGGTGACAGGGATGGGTGGTGAAAAGAGTTGTTTGAAAAAGGGGAAACATGAGTGGAGACAGGGTTTCCACAAGTGTGGCGAGTCACCTTGGGAGTTCCATCAATGACAGAGAAGATCGAGAGGAAAAAAAAAAGAAGAGTCAGATAAAGCCTCAAAGAAGGGACGGAGTGGAGGAAAAAAGGATAAAGAAGGGTTTTGTAGAGGAAGGGGGTAGGACGGATCGGCACAGTGAATTAGCGGGTAGGGGTGGCGGCAAAATCTTTGTTCCGATTGGGAGAAGAATACGAGGGGAAAGGGGATGTTGGAACGGTCGAAGAAGGACAACTGGTATTTGGAAATGCTTGACAGACTGAACGGGGAAAAACAGGAGGGGGGGGTGGTGGTTGTCTTTAAAAATAGACGAAAAAACAGGCTGCTATCTGTAGGAGGCCAAAGTTTTGAAGAGGTGGGTTAAAGTCAGGAGCTCGCAAAAGCTGGAAATGGCTGGGAGGACAATAATGGGGGGTCACAACGGGTCAACTCGGGGAAAAATTGTTGTTAAGGGGTTTCATCTGGTAGATGGGGTACCAGGAAAAAAAATCGTGAGAAAAAGAGTTAGGCGGGGTGGGAAATGGGTGGAACATCAAAACAAATGTTGAGTGGGATGCTAAATGTAGAAAAAAAGGGGTCTCGGTCGTCGCAGACTCCCACCTGTATTGGAGGAGGATAGATATAGGGAAACTCCAAACACTCGGTAAGAATGGGGAAAGGAAGACCCGCACATGAGGGGGTTGACATAGCTTGATCACCCCAGGGGGGGCTAACAAGCGGCAAGAATTTGTGGAACAAAAAAAAGGGAAGGGGTCTTTTACAAATTAAGGAAAGAGAACTAAGCTGCACGAAAAGGGTTATGCGGCAAAAGGATCATGGGGTGGG
>Ga0179591_1346265_pt1 | contig 27050 bp, 21 predicted proteins | sample CZOMad2_1_08_16f_FD_182891 | JGI IMG/M metagenome (GOLD analysis project Ga0179591, IMG submission 182891) | Vadose zone soil fungal communities from Angelo Coast Range Reserve, California, USA - CZOMad2_1_08_16fungal (PacBio error correction) | ecosystem: Environmental > Terrestrial > Soil >...
TGGGGGGGGGGGTGGTCGGGGGGGTAGGGGGTAGGGGTTGTGGAGGGGGGGGGGAGGGTGGAGGGATGTTCAGGTCTTAAGGGGCTCTAGTCCTTCAATGGAGCGCCAGATTCGCCAAACGGGGGAGGAGGGTGCTTGGGGAATTGGAGTGTTTGGACAGGTTGGGAAGAACCCGAAAACGACCTCCGGGTCTGGACAAAAAATCCCCGGGGGACAGAAAGCACAGGTGTTGAAAATCAAATAGGAAGAGACAATAACAAACTTTCAATCGGGGGGTTTAGCAAGCGTTCCGAGACTCGAGCCACCACCTGCGGGACGCGACCGTCAACTATTGGAAAGTGAACAACTATTTACTGCCCGTATAAAGGAAAAAAGCAAAAAAAGACTGTCGGTCCCTCGTGGGGGGGACGGAGAGGCCGGGAGGTTGAAAGACGACCTCGTCGGACCGCCGTCCAGGCGCGAAGGAAAGACCAGAAGGGGTCCTTTGACCAATCCCGCCTGCCCTTGTTGACGGAGAAAAAAAAGGGTTCATAAGGGCGGGCTAGGAGGGGGAGTGGAGTCTTTCTGGAAATGGCTCGTTTCAGGGGTGGACCGTCCAAAATCAACGAAGGCGTGTTTAAAGGGAATGAGTCGGCGGTCAACCATTTTTGACTCGGGACTAAAGTTAAAAGTGGCCTAACACAGGAAGGGATCGGAACACCTTATCAAAAGCCGGGGGTTAGCTCTCAGCGTGAACAAACTCGGGGATAGGAAAAGGCTTTCAGGAGGGGGCCAGATCAACAGCACAACCATATGGTATCGGATCAGGGGAGGGAGAGCGGACAAGAGAAAGAGGAGATGGGCCAACTGATTATTTCAAATTAATCTTTATTCCTTCTTTAGAAGTAGTGGCGCGATCAAAAAGAGAATTCCGCTTACAGGACTTTGAAGGAAAGACACCTGCCGTGGCAAAGATATGAGATGGTCTCCGAAACGGGGAGAGAGAGGAGCAAGACTAAAAGGCGCTTTTCATTCAGCGCTGCTTGCATCCTGACTAGTAATAACGGGTCAAACGTATTAACTTAGGCATATTCTCCTAAACTCCTGTCCCCACGCAAAAGAGCAGGGATAGGTAGTAGGAGGGAGGAGAGAGAAAATAGTAAGAAACTGAGAGAACGGACTGAATTGATGGGGGAGACAGCTCATAATCTAGGGCCTCCTTTTTCTCGGGGGAGATGTTATTCAAGGGGTGGTTGAAAGGTCTGGCCTAGGGGGGTCTCCGCTTTTTTGGCTGTATACCTTGCTCCACGAGAAAGTCATAAAAGGTCGGTCGCGGGATGGAATTTTAATCTGGGGGGTTTCATCTTGCTGGGAGAGGGGGGGACGGATCTATGCACTGTCGAACTTTCGAAACGGCCCCGCAAGCAAAATCCAGAGGTCTCCTCTTTCTCAGAAGTGATTGCCGACCCAAGAGGGGGCAGAATTTCAGAAGAGGACTCAAGACCCTATGATGCTGTGCTTCATGCAACGCTATGAAAGCGGAAACGTGACCGTAAAGGCTACTTATATCGGGAGATAAGAGAAAGAGGGATTAGGGAGATCTCCGATGACATTCCTGATAGGCCACGAGAGCTCGTCCTCGCGCTCTTCCTGGGACATCTTCCTCTGGTAGCTGGGGAAAAAAGAGAAGAAAGGAAGGAAAGACTAACAGAGGGGGGGAAATCATAAGGGCGGGACGGATAGGGGCTCCGAATCTTTCTCGCGGAGCACGGGCAGAAGGTGTGCTCGGGGATGAAGAGTACTGTTTTCAACTCTTTCGTCCTTCATCCGGGCCGGGAGTCTACATTTCTAAAAAAAGGTAGAAACGAAGAAACGCACGTAACGCTTTCGGAGGAGCGTCCGTACCCGCAGCACCAACTCTGTATCCAAGGAATTGAGGAGCCGATGCGCTCTACGCGCCTTTTCGTGCGCCGACCCTGATGCGACTCCTAACTCACCAAGGAGAACATCACTAACCCTTTTTCAGAGTCCAGGAAAGAGGACTGTCTGGAAGAGGGGGGAAAGAATATATCTCAAAAAGGGGGGAAAAGGAGACTAGTACAGAACGCAGTAGCTGTCCGTGAGCTGAAACCCCGGGGTTTTTTTTAGTCGGGGCGTGAGAAGTTGTCAGGTCTCCTCACCCCGGGAGTTCGCACTAAAAATGGCGGCGAAGAGAATGAAAGACGAAAGCCTTTCTGGCTCAAGCTGTGGGTGGAACCCTGATTCGCCACGGCAGCTCCATAAGAAGCGTTCGGGGGATCCTTGACAGGTTCGCAATGGATAGATCGTCAAAGCTGGGAAACAGCACGCTGTCCTCGGCGAGAAAAAAAAACAGGTAAAAACCAAAGATCTGAAAGGGTTGCCCGCTGGGAGCGAACCTAGCTCACCTTACCTTCCTTAAACGCTGATACAAACCGTCTAGGCGCGCGTAAAAAACATGACGACCTCGTCGAGGGTGCAAAACAAAGGGCACACTGTTGCAGGAACTCTCTTGCGCGGCGGGGACAGAGCTTGACATATCGCATTTCATAGGCTGGTCGTGGCCAAAAGTGGGGGGGGAATAGGTAGCTGCTATCGGAGAAAGAAAGATTTCCGACCCTTCAACGTTCCGACCGCCTACGATGCGTTGGCAGGAAACGCGGCGAGCGAGGCAGGAAGGGGCTGCGAATCAAAAAGGCAGCTGGCTGGTCCCTCACGGCGGAGACCCTTTAAGTCCTCAACTCGGGAGTTTGGGGTCCATGGCCTCGACTACGTTCCCCCGTGCCGGCGCGAGCCGCCGCTGAACCCGATTAAAAAACTCCACTTCAAACGCGAACTACGTTCACTTTTATGACGCGCAAAAGGAGGGTGGTATGACAAATTTAGAGGGAGAAAAAAACTATAGAACCCGCGAACAAAAAAATTGTCTCACCTAAGTCAACGAGGGAACAAAGAGGGGGACATCGGAATCTTCCGGAGTTAGCTGATCCAGCCGAATCCCGGTCTTACTCGGGAGTCTGTGGGACTCGGGGTAGGAACTCCCATCAGCGCTTAGGTGTGGGGGGAAAGTCTCCTCCAAAAATTAGGGGGTCTTCCTCTGTAAGGACTGACGAGGGACGCTGCCCGCCGGCGGAATACTTCACGAAATCGGCAAATGCGAATTGTTAGCAGGGGGTAGTCTACAGTGCTAGCTTTCCTGGAAAGGTCAACTGGTTCGGGGAAAAATTGCGATTTTCGCTAAAACATGCTATCGTGGGGATGAGAATCCGCTTGTTAAATACGGGGGGAAAAAACATTAACCTCCTACTAAAAGGCGCGAGCTCGCGTGGACGAGAGCAAGGAAGAAGAGCGAAAGTCAAGGTCTTTTTCTGGGGGGTTATCTTGCTACCAGCAAACCCCGAAGAGCCGAGGTGGCTGTGCACGCTCCGATTGGCTGCCGAAGAGGAAGGGGTAGAAGAGACGTTTTTTCGTACCAAGGGGGGGGACCTGAGATTGGAGATCAAATTGGGAGGGACGCCGCGCCATCGGATCGTGCTGGTAAAACCACCACCTTCCTGTTTTGGTTCATACGTACCTCAGAGGGGGAAAGGGCAATCAAGAGGGGGGGGGGACGAAAGGTCAACACGACCCCTAAGAAAGCACCTGCGCTAAGACCTACTAGCGACCAGTGAGGCGGGCGGGGCCCCGTCACTGTCTGCGCAAATTGGCGGAAAAGAGCAGGGGGAGTACTCACTACTGGAAAAAGCCTGGAAGGGAGAATCAATCAGTACCAATGCGGTGGGCCAAATCTTTTTCGCGGTTGGGGTTGGTGTCAAATAAAAAGAGGTGAAAAGGGAGGTCTGGAATCAGGGAAACTCGCTTTGGGTCTCGAGAACCTTCTGACGCGTGGTAACACCGGCTGGCAATGACTCTACGGTGATGTTGGAGAAAACAATCTTGTGACTGGGAGTGGGAAAACAGGAGGGGGATCAGGGCAAATACCCCCAGGGGGACGGCGAGAGCAAAAACGCACAGGCACAATAACTAAAGGAGGGAGGAAAATATGCGGAAAAAGAGGAACAAGGGACATGACTCGTTACTGGGGTTTGACAATACGGCCCTGCAATCACGAAAATCCATATGACTCAGCGGGTCAAAAAGAAGGAGGGGGGGGAATGAAGAAACTCGAGAAGCCAAAAAAAAGACTTGTTCTGGTTATTACCGCTGACGTGTTCATAGCAGGCGGGGGGTAGGGGGGGGGATGGTCTGTGGGGGTTGGGAGTCACTACTATGGCTACACTCCGCCGGAAAAGGAGAATTAAACTGACTCCCGAGAGGGAAGAGATCTGCGGGGAAATCTAATTCTAGTCTATACTTGTAAGGCCGGCCGCACGGGGGGAAGCTGAGCGGTGGAGATGACAAATAAATAGGGCTCTGGGTATTACTATTGGGGTTCAAAAGGGTACTGGATCGTTTTGAGTTCTACGGGGGACGACGCGTTTTGACGTATCAGAAGAATCCTTGCGACCTAAAAGACGAATAAGAAGATGGCTGGGAGCGGAGCGGGTCGACTAGTGGGTGGCAAGGGGACATAGCGCATACAGTGTCATGTCAGCATTTGTGCCACGAGGACAAAAGGGTCAAAGATGGGCATTATATTTAGTCTCTGAAACTCGAAAATCATCCAGGGGGGGGGAGGTCCTCTGAGGCGGTTTGCTCAGCATGTTGTCCGACAAGTGGGGAGGGTCCCAAGGAAGCTGTTTAAAAATTACATCTGGTAAAGAAGGAAAGGTTCAGAGGAAGCCGGGAATTGGGTGCGCGCAAAAGCCGGTAATGGGAAAAGGCAAAAAGACCAGGCTTTTGCGATCATTATGGGAGGCACGACGCGGGGGGGTCTAACGAGAAAACGTCGCTCTTCGAAAAGAATTTGAACAGTGAAGAGCAGAGGGGGTGCGCGTAAAGACCGAGCAAGGAACCCAAAAGTGACTGTAGTTCAGTACAAAAAATGACGAAGGAAATAAGCCGCAAAAAAAAAATCTCTAAAAAAAAAGGGAGGGGGAAAATATGGAGATACTTGTTCTAGAGTTGGATGGGGAGCTGCATTCCTAATGAATATCAGACTTTCTGTAGCCCTCGAGTCTTACTCTCACTCTGTTAAAAAGGAGGGGAAAAAAAGTAGGGGAAGCGCTAACTCTCGCTAATCTGGTGGAATAAATCATGCTACGCCGGTCCAAAGCCTATTGTCTGGAGAGTTGAACAAGACGAATTGAATTCTCCTCTCACCTAGGATTTCCCCGGAGGGAGCTTAAAGGATAAAGCTAAACTCATTCTTGGGGTAGTGAAAGCAAAGCCGAATGGGGGGAACCTTAATAGTAGGGAGAACAGGCTAGACAGCAACGAAAGACAATAAGGGACCGCAAAAAAAATTCTGAGAAGAAGAGAAATAACCGAATATTTCTGGTCTCAAAGGGGGAGTATCGGGACCTTAACTCTTGACGGCGACTGAACCCCCCGCCAGAGCCATTTAGTTAGGGGTCAGTCGACCAAAGGTGTTGTGTTGTTGGGACATTTACGCCTCTCCAGATTAAGGAGGCAGTATTCAGACTGGATATTCCTTGTATGGTCTAGGAGAACGACTTCTTATTCAGGGGTTAACTTCACTAATAGAACAGTGAGATATACCGAAAGAAACCGGGTACATCACGCAACTCGCAGAATCGATTCGGTATTAGTTTGGATAAAAAGTAGAAAAAAGCCCCATTAGAAATACGAAAAGTAAGAGGGGAGATCGAAAGGAGTTGCTAATCTATGCGTACATGAGCACAGATCCTCTTACTAAACTGATACGGATATAGGAGGTGAGACATAGATGCTCAGCATAACCGCAATACAGAGACACCCTCAAGGAATGAAAGCAGAACTGGGTAAAAAGATAAGGAAACAATCAGGTTGAGTCAAAGGTGTCTCATAACCAACATCCGATTATTTTTGTCTATCTGAAATACTCAGATTTATGTCTGAATTACTTTCCTTCTCAACCGGGGAGGGAAGGGGGGGGTTTAAAAAGGAGGGAGCAGATGCGAACTAATAGGGTATTGTTTAGGGCATGGGGGTGTCTTCTCCGAAACCTTCAAAACTGTGGGGTTTATGTGTCCACTAATCAAAAGAAAGGAAGAAGGAAAATAAGGTTGGAAGAATAAAAGCACCGCTTAGGGCAAGACGGAATTTTGAAACAACGAGGAAGAAGGGTCGAGAAAAAACAGCTCGGGACAGCATGGTCCCTATTTTTTCCGTAACTATTCTTCAGGTCTGGGGAGGGGGACAAATTTGGGAGAAAACCTCCTGGGCTTGACCCGGACATCGGGTGGGAGTCTCGACGATTAGGAAAGGGAGCCTCCATGCGCGCGGCGAACCATAGGCTGTTACCTCAAAATGCACATGGGTAAAAGGGAGAGGGAGGAGAACTTTTAAGGAGTGGGCTTATCTTAGTGTAAAAAAAAACGCTTGCTCGTAAAGTGCGACCGTCTAACTCCAACATTATGTGTCACCATCATCTAGGAAGAAAAGAGGGTGAGAAAGTTGGGGGATAGGAGGGAGAATGGTCAGTTAGGAAAACACCCGTAGAGATCCGCGAGGGAAGCGTGAAAAGACCGAGGCGTAGGGATTGCTCTGAATGTATCCCATGAAACAGAGGAATTTAATGGAGGGAATGCTTCTGGCAGGACTATCTGGGGGGGGGAGAGGGGGGGAACGAAGGTGAGGGGACCAAAAGGTATGCGGGTATATTGACGGCGATAAAAACACGAGCGACATTGTCCGACGGCATCACTTTTCTAGACAAGGAAGGAAGAAAAAGAAGACCCGTTGGGGGGAGAATCTCTAGACTCCTTCTCCGTCAATGGAATCCGAGGAGGGCAGCGAAAGGATGATAACTTGTCAAAATACGCTCATCTTTACTCCAGGCGCCGGGCCACAAACCCGCGAAAGGAAAAGAAGAAGGAGAGGGGGGTAGACCAGAAAGGAGGGAAACCGGGGGCCGAGTCCACGATTATATACGAAAGCTCGTCCAGAATTGTGCGGGGATGGTGATCAAGGTGGATGATCTAACGATGGGGAAGCGAGTCAGGGGGGGGGTATTCTAGCTCACAGACGTAAAAAGACGGGGAAGGAGGGAAGGGAGGGGATATGGGAAGCTGCATAGGAGGGATGGAAGTATGGAGGCAAAGGAGAAAACGATGAACTCAGACAAGGAATGACAAAGACGGTCTCGACCAGGGGGGGGGCCTGCCAGCTGCATTCTTCATATACTCAAAAAGGGCGAACTCCTTGCTGTATGTCTGGGGGGGGGGAGAGAGTATTGGGAACGTGACTTGGAAAAGGGAAAGAGGGGGGAAGGAGGGGGAGGTGCTATAACGGGAGGTCGAAGGAGAAGGAACAGGAAGAGAACTTCCTGTAGAAATCTAATCAGTCTGAAGCAGAAGCGAAAAAGATGCAGGTTCATGCAGCTTTCCTCTTTGGTCGAAACGGTCTTCATCAGAACGAAAAGAGAGAGGGGGGGGGGGGAAAGAAAACTGTTCGGGGAAGGGGGAGGGATGAGACAATCGTAATCTGCAAACGGCATATGGTGGTGGTTTAACTTTTCCGAGAAAAGAGCTCGGGTTATGAGGGGGGGAAGAGAGGGTCAGTTAAGGAAAAAAGAGACTGCATAGGAACTCATTGCTCAAGGTGAGACCACGGCGCGCACGAAACGCTCGTAGGGAGCAAAACGTGAAGAAGGTGCGAAAGAACTCTTGATCACCATCGGGAAGGAGAAGGGCAGAAAGTCTCTGGAGACGGACGGGAGGAGCAAACTGAGGGACAAATCAATAACCAAGAAAACTAAACGAAAATTGTTACAGACCAAGAAAAGACGGGGCTGGGGGAAAAAAATTCGGTTCGGAAAAATCCACAACAACAACTCGTTATTGATGCTAACTCACCCAGGGGAGAAAGGAGAGGAGGGAAAAAGCGCGAAAAAGGGGGAGGGGAGGTAGGGTAAGGGAGGATCGTCATCACTATGCGCACGAATGGGCGCCTATCGGCGCTCCATCTTAAATCTTTTGGGGAGTCTCGTGGAAACTGGAGGAGGGGGACCACTGAGAGAAGATAACGGCGGACTAAGGTGGTGAAGAGAATATCAGAAGGCGGTACGGACGACAGGCTTCTCTCCACTCTAAGCAGAAAATTGGACACAAGAAGAAGAGGAAAGGGGGGGAACTGAAATATTCGGTCGCAAACCGAACTATTCCGTTGCCCAGAACGTCCTTAGTTGGCAAACCTGATGGGAAGATAGAGGGGGAGACCGGAAATAGGGGGTTTTCCCAGAATAATGACACCAGTCGATGGACGGACGCGCAGGGCCTAAAAAAGAGCCGATCGGCTAGAATTATCGTTGCGTCCCTCCGACCTTTGCAGCTGTAAGCCTCGCGACGATGAATTCCTCTGTCCCGTCAAGAAAAGAAGAAATATTCTTTGAAGAGGTCCTCAGGAGAAGAGGAGGGCCACGTTTTGGGGAGGCAAGAAAGGTCGTAACTCCACGCGAACACGGTAAAACGGAAGAAGGTATTGTTGGGTGCGGCCTTCTCTAGGCACTGCAGACGCATCGGGGAAGGGAGGAAGGAGATGGAAACGATTTCAAATCTCAAAGAGGAAAGACCAACTGAAGGTCATTAGACTGTTTTGGGGGAGTATGCACAAAAGAAGACGGACCCTCGGATCACCAAAAGTGGTCTCACGAAAAAGAAAGGGAGGGCCAGCCGGAAGGAATAAGATCAGTCCTCGCGCAAGTCGTGAAGCGGATAGCAGCAAAAAACATACCGTCTTACTAGCGTCCCTTATGTCTCGATCTGGACTCGCCGCTCGGCTTCAGGGGGGGGGGAAGGCTGAACAACCAGAGGGGAGGTATCGTCCTGGGATTGACAAGGAAAAAAGATGGGGCTCAGCACCGCCGCTAGCCGGAAACTTCAAACTTCGGCTAATTTCCTACTCTGCTCCTATTCTACAAAATGGAGAAGGAGGGAGGTCAGTCCCGGGGGGAGGGGAGAGAGTCAGAACTACTATCAGGGATCGCGCACGAGTCTATTCACGAAGGGAGACTGGGGGACCCATAAATAAGTCGGAGAAAAAACGCTATCAAGAAAATCCTTAGAAAGAGAGGGGTTCTTGGGTGATGGATGATATTGGCTACTTCAAAGCCCCGGAGACACTCTCCAATAACGAAACGTCGTCTCTAGCCATTGGGGAGTCAATCTCTTTTCCAATTAGATCTGGAAAAGGTCAAATTGTCGACCCCGCTCGAGATCTTCTGGGGGTCAAAAAAGAAGGAACGGTTGGGGGGGGGAACTTTTGGGCCAAGGGAACGACTGAAGCAAGAAGGGTCACGACTTCCGCTACCGAAATAGGGAAGATCGGAAGGAAAAGGGAGATACTTTCGTCGGGAATGCGGTTCAACCCCCTCTAATGGCCGTGCGAGGGAAGCAGATAAAGAGAGGTAGGTGGACAGGGAGGGAAGAAAAACAGAGCCGCGATTAACGCAAATAGTACAGCCTTGGGAGACCCGGTTTCCGCTCTCAAAGGGATAAATATTTGGGGAAACTTCACAACATGGGGAGGACTCGGCGGAACAACCGGTTTTGATTTCTACTCTGCGGTGTGTCGAAAACGATTTCAAGTGCTTGGATCTTACTCGCGTGGGATTGACTCAAAAAATAGGGGGAGAGGTGAAAGTTCTCAAAGACCAAAAAAAGTGTGTTGACGGCTGGAGAGCCACAAAAAAAAAAAAAATACTCTCCGAAGACTTACCCAAGACCGAGAGGGAGGTTAGGAGAGAGGACTTGGAAGAAGGAAAGAGGTTAATTTCCAATAGTCGAAAGGAAAATTCAAACGTACCATTTCGTCATCGGCCAACGGGGAGGGGAGACACGAAAAGACATTACCTAAGGATTGGGGAGTGAGGGGGGGGGGACAGGTAAAAGGGGGAAAAGCAATTTTCTTTGGGGGTCTTTATTGGTCTGAGGGGGGGGGGTCTTTCGGGGGAAGAAGCGGTTAAAAGAAAACCGCCCGCTATCTTAGCATCCGCCCCTTGAGTTTTGAGGATGAGGATAAAGCGAAGTAGAGAGTAGGAATTGGGGAAAGGGTAACTGTTCTGACTGTTGGCGGTGGTGTATTGAGCTGCAAGGAGGACCCCCTTCTCTTGGTGGGGTTCCTTTCTACAAATGTTGGTAAAGGGGGAGTTGGTGGGGGTGATGTCTAGGAAGATAATTCGGGGAGGGGATACATTACTACAAGTCTGAAAAAAAGAAAGAAATCTAAAGAGTTTTCTTTAATGACTAAGGTGGGCGATACGCTTAAGGGGGGGAATTGAGACATCCACATTTCCTAAGAGGGTTTTTTTAAGTAAGGGGGGTACCCAAAACAGTGGGGGGCCCAGGACAAGGAATGCACATATTGAGAATATTCGTTTCCCGGCTTCACTCTCTCATTCAAAAAGGGGGTCTTTCCGTGTGTAAAAGGGGGAGGGGGGGTTGGGATCACACGAAATGAATGGGTAGAAATAACTAGAGTAAACTGCTGGAGTACGACATGGGCCCAATTTTTTATCGAACAAGCAGCGGCTTAGCATTGTAGTGCGGTCCTCCAAAGGACGGTATTGGGGTAACACTCATCAACCTAACAGACTCAGACTGTGTTGGCCATCGCATTATGTCCGACTCGTGGGAGTATCTCAGGGGATGGTGAAGGGAGAGAGGTTCCATCATGGGAAAAAAAATACGACGGAGAGAGCGCGGCCATACGAGCAAGGTCTCAAACCAGCCAATCGCCCTTAGTTAGAAGGCAGGGAGGGGGGAAGGAATAGCTCAAGAAAGTGACTCTGAGAAAACTGATGAGGAGGAGGGGAAGATGTTCGAGGTGGAACTTCTCTCTGAAATGGAAGATTCTAACGGCACCTCGAGCTGAGCAGACTCAGGTTTCGACTCAAACGGACCAAGGAGGAGGGAAAAGGGGTGAGTTCTTAGAAGAAGTGACTCTCTAAAACGAAGAAATAAGTTCGGGCGATTGCATAAGACAGGTGTGGCTTCGCTCTAAATTGCTCACGGAGGGCTGAGAGGGGGCAAAAGCTCAGAGGGGAAAAGGGGCATCGAAAAAGGTTACTCCAACCTGGGGAACTGAAGCTGAGTGCATCTTCAGGTTGTCAAAAAATTAGAACAACAAGGGAAGCTCTGAGGAGGAAAAAAATCATGCCAGATGGGTATCGTTGTCTAGTGTACTCATTTGTAAAGTCGCGCCCCCTCCACTTAAATGGGGAGACTTAGCAGGGGAAACCCCAATGGGACGAGAGCAAAGGAGTTCCAGTAATTCCGCCAGAAGAAAGGCGGTTGGTATTCTAGTTTCGCTCGGGAATCTTGAGTAAAAGGAAGGGGAAGACACCGGGAGGGGGGTCTACGGAAAAAACAAAGCAGGATGGGACACAGGGTACCCGCCACTAGTAAATCCTCGCACAACCTAGGTGCATCTAATTTCCCGACAAAAATGAAAAATGCCCAGAAAAAAAAAAGTCGAGAAATATCTAGGATTAAAAGGTAAGCAAACTCACTAGATGGACGATCTTGGAAGGATTGTCATTCCCGAGAGGTCAGGCTGAAAGTGGGGGGAACCTAATTACGAAGAGACAAACCAGCGACGAGAAATTCTTGACAATCAGGTTAACATTCTGTCAAAGGTATAAGGGAGAATTCCCCCAACTACTTGGGGGGGGGGGGGTGTGGGGGGGGGGGGGGGGGGGGGGGGGGGGGGGGGGGGGGGGGGGGGGGGGGGGGGGGGTGGGTGGGGGTGGGGGGGGGGGGGGGGGGTGGGGGTGGGGGGGGGGGGGGGGGGGGGGGGGTTTGGGGGGGGGGGGGGGGGGGGGGGTGGGGGGGGGGGGGGGGGGGTGGGGGGGTGTGGGGGGTGGGGGGGGGGGTGGGGGGGGGGGGGGTGGGGGGGGGGGGGGGGGGGGTGTGGTGTGGGGGGGGTGTGGTGTTGTGTGGGGGGGGGGGGGGGGGGGGGGGGGGGGGGGTGTGGGGGTGTGGGGGGGGGGGGGAGGGGTTGGGGTGGGGGGGTTTTCAGGTCTGCAGGAAAAAGGGGAATAAAAAAGTAATTTCGTGACTACTAGACTTCAAAACAAGAACTCTTCAATGGAATTCTCATAGACTCAACGAGAGGGAATTTTGTATGGTTTTCGAAATGAAAATTTTTGCGTACCGTTTGTTTAACTCCCCCCCGGTCACCTCCTCTTTGTTATTTCCACGAATCAAAAGAAGGGAAAGAGAAAGGGTTCGATAAAAAAATAGGAAAAAGGGAAATGAACGGGAAAAACATCGGAGAAGGGCCTAGATCCACAAACTTACAGCCGGAGCGTCACTATTTTTGGGGCAGGGGGGAAAAAAGGTTGGAAATGGAGGCGCATGTTGGTAAAATTTAGTGAATCGGTGGGGAAAGAAGTCAGGGCCTCGTCGAAAGAACGACCCTTCCAGCTGCATTAACCCAGATTTCCTGACCACCGCCTGCAAACTGGGTAGAGGCTTCTGCAGAAAAAAGGTTAAAAAAAAAAAAAAAAACTTCGGGCGTGCACCCTACGGGGAGGTACGGTGAGTTAACTGGACGCGAGAAAGAGGTGACCAGCCGAATCGAGGCGTGCGGTCAGACCAAAGGGGAATCTCTTAAAGACGTTAACCTTGGGAAAAATAGTGTCTAAAGAAAGAGAGAGAACGGGGAAGACCAGAGGAAGTGACCGGAGTAGGGGAGGTCTGACTGTAATCATATCAAAACAGGAGAAATTGAGACGAATGGGCGGAAAAAGAAAGCGGCTGCGAAAGAGAAGTCGAAGTATTGAACTTAGGGGGAGCGATGTATAAAAAGTTACTCAACACGTCGAATTCCGTCTCTCGGGGGGATGTTACAGGAAACCTGGCATTCAGCAAAAGGGAAAGGGCCGAGGAGAAAGTCTCCCTTAGCCCGAGCTCTTTAGTTGACAGCAGGGCTGTCATCCTCAAGTCCTTAATTGGAAAAGTCGGGACAAAGGGATGAACTAAACGGCCAGTTCAATGGCAAAAAAAAAAAAAAAACGCGTAGCGCGTCCGGGGGATCTCAATACGCCGTAAACCGTTTAAAAAGAAGCTAGTCACTTCCAGAAGAGAAAAAATCGGCTGAAGTACTGGGGAAAGAATTGTTGACTGAGCCGATGTTCAGATTCTTTTTGCGTAGAAGAAAAGGGGGAACTCAACAACCTCCTCGAGGAGAGGGGGTTCTCTGAATGGAGATTGAAAGTTGCAAGGAGGATCTACGCGGATTCTCACGGCAAGGAGTCAAAGAAAGCCCCTCCATATGTCGGCCTTTCACGGCCCTCGCCTGGAGGGAAGATAGGAATTATAGAAGCTATTTCAAAAATCCTGGATTAGACAAAACTCAAGGAAAGGAGCGGAAGGACCGAGAAAGGGGATATCTTCGTCGATATGAATACGCGACGACCAGGGAAGGTCTAAAAAAAAAGATGACATGCCGTGAGACTAGAGCGCCCTCCCAGACGCAAAAAGGGAGTCTTGAAAGGAAACAGAGGTCCTTAGGAGTATTCATGCAAAAGGCATAGGGTGGTTCCCAATCGGGCGGGGCACGGAAATAGGTAAAGAAAAAGAAGCTAACGTGCGAACAACTTGAAGGGGGTTGGGGAAAAGGGGGTCTCCCAGCTAAGGCAGAGAGTAGAAGAATATGCTCTCTATAGGAAACAATTAGAAAGAAGAAACGCACGAAAGGGAGGGAAAGAAGAGTGCGAAGTCCTTTTCAAAGCACTAGGAGACCAAAGGAAGGACTAATTCCCTGCTCTGAGACATTTCTTGAGAAAGACTTTGGGTACTCAACTCACACCCCTAAAGAAGCACTAAACCGGGGGGGTCAGACCGAAATCTACTGCTGTTCAATTCAGGAGAAAAAAGAAAAGAACACCAAACAACAGGATAGGGAAAACGGGGAAAAAAGGGAGTTCAGGGGGTCTTACAAACCAACGGTTTCGGCGGGGACGTTGTGGGTGGTGCCGAGTCGCATCCCCCCTGGCCTTGCGGAAAGAAAATGACCGCGGAAAGAAAAAAGAAGATAACTCCATGAGAAGGGGTGGAAAGCGTTGAAAGGCGCGGACACACGAAAAACAAGTTCCTAAAGCCGTTTCGGCGAGAGTTCGACCTTTCAATTTCTAGAGGCCTCGGACGAGAGAGACATCTCCAAAAGAAATTACTGAATCCAAGTCAACACCCCTACAAAACTCCTCTGCACGATTCGTCGAGGAGGGGGACCTATTCAAGTGAAGGAAGGGGGTGTACAACCCGGGGGGAGAGCTTCATAAAAGGGGGGGAGGGCTCAACCGCGGACATATGTGATCCTCTCTTTTGAGGAGAAGAATCATCGCGTGTAATAGGGGAGATGTACGCGGCGGCTAGAACCCTGGATCAGGGGTAGGCTGGTGTCAAGAATACCTAATATTCCTTGAGGGCGCCTAAGAGGAGAGAAGGGCCGAAAGAACACGGCAAAAAAAAAGTTTCTGCACATAAAGTCAGACTTGTCGAAAAAAAAAGAGTCGATCACGGAAGAACTCGGGGGTGGAGTAGGGAAGTTTTTTGACGAGGAGTCCTCGGGGGGAAATGACAAAGGTTAAAACAGAGAATTCCAAAAACCTTCAAACTTTCGCTATCAAACTTTTTTTGGGGAATATGAAAGAAACCGCAACCAAGAAAGATTCAAAATTAGCATCCCACCTGGGATAAAGAGTAACTCTTAAGAAGGACCGCTTAGAAGAAGGAACTCGAGATGATGTTAAGGGGAGAAACTTCATGTCCGGTCTTACTCTTTTGATCATCGGCGTCTCCGCTCGAGGGGGGCCGGCTTGAACCAGGGGGAGAAGGGAAGAGCGAATGGACGGGAAATGGAAGAATTTGGCTTGCCCGGCGAGATTCTCACAATTCCTATAAGAGGGAATTTCTACTTATTCATAAGAGGAGAAACAATGGTACGTCGGGGAAGGGGGCACCATTGGCTTTAAAAGTCAGAGCTTGGAGGGAAGGGAGACCTAAGTTTATGTCAACTAATCTTCTCCGGAAGAAGTGGTCCAGGAACTCCTAGAGGGAAAAAAAAGGAGTCGGAAATTGAAAAAGCGCCTTACGAGGAAATTGGACTGGAAGGGGGGGAACTGTTTAATTGGGAGACTGAAACAATAAGCCGGTTCGTTCACGGAGACGGCAAAATCTCTAAGGGGTCCAGGGGGTACGGAAAGAATTGTTGGAGGGACCAAGGAAAGCATATACGGGGCTAAACTGGCTACCGAACCGAAAGATATCTGTTCAAAAACCGCTTGGTAACAAGTGTCCTGTAAATCAACGGTAAGCGAGGCCAAGCGTCGGGCAAGACAGAAACCGGGGGGCAGAGACGAAGAGTCGAAAAAAAAAAAACAGGGTAGTGAGTTGGGAAAACCTGACCTCTCGCCTGATCTCCAGGGGCCAAAGGATTGGGGTGATTTCGAAATCAGTAGCAAAAAAAAAAAAAGACGGAAACGGGTAGGAAGCAACTTGGGGAGACCCTCCAGGGAACCTTCAGAAATAGTTTTTTGGGGAGGGTGAAAGGAGAGAAATCCTTTTCAAAGAGCTTTTGCTGAACGAGGCCAGGATCGTGTGGATATGGAAAAAGGGGCGAAAAAGAGGGACATCGATGGTTGGTCTCAACAATCGGTGCTGGAAAAGGAGGGGAATCGTGTAACACACTGAGGATGTGGGCCACCGCCGAAGCACCTTAACAAGCTCCCTCGGTCTACAAAAGAAAACAGGGTCGAATCTTCGACGAGCCAATGACCGTTCCATTTTTTGACCGACGGAAAGGAGGCCCCGAAAATCCCCTCTGGACACTTTAAAGGAGGCAAAAAATCAGGGAGGGCCAGACTACACCAATACGAGAAAGAAAACGAGTGTCATAAGGGGCGGATTGAGCATGCCGGGGGGTCGGTGGTCGTTTTGTCTGAATCCTGGGGGGGGGGAAAGAAAAAAAAAGGCGCCGTATCGGTGTATACACAGAGGGGTGGGTCAAAGGACTGATACGACTGAGGGAGGGGAAGACTCTTCTACTTGTGTTAGACGTAGTGGGGCGGTTTATTTTCGGAGGAAACCTAACTCTTGAAAGAAAACGTTAAAGGGGGATGCTGGAGCAGTGGACTCATTTTTTAGGGTCTAGCGAAGGTCGAATGAATGGACTGGTAGAATACTGAAGAGTTCTCAAGACAAAGCAACTAACCGTAATGGAAAGACTTGCGGAACATGCGAGATCTTGGTTGCGATACTACTTAATGGGCCCCTTGAGACATAAGGGATCGCACGGAGAACTTGGGTTTTCGGCAAGGGATGACTTTACAAAATAGTAACACACAGGGGAGAAAAGATAAAAAAGGGATGTTTAAATTTTCTCGTCGGCTGAAGAAGAAAAAATGGGGGCTTACACTAAATGAGAGGGAGTGTGCAAGGGAAACCTTTTAAAAGGTCAGCTAGAAAAAAAAAAGGAGTCATTGGGAAAAGTTGAAAATCTTCCCTAATTCTTTAATAGGGGCTGGCCGTAGAAGAAAGCCGTGATAAGGGGGACGGGCAAAGGACTATGTCACAAGCAACCGAACGGATCGGAAAAGGGGGAAAATATTCTAGCATTGTGCGAAAAAGGGTGATCGACGGGGGGTAGAGATCTGGGGGGGGGTGGGGGGAATAGAGTCTTCCTAATTGGAAAATCTAGGCCAAAGGGCAGCTTGAAGAGGGAAACCTGTCATGGGAAAAACGAGAACCCTGGGTGGGGGGTGGGGGGTGGCGAAACCTATCTCTGGGAAAAATAAGAGATAGTATCGGGCGAAGGGAACCTACAAACTAGTGAGGTATGATAGGGTGTGATGGACTGGAGAAGCCTTGAATACTCAAAGAATTTATGAGAACTGGATTAGGTTGAATGACTAGACGCTTAGAAGTACTCTAGAGGTTCAATTCCGTGACAGCGAAGGGGGAAAATCAAGAGTAAAACACCGGGGAGGAGTAAATAATGTAAGAGAAGACTGTACAAACGCCGTCGAATTGCGAGGGGACCAATAAAGAAGGTGAGAAAAAAATGGCAGTCCCAAGGAAATGCATAGATGCGTCGCTCGCGAAGCTAAACTCATTAGGAAGCTCCTCCTGGAAAAAAACGGGGGGGGAAGTCTACATGAATGCGTCTATGAGCAACAAAAAAATAAGGAGGAAACCACCAAAATAGATCTGCTAGAGTGAAAGACACGAATGAAGGAAGGTGGCTCATCGGGGGGGGGCTTTTGAACTAGGGGGTGGCAGAGGAACATAGCGCAAAGTCCCATTCGGACATTGGTCCTATGTAATTTCCCCCATTAAGGGGTACCCAAAGCAGGAAAAGAAAGGGAAAAAGTAGCACAGGGAAAATTAAATGGGTTAGGTCCCAGGCGAGTAAAGTTAACTCCGAAGCGCCAGTTAGGCGCAGACCTAAAAAACCTCCTGGGAATTACAACATCAAATAACGCGGAAAGAAAAACCTAGAGGTCAGCGGAAAAAGAAAAACCGAGCCACATCTGGGGAGGCACTAGAACGTCTCAGCTATTAAGGATAAATCAGATACTTCTTCACCGACATGGGCGTCGGTAAGAGAGCGCCAGGGTCAAAGTCGGAGAAAGTGAGACGAAAAACAAAAAAAAAAATACCGAACCTCCCAATTCGGACAACGAACAAAAGAGACGCGAGCCAAAAGGGAGAAGGAAATTCTGTAGAGGAGTGCGAAAAGGAAAAACGCCCTAGTGTGTGATCTGCATCAATCAGAGTGATTAAGAGACACTCAGGGGAAAAAAGGAGTCAATGGCGTCAGTAAAAAGTTAGGGGCAGTGGGGGTCAAGAATTTGCGGCCGGGTTGCGTCCCGAAGTCCTCCGTTTGTTTATGACACTCATCCCCGCGTGAACCAGGGGGGTGGGGACTCTCAAAACTGCAAGTCCTAAAGGGAAACTGAAAAAAGAAGGGGGGGGGGAAGGGGGGGGGGAAAAAAATATCAGAGAGGCCTCTCACAAAAAAAGACAGTGACCCTCGCCGTCAACTGGTTGCGGGCGACAAAAACGATTGGAAAGAAAGGTCAATGAGTAAAAAAAAACAATCCGGGCGGTGGAGTAAGGGAGGAAGTCGTTTGGTCGTCGGTAGAAGACATCTTCACTCCTCCAATAGGGGGGGATGCGCCCATAGAGGGGTCCTTTGAAACGATCCGCCAGAAATTGGGGGGCTATATGGATGCGAACTGACAAAAGAGAGAGTTCAGTGTGTCGTGGTCGTTTAGGAACACGAAAGGTGCTCGGGAGTGCGTAATGTCAGAATCCAGTAACTCAAAGAAGTGGGGGGGGGGGGAACAAAACCGATCCGAGGCGGCGGACGGAAGATTTTAAAAGTCTTAATATGTCAGTCAAAAAGAACGAGTTGACGAGGAAAAATCTCTAAAAGGGAGGAAGGAACTCAGTATCACAGCACTCCTGCAGGGGAGAAGGTTCATGAATTACAGATGCAAAACAGCACACCTTCGAGATCTTATTCTAGAAACGCCGCGGGTTGGGGAACCAGAGGGTGAAAATTGGAACCAAGAGGGGCCGACGGGTTTAAAGCGGAAACATATCGCATGTAAGATGAGAAACAGTGACTGGAACGACCCCGGGAAGGAAAAAAAGGTCCCGGGGGACTCATAAGACTGGGGGAAGGATGGAGGACTAGAATCGTTTTTCATAGGGGTCCCTTCCGGGAAGTTGCAAAATCTGGGAACTTGCGGAAGGAACGAGGCCATTAACACAAAGGAAGGAGGACGCGTCCCTTATGAAAAAAGAAGAAGAACAGTTGGTTTATTCAGCGCTTCCACGAGAATACTAGAGCTCTGGCGCCGGGTAAGATTGTATCAAATTGTCTGTAGCCGGGGTTTGGAAGAGAAAAGGGTTGGTTCTGCTCATGAAACGGTGGGCGCAAAAAAGGTGGGGAGAAGAAATTGAAGGCGGGCGCGGGCTTGGGGAGGGGAAATGTGGGCAGAGGGCAGGAGAAAAGTCTGAAAACAGTACAAAACCGCAAAGACCCAGAGGATGAAGGGAAGGACGAGTTGAGGGCAGAAGCGTCAGATCAGCGTCGGCAGGAAAATCGTCGTAATGACAAAGAGGCGTCTGGTGAGTGGTAAGGAAAAGGGATATAGAGGGGAACGCGGTAAAGGAGAGGGTGGTTCAGAGATCCATCCTATGAAAAAACCGATTTCCAGCCATGCCTAAGCGCCAGTCAGAGGGGGGATGAAAAAAGATTCCTCTGGTAACCTCGACATTCTGAGACGCGCGCCTCGGCGGGGGGGGAAAAATAAACGTTCTGTAACGGTCTGGTAAAAATGAGGGGGGGAAAAACATGAGCAACGGCAGAGGAAAAGGTTTGTAATTTTTATGACCGGGGGGACGCATCGGGGGAGGCAAGACTGACTTCCCAATCCGTCGACCGAAAGGCAAACGGGTCGCAAGGGAAGGGGACGAACTCGGTGAGGATGCGCCGTGGGGACTAGAATGTCTTCAAGTTGTGGGAGACTAGACCAGAACTCTGACTCGCAAGAAGGGATGGGCGGAAAAATAAAATTGGGGCGACTCGACCTGGAAAAAAACAAAAGAAAATAAAATACCGAAAGGAAGTTTGGGGAAGACCGACCGCTAAGGCGGGGAAAGTCGGGCTATAGAAAAAAAAAAACTTTAGGATTGCGAGATCTACCCAATGGAAAGAGTAGACGGTCGGGATCGGAAAAAAAGGGGAAAAGTGGCGGTCGACATTTTTTGGGAGAGGAAAACAACGGGGAAGGTGAGCAAGAATGGCGGGCAGAAAGAGGGCAGAGCGGCGGATCTTTTGGCTCAAAGGGCGAAAGGGCAAAAGGGGAAGGACGCCAACTGCGCAGCAACTAAAAGAGGGGAGTTGAGGCGAAGGTTTACCGTGGCGCAATTGTGCGGATCGAAGAGAGAGGGCATGAGAAAAATCAGTCGAAACCCACGAGGAAAATGGAAAGGTTCAGTTTTCAAACCACCGGCCCGTGGTGCTCGCTGGATTCTCCGGGAGTACGTGCAAAGGAAAAAGATGGCCACCCCGGGGAAAAACTCACTTCAAAAAAGAAGGGGAGATAAGACGGGGAGGGGAAATTTGGGACCATTCGGAAGAAGGGGGGCGGCGTATTACTAAAGAATCTACTAGAGAAGACCGAGGCGGGGGCTCAGGGGCTAGAGAAAGGCAGGAACTTGAGGCTGTCTTTCTAGTCCTTTCCCCTGTTTCCGACGAGAAAAAAAAACGTTATAATAGCCACAAAGAAACAATTATAGGAAGAGAGCCCTCAGCGGGGCCTCCACTATAAACCGTGAATCCGAAGAGTTGTTTTTACCTGTTCGGAGATCGCATACGAGCGTCAGAAAGAAGAAAGAAACTATTAAAACAGGGCAAAAGGCGCTCAAAGAGAAAGTTAACTCGCGTTAGGGGGGGGGGGGGGGGACCAGGGAGTTCGGACACCAATATAATCAAGAACAATCTTCGATAGTACAAAATGGAGGAAAAGTAAAAGGGCTTAAAAGTGCCAAAGACGAATTCAGAGACGCTTGATGGAAGCGGCTCACAGGAAGGAAGAATTTGGGAACTTTATTCGATCTACTCGTCTCGGTGTGGCCAAGAAAGCCGGCTGACGTTCAAATGCACCAAAAGAATGGGAAAAAAATGTCGGGAGGGAAACGCCCTTATTAGTCGAGGTCCTATTCGCGAAAAGTCGAACAAAGAAAACATTTCTAAAGGAATAAAAGGTTTGAGGGGGTAAAAGGGGGACAGAGGAGTAGCGAGTAGGCGCATACTGGGAGATTGAATCCCTTCTCAGGATGGGTCTTAGAAAAAAGAGGAGACCTTTGCAAACTAAAAAAAGCTTAAAAAACGGGAAAAGGGATCGCGGGTCGCTCGAGGAAAAAGGGTCAGTATTGTGGGAGAAATATCAGAAGACAAAAAAGTCTGTGTCAAAGTTCACGTCTCGCGGGGGGGAAAGAGAAAAAAATTCGGCAAAAGAAGGTTGACGTCTCTTTTTCGGAAGGGACCCATCGGAAAGAGGGAAATGGGCTAAAGAGGAAATATCTTCTGGTCCACACACTCCGGGAACCCCTGTTTGGGTAGAGGGGTCCAGGGTAAGGCACTGAAGAAGAATCTTGGGGAAAAGGACCGTCAACGACCAAGGGAAAGGGGTAGCCCAGAGATGAACAGGGACCGACGAGCGGGAAAACAAAGGGGGGCAGCGGATGCGGGGGGAAAAAAAACAGCTGAAGGGGCATCAGGTCTGCAGAGAAGGGGAAACTGGGTTTAGGTACGACGGCCACCAACGAAGGCTTACGACTATTCAAAGCGGTGGGAAGGAACTCCTTGTGTCAATCAGAAGGGGGGGGGGGGGGAACAGGCAAAGGTTGACGTCAGGACAAGACTCTCGCTGTGGCCTAGGCCCTTGTACGCGGTCGAACCGCTGAGTGGGGACAATCGGGCTTGCTTGAAAAATCCCTGGGTACGGGGAGTTAGGAAGGAGGTCGTTGTCAAATCCGCCAGGATTATGGAACGGGGGAAAAAATAAACACCAAGCATTCCAGATTACCCAAGGGAACCGGAAGGGATTGCGAAGCTTCTTAGGTAACGGTACGGAAAAAACGGAATCGTTCCTTTTTGGAAAGTCATCTGTCCCGAATCCTGTACCCTTTGAAACGAAATCCTTAGGGGAAAAGAAACGCTACGACGCTTGTTCAGAGCGGACCGGCTGACAGTTCAGTGGGCTGGGGGGGGGAGTCGGTAAGTTTTGAAATAGGTGGGGGATGGGGGGAGGGAAAGAGGAGAATGAGGACAGACGGGCAGGCCACCGGGACCGACGAATCGGGGGAGCGATGCAGGGATAAGAAGGAAGCTATCACTTCGTATGAAATGGGGACAATGATCGGTGGATGTGAAAAAAGGCAATAAACGGTTGCCCGGGGGAGGAAGGTGGGCTTGAGAAGTGGGAATGGGCGTGTGGAAAGACTGCCGGCGTGCAAAAGGTCCGCCCGGCGGCCTAAGGGAACGCGAAACCCAAGAACTACAGAAAGAAGGAGATGGCGGAACTGAGGGAGGGGGGGGGCGTACTTACGTGGGGCCCGGTAGGACAAGCCTGCGCCTCCAATGGATGGCGGGTTTGCGACAAATAGGGAAGGTAAAAAGGCAAAGATATACGAACAAGAAACGAGGGAACAATATGAGGGGGGGGGGTCAAAAGCTCAGGACTCGCGCAGCTAAAGGTGGTGCGTCAGTTAATACTGACGGCTTGGTAGAGCTCCGGGGAACGGTGAACGATTCAAAGGTTAAGGGGCAATTCGGCTTTGTGTACGTAGAAGGGGCGCGAGGAGGCTGGGAAGAAAAAAAGGGGTGTCTCCAAGGGGTCAACTCACTTGGATGGGGGGCCCAGAGCAAACTAGCAGGCGTTGGGGAAACGAAAAAGGTCAAGGGTGCTGATGAACTGGTCGTATCTCTTTTCCTGGGAGCGTTAGCCTTAAGGGAAAAAACCGAAGGATGTACCGGATCATATGTGCCTCTTCATAAAAGAAGCAAGTTCAAACCCAAAGAAATATCTCCCTAGTTTCATTCCATACGATCTACGTGAAAGACGCTGCCGAAAGGGTCTCATAAAAAAGGGGGGGAAGGAGAAAAGAGATCAGTTGGCGTTTTTTAGTCTTCATGTCAAATGAAACTCGGTAAGGGTGGGATGTGCTAATTCTCTTGGTCACTCTAGGATCATAGGTCAATGAGGGGGCTCTAGAGGGACTGGTCAAGCGCTACCCAGCGGGGGGCACATCTAGGAACCAGAGGCAAAACAAGGGGGAAGTGGCGATGAGTTCGGGGGCGAGGTGAACTACCGCCTGGCGGCGCCGCTCAAAGAAAGGGAGACTTCAACGGAATGAAAAAAAGAAGTCACTCGCTAAAAAAGTACTTACGAGGACGGGGGTACTCTCAAAGCCGCCTGGTACCCCGCTATCTTAAGGTCTCTTATCAGAGACTCCACTAAGTTTAATTCTCGACAATGAGGGGAGCTCAGATAAGGAAGAAATTCGGTGGGAAGGGTCGTTTGTATCTGGGGAGTTGGTAAATTTGAAAGAGCAGAAAACCTCGAAGGAATTCGAGATGTCTCAAGTGGTAAAAAGTGCCCCCACTAGGGAACAAAAGCGGGAAACTCGGCCCAAGAAAAAGGATTTAGTTTTGTTGTACAGAAGTGGCGATAACTTCACGGGACCATTTTCAGATAGAAGAACCTCACCCTATGAAAGAAGAAAAAAAAAAACTAGGCATCCCGGGAAAAGGGAGGGGATTTTGCATCTGGAAGAAACGAGCCACGACCCCTTTTTCTGGTCTCGGAAAGGGATACTTCGATTGTAAAGGGGAGCCACTAGAGGCGAGAACATTGTACTTAGGAGAACTATCGCACGAGGAAAGGGGGGGGAAAGCTCTGGGGGGGAGTGCCTCCAGAAAAAAATCAAAAACCAACGACTCCCGCTCAAAAGGACAAGCATCAAGGAAGTACAAGTCGCGTTCCTGGGAGGTAGTGGTAAGAAGGAAAAACCCTCCCTGATGGGGTGGAAAATCGAAAAGGAAAAAATTAAAGGGGAAGGGGGGAAAGAAGAAAACAGACGATTATGAAGGAGGAGGTCAGAGGGGAAAAGATTAGGTGGTTGAGAAGGGTCAACTGGGGTTGGAGATAAGGACTCTCTTGGGGGGAGTTGTGGCCACAGAAGAAACCAAAGGAAAAAAGGACCAAGGTGTTTAAATAAAAGAAGAAAATAGTAACGATGGGAAGAACGGGGAAAGGAGGGTCGAACGAAGTTGCCGAAAAAAAACGGGAACAGACGGCAAGAAGAAAAAAGAATGTTTTTGGTGGCGGGAAAAAAAAATAAGGGGGGGAATAGGGGGGGGCAAAAAAAGGTCCCCAAAGATGGCGGTCAGCCGGAGAGAGCGTTAGGGCCGTCGGAACGAAAACAGCGCTCGGAGAACGACACGCCAGGCCGATACCAAAATTACACAAGGAACCGAATGACGAAGGGGCTCTTAAGGGAGAAGGGTTCCATCTCTTAGTTCAAGCTGAGGGGTTCGGTTGAGGGAGGTCCGACGGGGGACCCGCGGGAAAACGGAATCAACCAAGGTGTGAACAAAAAATGGGGGGGATGTACCGCAAAAGAATCTCTTATAAGCCTTTCTAACGATTATAAAAAAGAAAGAAGGAGAAGTACGTTAAATGATCTGAGAAAAAGAGAGCGGTAAAGAACTCTTCTTCAGTCTTTGGTTTAGTTAGGGCAAAGATTATCAAAAAAAGAAGAGGGGAAAGGATCTATTTCTTAATTCTCTGCGAACGGAGAGAGAGCGTTTGGCGAGGAGGGAATTACTGTACAAGAGGTATTCCTTCGTGACGGAGTGGGTCGGAAAAAAATTAAGGGAAGAGTCACGGAGGATTGAATGGACCGAACAGGGATCCTAACGCGAATTTCTCTAGCGAAGTTAAAAGAAACTTCCGCAGCGCTTTGAAGTCAATAGAATCAGATTGAAGCAAATAAAGGAGAAAACCAAAGTGGCAAAGTATTCCTTTCTCGACTTCGAAAATGGCTCATCCACAGCTCGGTCAGAGGGTAATCCAGAAGAAGTGTAAGACCGTTGAGGTAAAAAAAAATTCTGCTACCGAGGAAAATCTATAAAAATCTACGGAGGAGAAGGGGGTCAGACTTTGACCGGTGAGAGGGGTTTTTAAAATGAATCTAGCCTCTCTTCTTTCGGACAGGCAGAACCACCAGAAGACGAAAGAAGAAGCTTGCAAAAAAGATGGATCGGGGGAATCTGGACTACGTCTCTGGCTGCACTTCCCGAAGCTCTGCAAAAACGCCCAACAAAATACATAGAAGGGGGACGGTCTCGTCTTTATGTGAATCTGATTATCTTCTAAAGAGCGGCAGCGCTGCCGTGCGTAGAGGAAAGGAATCTGGGAGTCAGTTTAACTGTAAGAAGAATAGGAGAAGAGATACCTAACAAATTAGCTTTCGAAGATCAAGAAAAGTAGTGTGAAGAGAAAGAAGGGGGGAAAGATCGTAAACGAGCCAGAAAGTCAGTAAGGTCTGAAAAGGGAGGAGGGAAGACACGCTAAGAGGTATGCAATCAAAGAAGTCTACTGTTTGGTGCACACGTCTGGGAAAGGAAGGTCCCGTCTAAAGAAAAGGGGAAGTCCTCAAGGAGTCACCGGGTGGGTTGGTTGGGAAATGGATCAAGACTTCATCCTTTAGCCCTCTCCTCCGTAAAAGGTAGGAAGAGAAAAGGGGACCAGCCGGGTAAAATAAAGCAAGAAAAATGGATCCTTGGAGAAGAAATTTTCCCGAGCATAACCAAAGTGGGAAAAGCACCAATCCGAAGCCTATTCGCCTGAAAGAAGCCTTGTCGTGCGAAGACCAGGAGCTACTCGGAACAAAACAATATAACAAGCCGGGAGCTCATGAGAGGAAGGGGCTGAGGGGATTTCAAATTCTTGGTCAGAATCTAGCAGGGGAAGGGGGATGAGGAAAATCGACCCAAGTAATTTGGAAAAAGAGCGTCGTGGATCGGGACAACTAGGGGGATCTTGTTCTGGAGGGGGACTGAAAAGGAGTTCAGTAGCAAAAGGATGAGCGAGCAGCGAAAAGGACCTCAAGGAGTTGGCTCAAGGTTTGAGGGGGGGGGCAAAACGTACGTGGAGAAGAAGCGAGACTCAGACGAGCGGGAAATAAAGGGCGTAAGGGGCTAACAGGTGGGCAATGAGGAAATCTATCTTACGGACTAAGAGCGCCTCAACAGAGGATAGAAGCTTTCGGATCACCAGGGACAAACCTAGATTAAAAAGGGGAAAAACCTATGGGATCAAATTCCGGATAACAGGAAAATAGAGGGAACTTCAGGTTCCACATTCGAGAAAAAGCGTGCATGCCGAAAGAGGAGGTAGCTAAGAAAAGGAAGGGACTTTTCACCATGTCATCGAGGAAGCGAGGAAAAGGCATAGAGGTGGATAGTGGCAAAGATGGACAGGGAGAATCCAAGGATCAATTGGGGGAAGGAATATAGATCGCGAAGATCTTTCCACCCCACTTTACGAACGGGAATACGATGCGGGTGTAAGGAAGAAGGGAGAGAGGAGCGACTGGGAAGAAACCTAATTCGGCTGGAGGAAGAAAGGAAGACCGGGGACAAGGAAGGAAAGAATGGGATGGGTGGGAAGGGCTACTTCGCCTTGCAGAAGCAGTAGCGCAAAAAAAGACATATTCCCAGCTCAAAAAAGGGCCTGCCGAAGGGGAACGTGTATGCAAAGAGGAAGGGTGTAAAAAGTTAGAAAAAAAGAAAAGAGGAACCAAGAGAATCATAGTCCCAAGGAGAAACGTACAGGTAGAACAGGGAAAGAGCAACTCTATCATCTTCTCGCTCGTCGGGGGAGGAGGAGCTTCATATTACTCTTCGCTGTAGCTAGGAGAACGCGCGCCCAGAGGCGCAGGAGGGTGGAAAAAGTCTTCCTGGGTCGAAGCTGGAAAAAAAGTCCCAAGTTAGAAGAGTGCTTCTGCAACTGAGAGGATAGAATCACATCTCGTAAGCTCAGGGAGGCGAGGAGACCAGGGGGAAAAGAGGGGGTCTTACTAGAATTTATTTGAAAAGAAATCGATGTATCCGGGGAGGAGGAGCTTCTGGGATTCGGAAAGCTTCAAACTCCTTACTAACATCTGGGTAAAGAAAGAAAAAGAAGCAACTCTCTGGCTGATTCCTCGAAAAGGAAAGAGGAAGGGAATTGTTGGGTTCTTGATGATTGTCTACATTAGCCAAGGAAAGAAAGGGTCTGGGGAAAAAACCATCGAAAAACGAGAAAAACTTCTATGGAAAAAGGGGGGGGGACGAAAAATCAACTCTTGTTCAAGGGAAAATGG
>Ga0179591_1319987_pt1 | contig 27035 bp, 24 predicted proteins | sample CZOMad2_1_08_16f_FD_182891 | JGI IMG/M metagenome (GOLD analysis project Ga0179591, IMG submission 182891) | Vadose zone soil fungal communities from Angelo Coast Range Reserve, California, USA - CZOMad2_1_08_16fungal (PacBio error correction) | ecosystem: Environmental > Terrestrial > Soil >...
CGTTGACACTATACGCGGGGTAGAAGGTCAAAGTCACGGGCCATCTTCAGCGGATATGAGATAATATGACAGATGACTAGGTAATCATTACTATTTTTTCAATGGGGATTAGTGGAACTCTTTCTCGCTGACTTTAAGGAGTCCCTGCACCTCCCCACTAGAGTATAGGAAATTCAGCTAAGAAGAGGGATTAAAGAGACGAAAAGGGGGGTCAGACTCAAACAGAAAGATCTTCTCAAACTACACAAGGGGGGCTGCGTCTTCCACCTCATCTAAAAGAGCAAAGAAAAAAAGTCGTAGGAAGAGGGGGAAAATTGAGAAAGAGTCTGTTGACCAAAGCGGTAAGTCAGAAGGGTGGTCAACATCCATATCCTGATTAACTGAAGGAATCGCACACGGGACTCACCTTCGAGAAGACAGGGGCCCTTCGGGGAAAAACCAGGGGATTCTCTCCCGTCTCTACCCAGTCATTTTCCGGGCCTGGGGGATCGATCTATAAATGATAATTCGTTATAAAGAGCTACAAAAAAGAGGTGGGAAAAAAGGGGGGGCAAACACAGCTGCAGCATCGCCATCTGCTCAATAAACACAGGGGGAAAAAACTAAAAAGCGGCCCGAAGCATGGCGGAAGCCAAAGGGCACCGTCCAAAAATCAGAAAAAAAGACCACCAAACGGGAAGGTCTGCAACTCTTCGTACATTCAAGTGTAAGGAAAAGGAAGAGTTCGGAACGCGAGAAACCGGCAGGAGCTCAAACAGCCCTCCCGCCTAAAGCGACACGTTTGACTTGGAGAAAAAAGGACCCAGCGGGAGAGCGAACGAAAGGCATGGTGACTGGGTGTACGACTCCTGACTGACACGAAGGGTGACCTTTGGGGCAGTACGGGGAGGGTAATGAAGAGATAGTCAGGTCATCGACGAGTAACCCATCGACACAATGCGCTAAGAAGCAAAAAAAAACCGGAAAGTCGTTCATGTCCGTAAAGGTGAGAAAGTGTGCAGGTACTGGCCTGGCTAAAATCACTCAAAAAAAAAAGACGGAAGGAAGGACGGGGCCAAAGGATCGTGCCCACATCCAATCGGCCAGGGGAAGTTCAAGAAAGGGAAGACCCGAAATTTATCGGAGGATGAGAACACCGGGGAACGCAAAAAAAAGAAGATAATGAGAGAGAAAAAGAGCATATAAAAAGAAAAGCGTCTAATACGGGAGAAAGAGAGAAATAGGAGGGAACGAAAAGCGTCGATTTGAAGAAGGACTGACATCCATAATCTCGAACACCCATTGAGATGGGAAAAAAAAGAGAGGACCGGAAATAGCACGTGAAAAAGAGAATGAATCTTCGAAGCGCGGGGGGATAGTATTATATCAACCTGCAGAACAAATGCTATCACTCTCCGAGGATGGTAGCCCATTCAGGGAAAAACCAAGGAGGAAGGGAAGGGGTCCAAGAAAAAAAGTGACAAAAAGGAGACTACAACAAATGAGAATAGTATCATGGGGGGGGGACACTGGGAAAATGGAAAGCCTCTATGGGGGAACTCTGGATCAACGGGCTACAAATCTAAAGAGAGGTAAGGGAACGGCGAAAAGAAGATAGAAAGAAAATCAGGTTGCTCCCACGTCTAGGATGTGCGAATGGCCGGAGGAGGGAGGGCGGAAAATAGTCCTCGGGGTCGATGCTATCGAGGACTCCTGTTATGAAAAAAGGAAAGAGGGAGGGAAGAGGATGTACAGATAGTAGATGGGCGGGAGTTTGCCTGAAGAGGGGAGTCTCAGGAGGTCTGCGCGAATAATCTAAAAGGGGGTTCTAAAGAAGACCGAAAAAGGGTCCGTGAGGGGAGAGGTCGGTACAATCAACGTAGGAGGTGGTGGGAGGAAGAATAAGGGGGGGGGCCCTGCAAGGGAAGTAGGTTGTTTTTCTTGGACCTGAGGGGGGACTTTGGGAGCCAGAGAGGGGGAAAGTACCAAAAACTTTCCACCTAATCCTTACAGGAAGAAAAGAAAAATCCTTGAAACTTTGGGACAGGAGGAGTGGTTGGACGCTTTGGAGATGGGTTTACTGCTTCGTATGCCATCTCTATGAGAGCATTGGGAGACCTGCCATCCCCCACCTTTAAAAAAAAAGGCTCTACCGGGGAAAGGAAAAGGGCCAGTAAGTTAGAAGAGGTTAAAAATCGTAATTAACTCAAGCAGGGCGCCACAGCTACGGGGGGTGTCGCGCGTCGAGGTCTAGAACGAATCATTAAGCGGTTCATAAAATCTGTGAATGTAAGAGGGGGTCATGGGAACTGAGGGGGAGAGAAGGTTCAGGAGTCAGGGATCCGGACTGTTTTGGGAAAGTTGACGGATGAAAAGGAAAGAAACCCGTTGGGCGATAAGAAAGATTCACCTCTGGAGCTTTTTGGGAAAGGGGGGAGGGCCGATAGATCGAGAGGGGGAAGGCTATAAAAGAGCCTTAAACATAAGTTCCTTACCGGTGAGTAGGAGAAAAGTCTCAAAGGCGTTCGAGAAATTGGTCGTCTATCCCGGATATTTCAAGGGAACCTGGGGGGGGGTAGGAGAAGGGAGGAAATACAGGCAGGGGGCCCTCATGCTGGGGAGTCGCTGCATGGGGAGGCCCTTGCGGGGACGGGGGTGCATGATCACAGCCTCATGAATGTGGGCGCGAAAGATAGCTTCTACTACTCTATTCGAGGGCGAAATATCTGAAAAGAGAGGCTTATCTGGGGAGTCTGACGGGGATGGAACACGAATGAAGAGGGAAAACAGAGACGATCGGCTTGAGGGGTTTCAAGAATCCTCCACCAGGGGAAGGATCGGAAGTTTCAAATCGGAGGGAAAAAAAAAGGGTCTGTGGAAAAGCTTCCAAAACAGGAGGAAAGGGGGTTGCTAAAAGAGCGGGACGTAACTCTAAAGGTGGATAGAGGCTCCTTTAAAGTGGGTCCTGCTCAGCGCCGAAGGGTTCTGAACTCGTAAGGAGATCGGAAGGAGGGTAATCAGGAATAGGCTCCACTGATAAGAAGTTCACGATCAAAACCGTCAACGAGTTTCGATGAAAAGGTACAAACGCGCCTGTCAGGAAAAGAAAGTTCACCCCGGACTAAAAAAAAAATTGCAACTTAAGGGGGGGTGCGTCTTTCTTGTTGCAGTGGGGAGAGACCACGTAGAGGGGGGTTGCACAATGGAGAACCGTTAGAGAGGCAGCGGACCGGAACAAACACAGGGAAGGGCTCAAAAGAATCCTTTTCAGATAGCAAGTCGAAGGAAGAAAAGCCCACTAGAAGGGACTTCAAAGGGTATGTGCCAGACTGACGGCTGTTAGGACCTGGGGGGCTGGTTTGCAATATTAAAGGAAATATAAGAACCGAAAGAGACACTTGAAGTCAAGGAAAGGGAGGGGGTGGTTTATTGGGGGTTACTATGTTATCTCTATCAAAAGGAGAGGGGGGGAAAGAGATCCAGAGCACTGCAAAAAAAGGAAAAAAAAGACCGAACAAGAAAGCCTATCAAAGGGCGTCTTGAAGTAGGGGGAGGTATATTGATCAGAAGCCCAAGAAACACCCGCGTCCGCAATTTGGAAGAGATGCATCGAGATTTTATCCGGTAACCAGGGGGGGGCAGGAACTGTGGCAGAGTGAGGACAGGGTCTCAAGGGGTGGGTTCGCTAAGGCCGAAAGGGAAAACTCAGGAAATAAGAAAGGGAATGGACGGGTTAACCCGTCACCATGGAACACTACGCAAAAAAAAGAAGATGCAAAAAAATGTGAGGACCTTTGTTGCGCAAGGTATAGATAGAGTCTTGGAAATAGGGAAGAGAAGGGGTGATTGTTTGGAGATGGGAACTTCGTTTCGTCGGGAATGGGACAGAGACAGCCAAAAGGGCGCGGCTAGGAGACGGATCTATTCTATGACTATGGAGCCATGGTGGGATCATGATCCGTACGATTTGGGTCAATGAGGCTGGGCCGGGAAAGGTAGAGAAGGGTCTACTATAGCTGGAGGGGCCATCAAAAGATGAAATTGTGGAATTCCAAGGTACACTGACTATAAAAAACATAGGAACTATTTTTTGATGGGGAAGAAAGGAGCATAAAGATCAGATCGGTTCGTACCTCCGATACCAGGTAAAAAGTAAACCAGGAAAACCCAATATCCTCCTCAAATGTTCTAAGCTTAACTTATCTGGTGAAACAAGAGATCAAGGCACTGAAGCACCTCAATAGTCCTTTGGCCGCTAATACGGCACTGCCCACACATGCGGTAAAAAAAAAAGGGTCTCGGAGGAGCATTCTCGACACAGGGGGCCAGTGCGCCTCTCAGCGCAGAAAAGACCACTCAAAATCTTATCCTGGGAGCAGTCCTATCTACATCACCCGTGTAAGATATGGGGCATAGCAAAAAGAAGAGAGTGCCAACAAACACAAAACCCTCCGCTGGCATCGTTGGGAACGAAACACGTTAAAAAGGAAAACTTTCAAAAAACGAGCGTATCACCTGCGAAAGCCTTCGGAAGCAGGGGAAAGAAGGGAGGAAAATCCACTGAACAAAGGAGGGGGGCTCACCTCCTCGCCTACCGAGCACCGCTTACTTTCGGGTGTTCGAAGCGAACTGGATGTCGCATTTGAGGGGGGGGGACCTGGGCAGAAAAGGAAAGGTACGGAGGGGGTGTTACTTTGGTTATGGACGGGGATTGGTTTTGGAACGCAGAGGAGGCATCGCGCGGGAATCTACACCGGAATACTCCAGACCAAGAAAAGGACATCTGCACACGAAGGAAAAAGGACGTGAAGTGGGCAGGGGGAGTTCCCTCGACTGGCTCCCCCACGCCGCGAGGGAAGGGCTTTGAGCAGATTTCGCATACAACGCACACATACCCCTCTGGACCGGGAGGGTCCAGCCGAAAAAAAAAAAAAGAAGAACCAGGGGAAGAGTAAATGTTTGGTTATGACTCGCATAAAAGATCTCAGGAGCCGAAACCGGCCAATAAAAAAAAAATATCGTATCCAAGGAAGTAATCGGAGACGTCGGACGAAATCTCAACCGTCGAAGAAAAAAAAAGTGGCTGGGGGAAACCGAGAGCAAATTCCGGCCAGAGGAGGATCCATCAATAGAAAAGGAGAGATAGATCGCGGCGAACCACCACTGGCTGACGCACTCGCGAAGAGTAAGGAAAAGGGTCTCAAAAAAAAAGCGGTCACTTCCGGTTCGCACTGAAAGAAGGGACACAAAGTACTAACACCAAGATTATTGGAGGCTTGAAGGTCAAAATCCTTGTACCGCGGCCGAGCTATGTGGGAAAAAAGGGGATACCAGCAAAAAAAAGGGATTCAGGCAGTCTCCGCGATCTATCTATACCCCGTCTGCCTAGAAGAAGGGGATATTGCAAAAAAAGGACCTGAAGCGGGCGCGGAGGGGGACCAAGCCTCAGGGTGAGGGAAAAAGTCTGTCTGAAAAAAAAAAGAAAAAAAGGTATGATTTTTAGAAGCCTGCGTACTGTCTGAGTGTGATCCGATCTAAGGGGAGGTTGAGCGACGGTTTCTGCGTCTCATGAGCTCGGGCTGCTCTAAAAAGTTGAAAAAAAGTAAAACGAACTGGGGGAAAACTTTCGACTATCTTTACAATCCCCTGTTGTTATTGGGGCAAATCCTGATGGAAAAAAAAACCTCAAACTGTCAGGCTGTTTTTGCGGGCACGAAGAGGAAGAAGTCGAGGATGATGACAGTCGAAGAAAGCCGGAACGAACTTACACAAAACGGACGTGAGGATGTTGGGTGAAGGGTTCACTGGCTGGAGACGGGTCGGGGAAAGCTTCGAGACAAAAGAAACGTACCAAAGTAAGACAATCCCCCAGACCAAACGGAAACTAAAAAGGTGGAGGAAAAAAAGGGAATTAAGCAACAAGTCACATGCCGACACTTTCTCTTTTTGAAAAGAGAGCTTGCAAAACGCTTCACGGGTCTCCTATGGAACTATTTCCTTTATCAATCATGAGCGGTTCGGGGGAGGTCGTAGAATTCACTTCAACAGTAGGCCAAGCGCTTTCCCGGAGGGACGAAAGGAGGGGGGCAACTGTTGGAGGATGAAAAACAACGGGGACCATTGGGGTTCTCATAAAAAGAGGGAGCAGGGTGGTGTGGATTGGGGCCGTCGGGGAGGGGACCCTGCTAGGTCAATGGTGTTCCTTCTCTAAAACATAGTCTGTAAAATTGGGAAAAAAGAGGAATGAAGCCTCAGAGGTTTCGAGACTGCGATCCCGTTCGGAAAGGAAAACCTGACCTTGAAACGATCTCGAAAGCCCATGAAGGGGGTGCCCCGCTTCAGGCTCGCGGGGGCGGCCGTGGTGGGGGCCTAACTATCACACACAGCCTCGGGAAAAAAAATAAAAAAGCTCTCAGCTTGTCAATTGTACCAGACGCTTCGGGCGGGAAAAGATCCCAGGTACGGAGATAAGTTTCCTGGGAAGCCACGCCAATCGAGGAAAAGAGATAAAGAAGGGCCGGTTTCGTTTTAAAGAGCACGGCGCCAACATACACCTCTACGGAAGGGCCTCGAGTAAGAGTGCAAAAAAAAGGAAGTCACCAATGGAGTTTGAACACCTAGTCAGGGACGCGACGACACGGAAAGGGAAGAGGGCCTGAAAAGCAGCACTTGTGGCTCCTCAAACGTCAGTCTCGTCGGGAAAAAAAAGGATCAGCGGAGGTCTCGTCCCCCTAACGACCACGTCCTCAAAAAGGGGGGCAAACTAAATTTGAGCTGAAACTATGAAAAGTTCTACGAGAGAAGAAGGAAACTGGAGCACCACGGGACACATTGGAGACAAAAATTCATTGAGGTCAATGTGGTTGAGCGGTGAAAAGTGTGCGTTCGAACCATCGGGGGAAAAATCAAAAAACTTCATTTATTTCAAAGGGATGCGAAAAGTGATCTGAAGAAAAAAAAAAAAAAGGGGGAAGGTGTCAAAAAGGCATCCTTTGAACCTCGCACGTCCGCATCACTGATGACCCCACTTTCAACGTACCGGGGAAAAAAAATTGAACTGAGGTTGTGGGCTTGTTGGCACAAATCGGTCGATCAGGAAAAAAGAAGGAAAAAAGACTGGGTTCTGCTAGAGGAATCCGGTCGTGGAGGTGCAAGGATCTCAAACACGGGGCGAGACATCTGCCACTTCAACCCCTACCACGCCCTTGGGAGTCATAGGTATTTATATGTCTTCGAGACGACAGATTTCGATTAAAAAAAAAAAAGGGCCAAGCAATTGAAAGGAAGGAGGGAAACCTCAATTAAAGCTGAAGAAAGTTATTGCGACTGTTGCTAAAGGGCGGAAAAAGGGGGGACAAAGAAAATGGGGGGGGTTTTAACCGCATCGATCACCTAGCCATCCGGCTTGCAATCAGAACAAAAAAAAAAACGGCGCAACGCTCGAACGGACCAAGAACAAAATCAAGGGCTCATCATGGACCCGGTGGGGCCCAGGGGGAAAAAGGCTAAAAGGGGCGAACCTTTCAGATCAGCGCAAATCGAGGGGGGGGGGGGGGGGGGGACCGGGAAAAAAAAGCGTGGCAAAAGACCTCTATCCACCCCTTCAGGTCGGCCTGAGATAGAAAGGAAGGAGGGGGGGGAAACATAGATTTAGCCTTAAGAATTTCAGGCGGGGCTGTACTAACGGTAACTGCGCGCAAAAAATCCCGTTGCTAACGCCAAGAGGGAGGCTGCACTTTCCGAAAAGGAACGAGGTCATTGCGAAAAGAGAGAAAAAGGCCGGTTGGCAGAAGGGCTCGATTACAGGAGTGCGCGAAGGGAAAAAAAGGCCGGCTAAAAAGACGGCGGTCAGATAGAAAAGAGAAAACGGTTGACCTCAAGCTCGAGATGGGTCGCGCTGAGTTCCAAAAGAAGGGAGAAGTGAGGGACAACCCACGGCCGCACCTGAAGAAACCCATTGGGGCATCCGACACAAGTATGAAATCGGAGAAAGCGTCGAACAAAGGCAGGGGGCTGCAGAAGGGAGGAAGCGAAAGTACCTCGACAAAATCTGAAAAATTCGTAAGCGCTACCAAAGAAGTACCCTATGTTGGGAGAAAAACCAGGATCCGCCAGCTGAAGCCAATCCACGCTATAGGCCGAACTCTACAGTGCACTTGGAAAGTAACGCAAAAATGGGACAACCTGAAAAAAGACGGGAAAGGGAAACCGAGCGTCTAGACAGGCGAAAAAGCGCATTAGGGGAAAGGGTAATCAATGGTAGATAAACCAGGATATAGGAAAAAAACATGGTCTCACCTCCCGCCGCAGTAAATCGGGACCTGGAAGGAAAGAGGGACTGAGCACTTATTCTTTGAAGAGCGAACGATTTCGGCATTTTTTTGAATAACAGGGAAAGGGAAACCGGTAACGAATTTTACGTTTTGGGGCAAGGTAATTCAATTGCGGGGATTCGAGAAGCATCTACAGAGGAAAAAAGGAGGAAAAAAGGGGACGACCAGAAAAAGGGAAACGGCCACACTCCACGCATCTGCAACGGGTTCCAGGGGTAACAGGGAGGCTGTAAAGGGGGGGGGTCAGGATTACTGGCATCCCAAAAAACAAAATGCCAGTTGCAGGGGGGTTCTCTCTCAGGCGGACGCATCAAACAAGAAGAAATTTGAAAAAGAGTCTCGACTCTCAAAACCATGTGTGTAGATTGGATACCACCTGTTGTATGACGAAGAAAAAGCCCGAACGCAAAACAGACGTCAAAAATATGGAAGAGACGTCGGAGAGACAGGAGAGCGTAAGAACGGAAAAGAAATAGGAGACAATCGACACCCAGTGATTCGTGTGGGGCAGCCTCGCCGAAAAGAAAAGAGCAAGAAATCGCCGTTGGAAGACGAAGCGCTGGTAGATGATAGGGAAGCGCAAAAAGAAGTCTTCGCTCCGCAAGGACATTGCTCCAGTTACAGCACTAGCTTCAGGGCGTCAATCCTGCCCAAGGGGAAAGAAGAGAGATAAAAACAAAAACGGAGAGGTAGGAGAGAGATCCTTTTGTGTCACTCAGGCAGGGCGGCCTGAAAGCTCTGTGAAAATCTACGGTCTATCTCATCGGACTGTTCAGAGGTGGGGAGAGGAGGACTAGGAGAATCTACCCACGCAGCGGAGGGCCGATTCAAACGGGCGATTGGGCTTAAGGCCGAATCGGGGCATCTGTACACAATAATTCCTCACTGGGGGGCGGAGGCGATCTCCTGAGGGGTCAGAAGGGTACGCCGATTAACTGCGATGTGGATCCGTTCGGGGGAAAGGGTTGGGGGTTGAACTAGGGGGATAGCTTCGTCGTCATAAAAGACCAGGGGAACAGAAAAGGAGAAAAGAACTGGGGAAGTCCTTCGGGGAAAAGCCCCGGCCGATTGTATTGGGGGGGGCGAAGCCGGAAACCAACTAAAAAAGTAAAAGGTTTGTGGAGGGCCGTCGGGAACGGGGAGACGTCGGGAAGAAAAGACTTCAGTCTCACCGAGCAAGAAAGGGGAAAGAAAGAAAACAAACGGGGGAGGCTACAGGGGTAAGGGGGGGGTGGCCTCTTCGGAGGGGAAGAGCGTCACCGGGGGAGGGAGAAAGAGGGGGAATAAGAATGAACAAACCGATTGAAAATCCCCCGGGAAACCCCAAAGGGAAAGAGAAATGGGGAAAAAATACAACAAGGCAACCGACGGAGCGCGGGAGGAACGCATCATTCTCTTCAAGCTACGGAAGCCATCTAAAGGGGGGGGGGCTAGTGATCCCAAGCGGTTCAACAGGGTGAGAATAAAAATTACCAAGTTAAACTGAGGGGGACGCGTCTTTTATAGCAGTAGGGGTTGGAAAGGGATGAGAAAAGGACACATTTGGGTTCTCGAATAGATGAAACGCGGGGGGTTTACGGGGGGGGGCCTCAGTATGAAAGCGCAGCTGGCGAATGCTCCTGGGTGGCATTAGAGGAAGGTTGAAAACCGGACTGAAAAGTACTCATATTGCTTTACGGATTGCGCCGAGAAGAGCAGCAAAATAAAGACCGTCTCTACTTAGAGAACCAAGAGGGGGTCTGCCAGCAATGCGGGTCAGCGCAGGGGAGGCCGGGGGGGAAAGGGTAAACCATCAGGAGAAAAAAAAGAGGTGACCTTCGAACAGCAAGGGGGACACCCTAAGGAAAAAGGAAAAAAAAGGAATGCGCCGGTATAAGAGGCTGTCCCGCGCTGAAGTGAGAGGGAGGGAGGTGGGGGTCTGGATCAAGCAAACAATACTTGTCATCTAGCGAGGGACAATCAGAAAGGGATCTTCCCTGTTTGCGGGGGGAAGACTTCACTGGTCGAAAAGAAAAATAATCGTTCTTCTATCTTAAGGGGCAGATAGATCCAGAGAGATTTTAGAGACCGGTAATAGGGAACCCATGTCAGTGATTAAAGAAGAGAGGTCAGTCGCTACAAGCAATACCCAACGCCTAAGGATTAGATCAGCTCGCATCACTTATTTCACGATCTCGTCTCTTCTAAGGGAAGGAAGGAGGAGAACGCGTCGATGTCGGATCCCTGGGAGAAGACGAAACAGGGGGGAAGAATGGTCCCAAAAATGGAACTCGATTTTGCGGAGGGGAACTAGGACGGCGACGCTCTCCTTACCCGACACACCGGGACTCACAATTGATGACCCATAGGTCGGGGGCGGGCCGGGGCCGGGTTGTCCTTTTAGCACCAATCCGGAAGGTAGGGGCGGATGCGAAAGGGATCGATGCGAAAAACCATGGAAGGGGCGCAAAACGCCCTCCGGTTTCTGAAATCGAAAGTCGCAACCATGAGAAGTCCATGAGACTTCACGGGGGCAAGCCCGATGCGGCAATTGCTTGGGAGAGGGGGGGGTAGCTGGGGGTGACATCGAAGAAGCGAATATCCCCACGTCAAGACAGAACGGCAGGGAAAAAAGTCGGTGGGCGTGATATATCACACCAATCACGGAGGTAGGGGAGGAGGCATCGGCCAACTGGGAAAGAAAAGAAAGGGGATGTCCTGCCTAAAAGGATCTTTACATTCTTTGAAATTTCTATGGGAGAGGAAGTCGAAATAGAGACCCAGAAATCAAACACCCGCGTCCGCCAGCCGGGCAAGAAAGGGTAGGTGGATCCGAAGTATCGGTCCGGAGTAAAGGGGATCTTTTCGTAAAAGTGGGGGCCGGTGGAGGAAAACTTGTTGTGGGGACGAGAAATCCGCATATTCGCATCGGCGGACAAATGACACCGACCGACATACGGGAGGCACCAAAAAAACCTTGACAATGAAATGAGAGGTTTAGTTCCTTGGGGGGGGCGCAACAGGATACTCGACGGGCTTGGAGGGGGAGAAAGGGGTCATAGGACTGAGTTTGACCGGGGGGGCCGGTATAGACAAGTGGCTTGAGGAAGGGAAGGGGAAGGGGAGCAAGGAAACGTCGCTCTAGATGTCAGCCCATCAAAGGAGTGGAGGATGAGCCTGAAAATGTTTAAAGGGGAGGGGAAGTTAAAAGAGGCCGGGAGACGTACTACTAAGAAGAGTGCGCAATCAATGCTGACATGGGGGTGTAAGATTAAGGGAAGGACCCACGACTCGAAAGCCAAGTGGGGTAGATGCGCAGTGTCCTCTACTGGGAAAACGCAAACGGGGTGGAAATATGACAGAGGTGCGGAGTGAGAGAAAAGGAAGCGGGGAAAAGCCGAAGAGAATTGAAATCGAGAACGTCTTTGACCGTCAATCAGAGAGCCGGGGTCGCTTCTTAGAAAAAAAGTCCCGGAATCACGGCGTAATCGGCAACCACGGGACCGGGAAAGAGATAAGCCAACTAAGAACAAGAACACACTAATTACGTTCTCTCCACGGGTCGCGAAGTCATGTGGGTCAGCCTCGTGGGCTGCAAGGATCGAACAGGAAAGGATTACCGAGTCAAAAAGCAGAAACCTGGGGGGGGTACGGTGAAAACCGTCACACCAGGGCAGCAAATCGCAGCGCAAAAGAAAAGAGGATCAGACGCACCCACGAGCACCTGCCCGCGTTCTGGGAAGGAACCAAAAGGAAAATCCTGACCATCATCAGCCAACTCCTGGGGAAAAGATAAAGGAAAACTTGAGAGCTCGGCAAGGAAGTTTAATCCATAGGGCGGGAAAAAGTCAACCAAAGGGTAATGAAGCCTACCTCGGCGACCTGAAGAGGTCCGTAGATGACGTCCCTGGGGGGAAAGAAGGAACGTGCGAAGGCTTTTTGTAGAAGGGCCTGGAGTCACAAGGAGAGTCGATGTTTACGGGGGAGGGGGATTGCGGTCCGATCAAAAGGAAGTCAGGTCATCGAATCGGAACCTCATCGAAAACGTCGCTCCAGCCAGAAGCGGCACACTCAAAACAAGAAAGGAAGGAACTTGGGGGGGGGGCAGGTCCTTCTTCTCAAGGAAAAAGTTGTGTAGTGAGGGGAAAGCGGAGAAAAGAAAAACCTAAAAACAACAGAATGCAAATTTCATGGGTCTGTGAGGCTTCTCATAGGAAAAGAAAGAACCCAGAAAATAATCGAAGTCCTAACCAGTGGGATCGTTAATGGGGTATAAAAAGGTAAGGAGGCGAAAACATGAGCCAATAAAACGAGCTGAGAAATCCTCCAGCTAAATAGCTTAGAAAAAAAGAAAGGGGGAAGCGACTTATAAAATACCGTCAATAGGCGATGTAAAGCACTTCCTACAGCAAGAGGCGCCACATTGAGGATGATGGTGAAGAATAGGATAGCCCAGATCGTGGACCAATCGACGTTGGAATCTCGAAAAGTGGTGTTAGATCTGATATGATAGGGATAAAAAAAATGAAAGTCACTCTCTATCTAAGAGGGGTAGCAACAGTGTCTCCATTTACACCATGATCCGGAAGAGGGGAAGCACTTGTAACCGAACAAAAGGGTCCGAAACAACCAAAGGGAAAGGGGGGATTAAGAATTTGTGTCACTTTCACGTTGCGAACGCGGACGTGACCGAGACTTAAGAGGGGAAACTGGAGAGAATATGCGGAGATAGAGAGGGGTCAGCATTGGTTGCTCAAAGGCCAGAGTAGACCACACTAAGATCGAGGGAAACTGCTGGGATCTTCTGATCATGGAATTAATCGAGGGGGGAAGGGGGGATTTAAACATAGCCAGAAAGGTCCGGAGTGAGAATACTGATCCGTTCTTCAAATCTCCAAGTTATTGAGGGACCTGAAGTCCGGCGAGGGTCCGATATTCTGTACAGAATATTTTTAGGAGTAGGGGGAAGGGCTCATAGAGGTCTTTAAGTCATCAAGAGAAAGGTGGTCTCAAATAGCAAAACAACTGGTCCGGGAGGAAGTCTAAGCGGTCCTGACCAGGTCCGATTTTTGGGGGGGGGGTTCTGAATAAAAAAATGGTAAAGACATGAGGCATATTCGGGTTTGCTTAAAGGGAGTGGCCTGTGTAACAAGCAAGAGGTAGCAAGAAATTTCTCGTCGTACAAAACCCTGCCTTTGAAAGGGGGAAACTTTTGAGTGGAAGAAGATAAGAAGGGTAGATGGGTCCGAAAGTCCATCGAAGATGGGGAAGAACATGACCGAAAGAGGAAAACCCCACAAGAAAAAAGTGAAAAGAGTACGATAAGATGGCCTTCCAGTAGTCACAGTCCAAAAGGGCATATAAAGAGAGGGCGAGTTATTGGAAAGAATCAAGATGCCGACATCTACGGAAGCGCTTGAAAGAGAAGAGATGAGGGAGACAAGATCAGAGGGTGAACGAGTTTTGATGAAGGTTTTCAAAAGAGGAGGGAAAATTAAAGTTCGAAAGGAGCGGCCGTTGACGTCTTTTTTGGAAGGGCAGAAAAAGCGTAAAGGGGGCTTTCACGGAACGAAAAAGAGGTGGTGTCTCGTTGGGTTAAGTGGATCCCCTAGACGAGGGGGCGCTCAGAGAGGCGGAAACTGGTGTGCCTGCGACTATTCCTGTAACCAGATAGCCGAATGAAAGAAGGCTCAATTGACTCGCCAGGGGTCAGCCCACCCTGACCTTTTGGTCAAGTCTAGAAGGGCCCCATTAAAAAAGGAGAACGGGCTAAGGAGAAAACGTGTTTTCCGAATTAAAGAAGAAGCCGACGGAGCTGACAGCGGGGAAAAACATGAAAAGGGCAGTTTCTTGTCACCAAAAGTCATTTCGGAAAGGAGGGGAAAAAATAACAAAGACTTCGGAGGGGGGGGCGATGGGGGTCTGGGGAAGCCACTCACAATAAAAGGGTCGCGAGAGTCAGACAAACTATACAAAGTTGGTGGAAGTTTAGGCACTAGCTAAAGAGCAGGAGGGCCTAGTGGGGCAGATCAACGCCGTGGGGGTGGCACTTTGCTCAACAGGTTAATCGAAAAAACAAGAGAATTGCGAAAAAAAAACTAAAGTCCGAGGGTTCAAAGGCCCGCCAGTGTAACATCGTAAAAAAGCTCAAGCTAAAGCATCACTTAGGATTCCTCGTAGTAAGAAGGATAAGGAGCGACGACCGGCAGGGGGGCTCGATTTCTCAGAGGAAAATCGAAGACCCAGGGCGCAACCAACCGGAAACTACATTTTGAATGCCCTATACCCGTCTGAAAAAATCGTCAAAAAGGTAAAAGAGGGGGCCAACCGGGAATCACAAAAGGATGACGGAAAGGATTTAGGAACACAAGGGGGAGGGGGGCATTTTTCGCAATTGTTACTCGATGGGAGAGGGAGTGGAAAAGCTGCGAAAGATCGTGCGGAGAGCTGAACAAACAAATTTAGGTGAGAGAACCGCAGTCCACACGCGAAACAGTAGAACTGACTGGATGACGGATCCCACTAAACACATAGAAGTCAGAGAGCCGAAAATGGAGGGGGGGTTAAGCGTGGTCATCGACCTAGGTCCGATAAACTAAAAGACAGGAATTGATTCTGCTAGGCAATGGCCGGTCGTGGGACTGGCAGAGTGGAAGACTCAACAAAAGGAGGAGGGAGGAAAATCACAGAAGGACCCTCCCGAGGTGAAAACAGAAAGTTCGTCTTAAGGGTCGGTGGGGGATTGTAAAAAAGACAGAGGAAAAAGCACAGCCGCCAGCAATTGGCCTCATGGGGGAAAAAAAGGAAAGGGAAGCATGGACAGGGAGAGTGGACTAGTGCTGGAAAAAGGGGGGGGGTACTTCGGTTGAGCGCCCTGAGGTTTTGGGAAATCATGCGGGAAAAGGCGGAATGAAAGAAAAACTCCTTACCTAAGTCGAATGAAAAAATCCAACGAAAATACGAAAATGGAGAGAAATGGGGGGCCCGGTTTGTGGACCCATTGGAAGAGACGAGCAGGGAACTTGTGTTCACGGTCCAATCGATTTGAACCTGGGGGAAGTAGTCAACCGGAGGGGTGAGCGTATCAATGGTGCAGAAGGACCTCGAAAAAAAAAGTTCTACAAAAAAATCAAAGGAGAGACGACTAGGGAAGTCAGTGCTGCGAGCGAAAAAAAAAAGCCGAAAGGTGCAAAAAAGCCGTTAACTCCCGAGAAGATGCCGAATAGCTTCTTGCGCAATCAAGGAACATTTGTGAAGAAATTCTCCTTTCTCAAAAAGCCCAAATAGAGAAAAATCCGCAGAGATTTGTAGGAGGCAGGGGGCCGAAATTGAAAACAAGGAAAAAATCGAAAAGGGGAGGGAAAATTAGGTGAAGGTTGGAACCTTCGCTAAAAATCCGAAGCCTCTTTACATCTAGTAGGAAAAGCTGCCATGAGGGGGGTGTCCCTGTTGGCTCGCAAGTCGAGAGAGGGTGTAGGTGTGGAACAGGTACATAAGGCCTTAGAAGGGAGATCAAAACACCCTGGTCACTGAGAGAAGCCCTCATTACGGAAATCCAGAAAAAAAACAAAGAATCTCAACGCGACCCAATGTACAGGGGGCCAGTTTTTCAAAATCGCAAGCGTGGATAGGGCGGGGGAAAGATCGAACCGCAATCAAAGGAGGGAAGAGAATCCCCCTGGAAGAGATGTTTCCGCTCATTCCCAACAATCAATATAGGGCGCTCCAATAAGGAAAAAAACTCCCAAAAGGAAGCCTCGGGAATCGTTATCTAGAACTCAAAAGGGCCAAAAGGGAATAAACAGAATCAGACAACGTAAAAAAAAGAGCAAAGGCGTACTTGGACGGCAAGACAGTCAAGTTAATACATCCTACTTGGAAAAAAGCTAAATAAAAAGAACCAGGAAAGGAAGGGGACGAACCGCCTCCTCCATACCTCTTCTACTGGGGGAGGAGCTGGAAGGAGTCGGCAAAACTTTCTAAAAAAAGAAAATTTCGAAGGTGAACCTTGTGTACCGGAAAAGACCTTGAGGAAGGGGCGTATCGGGTATGGGGTGTCCAGGTCCAGCTGTCATCATCTAGGGACTAGGCGAAGAGAACCACACATAACCAGAAGATCCAATAAAAAGGGTCCACCCCATCCTCACGACTTTGTTGGGGAGGAGTTTCCGGCGGCGGGGGGGATGGAAGAGTTGGGCCTCGACTAAATCAAATGGAAAAGAAGGGCCCAAAAAACATTGGGTCAGGGGACAGATTCTTCGTCATCAGAAAACACATAAACTATCTTACTGGGAAGAAAAAGAATAAGGAGTGTTGAAATAGTTGTTATAACACGGAGATTAAATGAAAAAAAACGAGCTAGGTACGCGATGAAAAAAAAATACCGTCCGATCGGATCTCACTCGGATCTCTACGTCGTAAAAAGACTAGGACGGGAACATCCGAGAGGGGGAAAACAAGAACTAGTGTCCAGCCGTGGGGTCGATTAGGAAAAAAACCTGAGACCAAATCTGCAGAGCAGGGGGGAGATCTTATTCCGAGTGACGTGCAAAACGCTCCACCAGGGGGGGGGGCTTAAAAAAAAAGGTCAGAGGAGGGGGCCAAAGGGACCGACTTCCGGCCGCGTCACTTCCGTCGCACTTGGGAAACAGCAGGGAACAAAAATTGATCGAACAACAAGGAAAGGATAAACATGGGGGTCACTGTCTTTTTCAATTGGGAATTAAGGAGCTTAAGAGAAGGGAAACTGCAAAGCCCAACATCTCGAGTGACGGTCAGCAGTGGAAGCTGAAAGAAGGGATCAATCACCTATGAACGGGAGAGGGGGAGGTTGAGCCTGTCATCTCTTCAGACTGTACAACAGAAAGAAGGGGGTTTTTGGGAGGATGGGAGTTATTCAACAACAGATGAAGGATTGAGAGACTAAGTCGCAATATGTGAAGAAAAAAATTAAGGGGAGTATTTTTATCTGGAGGGACGACTTGCGCAGAAAAAAAATCAAAAAAGAAAAGGGGTAAAAACATACTTCCGAAAACTCCAGGGGGGACGCTCGAGTGACCAAGTGAACTATGGAATGGGTCTGATTCCTGATGGGTGCAAAAATCCTGAAAAAACAGGGGTGGAGGGTGGTGACCGGGGTGCAGGCAGAAAGCAAGTAAAAACATAAAATTAGACGCTAAGCAGCGACCTTAAGTAACCAAAAAAAAGGGGGCATTGTAAAGGGGAGGGGACCGTCTTCTTGGTAGCCAGGGGAAAAAATGTTGCCACCGTCTAAGGACCAAGAATATGCAGACATTACCCTCAATGATGAATCCAAAGAATCAAAATCGTGCGAACGGTCCAGGAAGGGACCCGGTACAACAAGTACAAGACATCTGGCACGAATGAGCAGGGGAGGCCGACAGCTACTTACTCCGTCATTCACGTGAGAAGGGGGGTAGAGGGATGAAGGAAAAGTACGAGGGGTGGCATAAGGTGATTAGCTTTAAGTCATAAAATTCCAAGTGAAGAAGAACGTGGGGGACTCGTTTGATCCTCAGGGAACATTTGGCAGGACAGGGACACAGGGGGACGTCTCGCATGCACACCGTGGCTTTGGAAACGTGGTGGGTTAGGGGAGAAAAAATCGCTGTGCTGTCCTTGGCATGAGAGGAAAACATATTCAGTTGAGTAGCTCTAAGGACATTCTCAGGGGGGAGGTCGCACAGGGAAAACTGAACTTACCCTTTTGGTCTCGAAACGGCGCGCGAACGCCTTACCTGTGTGTAGGAGTAAAAGGAAGGCGGGCTTGCATTTGCGGAAATGTGGTTGAGCCGCATGAAAGATGGAGGTGGACAGCATAACACCAGAAACTGAGAAGCAGCTGCGTCACCAGAAGACTAAAAGTAATTCCAGAGCGGTCGGGTCTTAACATTGGTTTCATACACTCATCCAAGGAAGGCATCTCGTACAGACAGTCGAAGAAGAGACTGCTGAGTCAATTTCGCAGGAGAAGGAAACCCGGAAGAGCAGAAGTGGCAGAGAATCGATCGCGGTGGAGGGGGGGGGGGGAACAATAGGAGAAAGGGACCATTGAGCGCAGTAAAAAGGTAGTACTCTACCTGAATAGATGGTAAATGCCGCCTTGACCAACTAATGCAGCACAATGGCTAAATATTCTTCTCTACCTCAGTATCAGATAGGGAGGAAAAGGTAATGGAGAGAACTAAAAGAAGAAACACGAACGTATCCCTTCAGAAACGTTCAAAAAAACGAGGGAACAGAATGACATCTCTCGACACATTTCTATCTATAATTTGGAAGGAACCAGAAGGAAAAAATCAGTTCGCCAATGGGCTTTTCTTCATTTTTGGAGTCTGTGGAAAAAAAACATGGTGGCGTGGCGAACATGGAAGAGGGGTCCTTGGAATTTCAACGCACGTTATGCGAAGTTAGATTCGGGAGGGGTAAGGAAACCCACAAAGGGCACCGGACTAGCGAAAAAGGCCGTCGGAAGGATGACGGTATCCCACTTGCCATTATGATTAAATTAATGGAAACGATGCGGCCAATTGAGGGCGGGGGGTGGGGCTGTAACATATACACCTGTCTATCGCGTAATAAATCCCACGGAAGTCACAAAGGGAGAACTAGAGTCCCGGTCGGAGGGTTCTTCCTGGAGGATGTGGATATCTAGCAAACACACGGGATAGTACATCTTAGAAGAAATCCACACCGGGTAGGAAAAAATTGCCGAGAAAAGAAAAGAGTCTTTGAGTAGGGGTATCTTGTCTCTATGAGACAATGGTGAACTCACACAAAAGCAAGGGGTGCCGAGGGGTGTATAAGTGAAGTCCCTCAAAATGTGAAGGGAGCCTTCACTCAATGAAGAGAGGGGTTTAGAGTGAAGGGAGGAAGGGGGGAGAGCCCTTCCAGGGTGTTTTTCAGCTCACGCATCTATCAAATGAAGGCGGCGTGCATAACTCTAACGATTCGCCAAAAAACAAAGGTAAACGCACACCCTTGACGAAATGCGAGCATCAAGGGAGGGAAAATTTGTGAAATATAAAGAAAAAAGGAGAGAGTGTAGCCCAAAAAAACACCAAACCCACCACCAAACAAACCACCCCCAAAAAAAAAAAAAAAAAACCACAAAAAGGATAGGGAAAAATCGAGTTGGCAGTGTGTTTTCTTTAGAACCGTGGGTCGTCGGACAATGGTGCCCACACCCGCAGAGGAGAAGGTCATAGTAGATACGACTATTTAAACATCATTGCGGAGAAGGTAAAGTACGGGGAAATTCCTGGGTGAAGAAGAAGAGCTTGAATGATGACATGGGTTTAAAGAGACCGGTCTGCAAAAAAAATGCGAAGACGCGTGGGGGGGGGCTCAAGTTGCTAAATTGTAACAAGCATACTATCGCGAGGGGGCAAAGGACTCTCTGAAATTTTGAGGGCAAAATAACCTTCATCTAAGAGCCTAAGAAGGGAAAGATATTTCGAAGCCCGTCGTCTGAAGTAAGGGAGCTTTTCTGCCAGGTCAACATCCTTTGAGAAGGAGGACGGAAAAAAAAATCGAGAAGACATGGAGGGGGGAATCGACCAACGTATGGGCAGGTTCGCGCGAACAAGGTGTCAAAGTGTTCAACGCCTCTAGAGAAGTAAGGGAGCCAAGATCTGATCTCTTCACGAGATCCGCACCAGGGGGGGGGTCCAAAAAGCAAAAGAAGAAAAAGAGGAGAGGAAAAAAAAAGCAACGGCAACTACACCCACCGCGACACAAAAAACGCGGTGAGAGTGATACGCACAACGGGCAGGACCAATTAAAAAAAAGACTCTAAAATCAACGTCTTCAAGCGGCTTCGAAAGGGAACAATACTCTTTATAAAAGAACACCGAGATTAACTCTCTTCGGTGGGGGATTCACAAAAACTCCTACACTGCACGTGAGTTCAACGTGGGGGGTACAAGCGCCCTGATGCGTAGAAAGCTAACGATTTCTAAATTTTAACTGGGATAAGATGGAAGTCAATTCTCGAGGTTTACCGGGGGGTGGAAAGTGTTCCAGGGCGGTCATGCGCATAGGCGAGGGCAACGACGCCGGGGGGAATCGAAAAAAGCGCTAAAAGCAACGCCACACTCCAAAGCGCAAAACTGCACGAAGGGTTTGGGCGGGTAGGGGAACCTTGGATAGAAGTTTTGCAGGATTTGCAGGAGGGGGGAGAACATGTACCTAAAAGGGGACGTGGGCAAGGTCTTTTACCCCGAGTCCTAGGGACCACAAATACCGGATGGTCCCTGACGAGGACTCTTGCCCAATGTATTTTTGATCGAAGGATTTTGAAAGACGAGGAAAAAATCAAGAAAAAGCCAAGCAGACACTAGAGTCAAATCCGCCAGAGTCCAAGAATTCGGAAAAAGAGCAGGAATCGTACTAATGGGCTTTTAAGAACGACTGACAAACGATCTTCATCTGGGAAAAAGCTGCTCGGGGGGGGTACAGCCCAAACCAATCCTATCAAAGTGTAATCGGCGAATAGTGGGTAAGGAGGGAGCGGACAGCCGAACAGCGCCCTTAAAAATCGGATCCTGATGGAAGGCCCATGGTCTCCATTTCCAAAGACATAGCTTCGGAGAGGGGAAATCCTGGGGAGAAATGGCAAAAGAAGAGAGGGAGAAAAGCAGATCATTTGTTATCAAGGAGGGGGGGGGAAGTGAGAACAGTGTGACCTGGTGTCCTGCCCAGGCTACAATCGGCGGAGCTCGAGAGGACAAAAAACAGCCAGGTGGGGGGAGAGGGGCGCCGCGAGCAGAACGGGGGACCGATTCCAAAATTGGATCGAGAGATGGCAGGAAGCGGAGGCGGAAGAAAACCAATGAGGCAGGTCTGTCGCCTTTCATCTCTAGATGAATTATTTCCGAAGAACGACAAAAAGGGATGGGAGCAGATAGCGGACTCGGGCAGTCATTTTGGCGCGTAGCGGAGAGACAACTCGGTCGCAGAGTCCTCAGAAAAAGGTGAATCCTCAAAAAAGATGGAGATCAAAGTTTGAAGGGTAGGAGAGATGTAAGATCCCCTTTCCTATTTGGGGGGAGGTGGGGGCAGGGGATTCGAGCCGGATGGGTCAACTGCAATGGGACAGCGGGGGTGGGGGGACCGGCTTTGACCTTGGCCAGTCTCGTCCATAAAAGGCACACTTGAGGTGTGAAGAAGGGAACCTAGAGGGAAACCAAACCCGCCTTGCAGGATCGATGTTGTGTTTCCGTTGTAATCGGTCGGTTAAGCTTCGTACTATGCGATTCATGACAGCAATTGAAGAAAAGAAACGGGACAATGGGAGGCGCGGACTGGGCAAAGGAAGGAAAACGGTACAACAATTCACATGACCGAATACGGTTCGCTTTAGGGAAGAGGCAGTTCCGATGAACAGCGGCACCCGGTCGGGAAAGGAAGTGTATGCGGCGGGGAGGACCATAAAGAGGGAAGAAGGAAGGGCAACGCTTATTTGGGACAACTTCCGGGAAGGGCCCGACAAGGGAAGTCTGGGAGACCTCTAAGTTGGGAAATTGGAGTGGAAGAAAAGGTTGGAGGGGGGTGGGCGTTACTCTAATCACGAGACACCCGGAGGGCAGGGGGTGGGGCGGCCTACGCGTGATGGGACGAAGCTGGCTCTGATCTGGTGTGGTCCGAAAATTAACATCTTAAAATTTGGGGCGGGAAGCACAAATAAGATTGACGGGGCTTGGTTCCTCTATGACGAGGAGATGAAAAAAAGGATTGGTCGCGAGGGTGACTCTGAACGCCCATAAAGTTGGTTTCAATGTAGCAAAGGAATGAAAGAAAAGAAAGGGAAAAAGGGGGGGAAGATAAAAGGAAGAAACATCCTCTGGCGGTTGAAAAAGAAAGAAAAAGATGAATTGCGGTCAACACGACAGAAAAGGAACGCGCGAATAGCTTTCGCCAACGAGGCTGATCGGGAAAGTAAGGGGGAAAAATCAGAAAAACTACTTTTCAATGTAGACACCGCGACGATCGGAGGAGTGGACAAGGGTGGCGTAAGGCAGACTCATATAATCGTTCCCGAGGCTTGGAGATCCTCTGGACCGGGGGAGGGGGGGGAGTCAGGGGGGGACACAAAGGTAGCAGGGGTTGCTCACAGCAGATAGTAAAAAGAAAAAAGACGTCCGAAACCTTGAATAGTACCACCTGCCATCAAGATTCACTAAGGGGGAGGGACAGAGAGAAAATATAGAAAGAAGAAGAAGCCACTTCTTTTTAGGTTCAACCATATAACTAAAAACTTCATACACACCCGCGGTCAAACATCTATTGTGGAGAGTAACTAAGACAGCCATGGAAGCTACATCGCCAACACCAAAAACATGACGCACATGCATTTCTTCAATGGGTTCGTCTTTGAAAAGGTTGAGTCGAAACCGAGTAGGGTGCCTGGATGGTCAGTGGTGGGACTCCTGGTGATCGGGGGGATCGGATCTGAACAGAACAATTGGAATGGCGCTCAAGGTTCCTAAAAAGGCAAACTGGAGGAAGGGAAAAACTTTCCATGACTGACGGGACACTGAGAAACCGGGTGGGGGTAGTTATGGTGGTGATCGACTATCTGTAAAGTATCGGGTGAGGGAAAAGCCGCCCAACAAAAAGACTTGGAATTCGAAGTGCAAGGGATACCTGAGGTGGAGGGGCTTGCATTTGGCCAGCAACAAAAACAAAACGTAAAGGGGCACATCTTCCGGACAGCAAGAAAGAATGGGATTCAAGGAAAGCAGAAGCATCTTGAGGGCTTTTATTGTCCAAGGAAAAAAATCGATGAAACGCAGCACACCCGCGTCGCCAGCAGGGGGGCCTCATCAGGAAAAGAAGGGGTAAGGAAGGTCCAATACAGGGGAGAAGGGGGCGATGTAGGAAAATTATTCTTTGAAAAAGTCCACTGGGGGGGTTTCATCATCCGCGTCGTCACTATCAAAAAATCGTTCCATTCCACGCAAAAAAAGGAACCTCCCTTTGATAAAAGGGAACCCAAGTAAAAACCACCCGGGAAAGGGGACAGGGGGACGGACATGTTCGTCCGCGGGGGTGGGACGCCAAGACATGGGTCGCTCAGCGCTATTGTGACCGGGGGTTCCTGAGATACCTTGGGGTTCTTCGGAGCAAGGAAAAAACATCGAGAGAAAAAAACGGCGCGCGGCGCCGAGATGTCGATACTACGAGAACATCAGGCTGAGAGCTGAGCGACTAGGGCTTCAGTGAACCGAAATGAGAAACAGAGAGCTGCTGCGTTCAATAAACTGACATTGGTAAAAAAGAAAAGGGGAACTAAGGGAAAAACAAGGAAACTTCGTCCACTTCAAAGAGCTACGAGTGTAGGAGTAAAAAAAGACAGACCCAGGCGACCTCGATGAACAGTGAGTGAGGGATTGCGAAAAAAACGTCACTACAAAATTTGACGCTTGGAGGAAAAGCATCTGGGTAAACGAGCTTCGAGCCTGGTTCGCTGTAGTCAGTGTAAAAAAAATACTTTGATACTGCACACGGAAGAAAAACTGCGGAGAAACCCGCATTCTTTACCAATCCCGAAACCAAGGGGTTCTACCGAGGAACAAGGGAATGTAAGGTGGGTGGAGCCTCGGGATAGCAAGTCCTAAAATCTAGAGGGAAAGGAAAGTAATAAAAGGATGTTATCCGCTCAGGCACACACAAAAAGAGAAAAAAAAATAGCCAATGGCTCGATCACAAGCGACCCCAAAAACCTGGGGCAAGAGGGTAAAAAAAAAAGCTCGAACACCACCTGGGCAAACGGGAGGCAAGAAAACCAACTTGAAACGAGAACGTAGATATCAAGACGGCAGGAAAAGGTCGGCAGCAACAGACGGAAAAAGGGCTCAATCAACCGTATAACCTTCATGAGAGAAGCCGCCTCCTACGAAAAGGCGACCGTGAAGTCTGAAAGGCGCGTCCAAGACGAACAGGACGGAATAAGAAAGTCGAACGATGTCGGAGTTACAAGGGGGGGGGTAAAAATGGGAGACAGGGCACAGTAAACTTTTACCGTGGGGAGAAGGGGGGGGGGAGTTTGCAAAAACAGGATGAATCGCCTCAGGCGCTCCAGCCAGATCGAAACAACTCCAACAGAGACATCCCTCCCGGAGGGGGGGGGGGGGGGGGTGGGGGTGGAGGTCAGGTAGTCAGGAAAGGGAACGTTGGGGACTTGCAGAGAAGTGTAACAAGGGACTAAGCCCGCCAAACACCGACGCCAGTTGTCATTGCAGTGGGGACAGCCAAGCTGTAGCAGAACCAAAAAAAGGCAACGGGAGAAGACGGAGAGAATCAAAAGGATTTTTGATCGGAAGGTGAGAACAAAGGATGGAGGTCAGCCAAATCGATCAAACAACACTACGAGATCATCCGCCAGCGTAAAGAATAAGGATCCCAAGAATCTTAAGGCTAGAGAAGGGTAAGCGACAGCCAGATCTCGAGACACAAGAAAGCAGGGGCCGGCGGAGATTTCAGACCAAAAAAACAGCCAGCGCCGTTGGAATCGCGAAAGGGCGGGGTTTAAGAGGGAGAAGTCGGCAAAAGCGAAAAAGGCTGACAAGAAGAAGCAGATAAACAGGTTGCGCCAGGGACACACAGATTCCGCCGCGGGAAAGAAAAAAGGGTCGCACTTGCCCAGGGAAAAAGGAGTCATCTCAACAACCAGTAGGAAAGAGAGTAGGTTTGTTTGTCACTGCAATGTCTAAAAAGGGAAGGGGATCTGACCAGGGAAAGACGAAAACGGGAGTAAAGCATCTTCGGGAGAATAGTGACGGTGGAAAATGTGGGTCCGCGCCGAATCATATACCCACGCAGAGTCAAGGGTTCCAACTTAGGAAAAGGGGAAGGGCGGCGAAAGGGAGAGGGGGAGCATTAACAAAGGAAAACAACTGTTTTCTATTAAATCTGGCTGGAAAGAAGGCAAATCGCCAGGCATTGACTACGGAATCGCCGATTAAAGGTGTATGAAGGGGGACTGGGGAACGGAGGGAGGAGAGAGTTCGGAGTCTCAATGATCTCGTTCGGTTGGCGTCAGAAGAAGGGCAGGTTTTAGCATCGAAACCCGGTAGACCTCGAGTCGGTACTGACCCCGGGACGAGGGGGGGAATGTGTTTCTTCAAAAAATGAATGGGTCAAAGCCCTTGCAACGGGGAAGTCGGGGTTGGAGGACCGAAAAGGGTAAAAACCACTCTGAGGGCTGAATTACCTTCAGCGTTCACTCACAGGGGTGGGAGAAACTAAAAAAGGAAGATCTGTTTTGGTGTTGGGGGTCAGCTTAGGGAGGGAGCACGGTGCATGGGCGATGGGACAAAAGAATAGGCTAGGACCAGAAATTTACTTGAATCCCCCGGGGAAAAAGAAAAAAAACTGTAAGACGAAAGTTGGGAAGATAAAGGGGGAAAAGACAATTCCTCCATCTTGGGGCTTTATTTGAAAGAATAAGGGCGCGGCCGACAGATGCGGAAACGTCAAAAAGAGGTCGGGCGAGGGGGAGCCCATCATTAGCGGTTCAAAGCCTTGTTGGGGGGAAGGGAAAATCCGAGGGGGGGGAGGAAAATTTGACCTAAGCTCTTCTCACTGTAGGCCCGCTCAGAGGGAGGTGGGCGGATGAGCAGTACTCGTTGGTAAAGGGGCCGTGGAGAGACGATGGACGAGGTTCTGGGTCTCTCTTTGTGTAGGGGCAGGGGGGTGAGTTGGGAAGTGAGGGATTCTACATGGTGCTCCTGCGACCTGTAGACTGTAAGGCTCGAATGAGGGAGCAGATAAAGGTCCACTAGACTTGATCCCGAAAGTGGCCCCGGACTTGGGGAGGAGGGAAAAGCTAAAGCCTCATTGGGTTGGGAAGGCCAAAGATATCATCATGTGCTAGGGGTTGTTGAAAACCAGGATCAAATCGGGGCTGTTTACAAGAACATCTACACATTGCGGCGGCTGGGAAACAAAAATGAATTGAGCGAGAGAGGGTCAGGAGAGGCGGAAGCGGGGAACTGAATTTTCTTTAAACCAGCGCCTAAAAAATAATGGCATCGAGACAGGCAGGACCCGGTGGGAGGGAGTTTAGTCATGAAACTCAAATACCCCTCGTCCGAAGGGGAACTCTAGTACCAGTGGGGGGGGACGCCATACCAAGGGGGGGAAATCGTAAACGCGGGCAATTGCGCAAAAGTGGGAAGATCACAAGCCCCAACATCAGTCTGCTCAGCATCAACGGATTTCTGCACTCAAAAGAACTAGACAATCGAAGGGTGGGTCTCGATGTCAGGAACGTCTCCCATGTAAGAAGACCAGCCGTTCTGCCTGCCAAAACTCGTTTGGTTTTTGTAGCTGAAAAGAAGGAAAAAAAGAGAGCCTAATATCCCCTGTTTGCGCCCACCCCGGGGACTCACGGAGTTGACGCGGGGCGTCAGGGGGTTGTTACCTTGCCTTTGTGAGAAAGATAGTCTAAAAAAAGTTGAAATATGCGAAGTCTATGCTGTCTGAAGCGAAAAAAGAAAACATGATGGCTCGCAAAGAATCCAGGGACCGCCGCTCCAAGCTCAATCACTGGATTACGGGGGATCAAAAGGGTCCATGAGGAAAAAGGGGGAACCGACTTCCAAATTGCCTTGGGGGAGGACGCGGGGTTGAGGGGGGCAATCGCCTATATGGAAAGCCCAACTTCCAAATACGCACGATTATGCGAGGGAATCCCGAGGGTGGTGAAAGGGGGGGATG
>Ga0179591_1266669_pt1 | contig 27031 bp, 24 predicted proteins | sample CZOMad2_1_08_16f_FD_182891 | JGI IMG/M metagenome (GOLD analysis project Ga0179591, IMG submission 182891) | Vadose zone soil fungal communities from Angelo Coast Range Reserve, California, USA - CZOMad2_1_08_16fungal (PacBio error correction) | ecosystem: Environmental > Terrestrial > Soil >...
CACTGAGGGATAGGGGCGGGATATGACCTGCAACTTAGAAAAGTGAGCCAATTGGGGCAAGTGTTGACACGAACAGAAAAGAGGTCCCTAATTAGCTATTAATAACAGATGCGTTTTTTACGAATGAAAGTTTACGAGAAAACAAAGGTCCCGTTTACGCCGTGGGGCTGGATACGAAAAAGGGGGGAAAACTCCAATCTGGGCGCTCACAATCTGATGCGCAAAAAGGGAAGAAGGCTCTATCGGCAAGAGGGGGTAATTCGCTCGACCATCTCGGGGAGGTGCAGAATTCCTACAACTCTTTCCAAAATTCAAGCCATAAGGCAGGCAACAAACCGAGAGGAAAAAGAAAAAAGAATTGGTGAGATAGACGAACATTCGTTAACAGCAGCTTTTCGGAATGTGTGGAAAGGCAAACTCAACGCGCACGGGGAGATGGGGAGGAGAGGGGGGACCACATACTATTTCTGGCGCGTGTCGGCGATCGTCCCAGTCGTGTCGTGCAAACAACAGAATTACTATGTGGGAAACCATTTAAACTGGTCCCGAGAGTCTGTTGCGACCTGAAGGACCAAAAAGTCTCCCGCCCAAATGTGGCAGGAAAAAGGAGCCAAAAGGGAGTTTCTTGTCCTGAGCGAGGGGAGGGGGGGGGGGACTAAGTACGGAGGTGTGGCACAAAGACGCCATGTCCTCGATTCAAAAGAACGATCGCCCGTGCAGTATCAAAGTGAGCGCTATCTCCATGCGAGGGATTGTTGGGAAGTTCCGTCGAATACCATGTTTCCGCTCAGTCTCGCTATTTACTTGGAGCGCTCTCTGGAGGCGGAGAATTATAGAAAAAAACCCGGCCCTTTGGCAACACGGGAAGAATTGAGAGAAGCACTTCCCATCAATTGGGTCAGGAAATTGTCAACGGAGGGAAAAGTAGCAACCGATGCCCGAAGAAGGAGGAGGGGAATGTCAAATAGGGTATATTTTCACATGGAAATGCGAGAAGGTCCGCACGCGAAAAAATCGCAGCTGCGCTAAAAAAAGGGACAGGAGTGCATTCCTCAGGAAAAATGGCAGCCACAAGCTCGCCAGGGTTATGGCATCAAACAAAGAGTGAAAGTAGAAGTGACACTTATACTTTTGGCGAGAATAGCGAAGTCTAGACTGGCGAAACGAGTGAGGAGGCGGGCGGTTTAGTCGTGCAGGAAACTTCGGGCAAGGCCGGAAAAACACCGCTAACATTGTCAAGCCCTTTACAACCAGTGGATCTGGCATGCCTACGGTGAGAACCTCTACGGGGGAAAAGCCGAAAATAGTAAGAAATCGGCCGTCCTTCACGGATGGGAAACAAAGAACGGCTGGGGGTATGGCGGAAGAAATAGAGAGGAGCCAGAAAGTCCCATTCTCTGGAGATTAGGAAAAAATTCGGGAAAAGCCGGGAGACCGGTCACAAGCAAACTAAATGGACTCAACGGCGGGAATTAATTGGATACAGCAAACGCGATAAACTTGATCTTAACTGCGGGCCAGGGGATCGACCTTGAGGGTGAAATCCTGGAGAAAAGGCGGCCTGAAAACAAACGATACGGTCGGAGAACTCCTAGGCACAGGCAATGAGAGCAAGGATAAATTCATTTGAAGACTAGGAGAGGGGGGGAAGAAAAGGTTCGAAAAGGGTGGTCAAGGGAAACCGGACGTGTGCAAAACGACTCCGAAGGGACCTTAAAAGACCAAGGTCTACCTGGGTGAAACCGAAGCGGGAATAACGTTTCGAAACCGTGCGCGTAGCGGACGGTGCATGGGACGAACAGAGGAAAAGAAAAGAGGCCCCGGATACGAACAGCACGGAGACGAGGATTAAAATGAGGGGGTAGAGTCGAGGTTGGTGGAAGCCTAGAGTGGCGACGAGTGTCACGGGAACGAAGAACTCGGGGACGTCTACATTAGGGGATCAGAAGATTACGCCTTGCATAGGAAGGGGGAGGCCGAGGATCAGGGGGGCATCCAAAGAAGGCGCTGGAAAGCGTTCCAACAGAGAGCCGGGCCAAAGGGGGCCCCTGGGAAAGTTTCTCTCGAAGGCGCTTAAGAACAAGCAAAAGTAAAGGGTTTGAAGGGCGCTTGCAAGCTTGCACTTGTGTATGTCTTTTCGCGGAAAAGAGGGTTCTGACATGGCGTAACCCGTTATATGGGGTAGACATGGTCGAGTTAACTAAAAAATTTTATTTTACGTCCATCAACGAAGGAAAAAGAACATTGCACTCTGAAACCTCATCATTAGTCCTCCAAACAAAGGAAGGACTTTATAGCGAGGTGCGTGAGGCCGAAACTCTCGACTGAAGAGAGCCGTAAAAACAGTAGAAGCATGACTATAGGACTCACCTTCTTTCGTTGCACCTTGATTCGGTAAACAACAAAGCTGAAGGAGTTTCAAGTTCCATCAGTAGAGTTCGAGTAAAGATGGAACAACTTACCGGGCGATAAAGGTCAGTCCCTGTACGGGGGGGGATGAGGCGATCGAGGGGGAACGAGTTCGCGTCCTGGGGGAAGAGTTGTTCGAAAAAAAAAAGTTGCAACTAAAAAAAAAATGGAAAAATCTCGTTGTATTTAGGGTGGGAAACGGGGGGTCTAGACTAGAACCGAGATCCGAGTAAGCAGTTCGCTATGAACACGGCCGTCCTACGGTGCGGAGCCGAGAATTGATCATAGGAAAGAAGAACGCTGACCCGCTGAAAAAACATCAGAATCCACCTGAAGGCGTCCGATCAGGCAAGCGTCGTAAGAGAATTTCGGGGAGAGGATTGGAGACGTCGTACAGATTACACGCGAAAAGTCAAATTGCGGGGGGCTACGATCAAAAATGGATCGGACCTCCTTATTGTGCGATTCGATGGCAACGAATACTCCGCGTCTCCTCGAAGATCTGGCTTGCAAGCAACGGGAAAACGCAAAACCCTCCCCTACTCTGGTCAATTTAAAATACTTCAGCTCCGGGGACTAGGATGGGCCATAGAGAGGGATAATAGGAATCTGGCACGAAATCGAGAGGCGAAAATGCAGTCAATCCAGGGAAAACGCACGCGACGACGTATAAATGCGTGAAAATCAGGCCCCCGTTTACCGAAAGAGCAGACAATATACCGGGAAGGGGTTATAACTGAGCATAGAGGAGAAGGAGACCTTGGATTTCCAAAGGCAAACGACCGAAGAGACGCAGGGTGCATATCGGCCGGACTTCACAGGCTTCAGACGACCTTTCCTGAACGCATAAGAGAATCAGGAGTCGAGATAGGAGGTCAGGGCGGCTAAAAAAGATCAAAACCCTAAGCAGGGGGTTTTACGGACATCGCAAAGAAAGCGGAAGCGGTGGAAGCATTCAGGCAGATACTGGGTGGGGTGGCAGAAACCCAGACAATCTCCTCAGAAGAAAAAAAAACATAGGAACACGCAAACGATAAGAACGATGCGGGCGCAGGAACCCATACATCTTGGTGCCGGCAGATGTTGTCTTTTAGAGAGATACAGGCATACCGGGAAGACGTACGGCTCGTCGTCAAAAGGGGAAAAGGGCGGGATCCAGCAAAGTACAAGGGTGATTATCCAGAATGGTGCCCTTTTAAGGAGGCGGCGTGTATAGCGAGGGAAACTCTTATTGTCCGCTTTTGTTCGAGGAGGCGATAAAAACAACTCCCGGCCAATGTTATTGTGGATAAAATTGCTATTTCATTTCGATCGTGCGTGACAGGGGAGGAGTTTCGCCGTCCACCCGTTAATTGGGTCAAGGGGAGTTCAATTTGAAAATAGGCCGACCTATGACTTCACGTCTGTAAATAGAAGAAGAGAGCAGAAACCGATAGATCTGCATAGACCTTGGGGGTTGGGAAGAAAACAAAAAGGAGCAAGTACTAGAAACAAAGTACCTTTGTAGCAAGAAATTTTCGTGGAAGTTTCTGGCGCGCAAGACGATGACTAGTGGGGGAACGCATCATTGGAACCGAATCTTTGGAAAAGCAAGAAGCTGGGGGCGTAGGAGAGATGTTTAGGGAGGAAAAGAAAGAAACTGCTCTCGTCAGCTAAAAGGGGAGCGAAGCAGCTGAATCACTGATCCCAAGGTCTGTACGCGGGGAAGGTCTAAAAGAGAACCAGCAGTTTGGGGTTGGCGGGAAGTCAAGGCCATCTACAATCACTGCAGGTTTCCCCCTTAATTTCGCAATTCATTGACGGGATTAGCGAGGTCACTAGGAGGGGGAGGGTGAAGCGAGGGACGAAAAGGTCCATCTGCATTAAGCCATTAAACTGGTCATGGATGGGGAGTGTGGGACGCACAAACTGCACATTTCATAAGAACGGAAGACGACCACAAAAAGGGGAACCGAAGCCGCAACGGTACATGAGCCGTCCAAACTTTTCTATGGAGGAAGTGAAGAAAGTAGGAAAGCCTTGTAGCTCCAAAAGAGAGTGCTTCTTTATACAGGACGGAATAAAATAGCTCAACACTGCATAAGAGAGCTCAAAAAAAAAAAGGGGGTATTGGGGAGAAAAAGAAGAGATTGAAGCCGGTCGCTGAACAGGGAAAGAATCTGCGCAGACAAGAATCAGCGGGCCGGGAGAAGTCTTTACCAGATTGGAAGGTTCTGAGCTTTCTCAGAAAGAGAAGGGAGACTTTTGACCGGCCGGCTAGGCACATTGGAGACCAGAACGGGTTGTTACGTTGGGAGGTGTGGGCCCTGGTCGTCTGTCGGTCTCTGGCTACCAGTAAGTTGACAACGCTTCATAATAGGAAGGAGATATCTGATCCGTACTGACAGAAGCCAAGTCGCTCGCCCTCACCTAGAAGGGGACAGAAGGGGCCCGGGAATAGCCTCCTGAGGTGGGGGGCCGGGTGTCGAACTAGTGTCGCTAAAATTCAAAAACGAACGCACACCCAGGGGACTTGATCCACGTCAAGCTTTGCCAGGAGAGGGGGGGCTCCATCCGAAACGGGACGTGATCTTTTATGGGAGTCCTGGGGGTCCGCCTTTTGGGGAAGGAAATCATCCGACAGGCCGCCGCAGTTCATTCAGACGGATCTTCAAGAACGGCTTTCGGATGGGTATGGAGGACAGAGGACTCGGATTCCGAAGAGGAGAAAAGAACATCCTGTGACACCGGGAACACGGAAAAAATTCGGTGTTAAAAATGAAGTGGCTGTTTTGGGCACACGCGGGGAACAACCCAAGTTTTTCCGTATCGGATCGGGTTGTCAGAAAGATACTGGTCCAGTCCACAGACGGGTTCGGACGGCATAGAACGGCTCGCGCCACTTTGACCGCGGTTACTTCTCGGAAGGACTTACTAGGGGGGGACTTCGTCAGAAAGCCAAAAAACCGGGAAGAGCTACATAGTAAATGTGAGACTGCAACATGGGGGGAAAAAACGATCTTCTAGGTCAAAGGGGGAAACAGAAAAAGCAGTCAACTGTTCTGATAGAAAACCTCGAAAGACGGGGAGCACATTGCCATTTAGACCCACGGGGGCTAACTAATCCGATATAAACGAAGGAAAGGAAAGGGGGGAGTCCTTCCCACTGCTAGGATTAGACTGGACGATCGTCCGCAACCACACACACAGGGGGGGAAGGCACACCTTCGGCGTTTTTCGAGGAAGAGGAGGGGGTAAGTAAGTTTCTCTTCTCGGCGCAAAAAAGAAGTAGAGAAGTCTGTTAAACGGTAACTGCCGATGGTGCCTTAAGCTAAAAAAAACACGTGCTGTTTCTTGGAGTCTGTCGTGGGAACATACGGTATCATCGGGTGTGTAATCAGCCACCTAGACAACGGGAAGGTTCATCGCGCATGCCATAATGGAGTAGGAGTTCAGCATTCAAGACGTTGTCGCTACCCAAGGGACAAAAGGACCGACCGTATGACAATCGTTTTCGTTCATCAGGAGGGGCAAGAGAAAAACCGTCGAAGCATATGAAACAAAGGTAAAAATGAAGCAACCGTTTCTTGGGGAAGGAACTCAAAGAGTCAGGTTCGGTAAAGTTGTTCAAAGGGGGGAGAACGTTCTTTCTTAGCCTTGGTCGACAACGAAAGAATACAAATAGAGGGAAGCTGCTTGCTGGTCCTAAGAGCCGAGAGCCCTTCCGCTTGGACTCAAGCCGATTCAAAAAAAGGAATTACCAATCTGACGGGGAAGATGGGCAGGTTCTTTTCGTGGGGAAGTAACTGGGGGTGTTGCCGGCCGGCCGCTTCAGGAAGAGAGTCGCATGAAAGAAACGGGAGGGGAATTCTCGAACTCGTGCGCTAACTCTGGAAAGCGCCGGACAGATTCGTCAGGTGTTCGAAGTAAAATCACGAACAGCTCCTCCAACCAGAGCCGCCGAGGAAGAGCGGGGGGCAAAGCGTCAGATCGTCGTTCCCGAAGCGGGGATTATAGCAGGGACTATGTATTTTAGACGGGTCGCGTAAGCATCATGAAAACGAAAAAACCAAGGCAGCTCACGGGCGGTTGCCGAGAGAGAGGGGGAGCTAGGAAGGTCTCGAAGGCCCCCTCAATCAGAGGACCGAGGCTTGGGGATGTGCGCTGAAAAAAAAAACACTCGCATAAAAGAGGGGAGGACGCAAACTAACTTTCGAGATCGAAGGATTACTATCAGGGGAGGGTAATAACCTCTCAAATGGCCAACTTTGGGGAAACTTTAACGAACAGAGGAGGAATGGGGAATGGAAAGATGATCTTGTTGGGTGAGCCTTCTTCATCGTTAACGAGGGAGGGTGCTATTGAAGAATGGAGCGACACGGGTGTCGATGTACAACGGGGGTAAATCCTGCAGAGGAAAGGCAAATGGCATCAGAAAACTCCGAATATCCGGCGGAGAGGGGTTGAGGGTGATGAAGGGAGAGTCCTGGGGGTCAACGTTGACTCGCAAGATTACCTAAGTCCAAAGGGGTTACCTTTAAACAGTTCCAAGAGGTGCAATGGGGGAAAGAGAACGGTGACAAGTGAAAGGATTCAAGTCAAAAAGCTACTGATTGGGGGTTGGTTGCCCAGAACTCTCAAGTCGAGAGAATTTCCAAACAAGGGGGAAGAGGGGCAGGCTATCTACGGGAAGCTTAGCGTCACAAAAAAGAGGATGAAAGAAACCTAGCGAGCCCTCTAGAGTACTGGGGAACGGGCTCTAGAAAGACTGAGGGGGGAAGTGCCAAAGGGAAAAAAACGGACTCGTTTACTAAAGCACGACCTTGGACACCACCACCAGGGAAGAATAACTTTGCGCTCGAAGGCGACGGTCTAAGTGGGTGGAATCTGGGTAGGTAAAGTGACGTCAGAACAATCAGAAGAGAAATTAAAAGGCGATTGACACCCACCTTTCACAGTAAACTGGACGCATCGGCACTCTTTGTTGATCACACACTCAATTTTTAAAGCCATTTCTAAGTAACAGTGGAGGAAAGAGAAGAAGTCATGGTGAACTGAATGACTCTCCCGTCGTGGAAAGTTGAAAAACGGAGGATAAAAAGACCTAAAGCGGAGTTTGGAAGGGAGATATGATTTGCACATTTAGGTGAAACCCTAGCGCGTAGGAAGCAGTTCCTATGGACGATAGAGCAGTGCAAAGTCTCGCATACATAATCACTCTGGGCCAAGGCGATTGCGGGTTGAGCAACAGCGGGGGGGCGCGAACAAAGGGGGACGATATGACAGGGAAGAGTGGACTGTGGTAACCTCTGCGAATAATTTGAAGCGCTTGCAATCTTCAATTAAGGAGGGAAAAAAGAAGAGTAAGCTCAATTGTCTCGTGGACAAAGTAGCCGGACAGATAGGGGGGAACAAAGTCCATAATCAAGTCTGTTGGTGCATCAAGAGTTGGGGTCGAGTTGAATAGGAGAAGGGGAAGAAAGCTCTCGAGAGAGAGACCACTGGCGCATTCAGATAGAAGAAAGTCCAAAATCGTCAAACAGCAATCATTCCTGACTCAAAAAAAAAAAAAGGGGGATTGGGGATGAAATTTTATGGTGGGCAGATCTATAAGAGCGCTGACTGAAAACAGCGAAGAGCCTCGGCTGGTGCGGGCGGACCTTCGCATCACGAGACCTACTAACCGGGAAGAAATCAGGACTTGATCTGTGCAAGGCTGTCGCTACTTTGTCTAAGCGAAGGGTACAGAGAAAAATGTGCCTTCAGGGAGTCTCCGTTCCGGCTATTGGGAGGGTTCATGGCGGACCCTTATCACAACCAGAGGCGATAATAAGTCCCAATATCTCCTAAGGAGCATAAATTCTTGCCGCCGGAGGGCAGACAGCATCGCCTCTGGGCTCAGGCGGAGGTATAACGGGTGGCCGAAAAGAGGGGAAACTGAGGAAGCGCGCATGAGGTGTTCACGAGAATGTCTCAAAGTCAAGGAAAAGACCATTTCTGGCGCACGGGGGACGTGAAGGAAGGCGGCGACTGGGGGGGTGAGGGGAATCTCAATTCCTTCGTGAAAAGGTTATCATGGTGGTCCAAAATGTCCGGCGCTTGTTTTTGGTTAAAAGAAACAAAGTGACCTAACGCTCAACATCCGGGGGTTACCCTCATAGAGGGAATTGACGACGTCTGTTAGAGGGCCGGCCAGGAGAACAAGTACAAGCGAACCGAGTATCATCCAGTCGCCTTCTATACAAGGAGGTACGGGGGAGTGTTGTTGGACAAGGAAACTTTCAAGGGAGTTTTCTGGTAACGGGGGACGAAAAGGTTTCGTCAATTGACTGCGCTCGAGAGGTTAGATCCGACGACGGGGGAAGATAATAATATCTGTGTGGGGAAGACACATTTATTGAACAGGGCGCCACATCGGCGCCGTTCCCTCAATGGGAGGGACTCTGAAAGTGCATCAGGACCAAAAAAAAGCCATCGTCAAAGCGTTTTAAGAAATTACGTGTGCAAGGGGAACATGCAAAAACAAAAATAAAACAATCAACCGGTTGGGGGGGGGGGTGCAGATTACGATACTCGACGAAACCTCTGGGATGTTAAAGTATGCCCCAGAGAAGACCTTCGAAAGCACCGAAACTCATCGATATATATTAGGATGGGGACCTTCACTTTCCGAGGTCACAATCGATACACATCTCGGAGAAGCCATCCTAGCAAAAGAGGAATTGCTCGTTCACCTTAGTGAAAAAGACGGGAGCAACACAAAAAGATCGGGTTCGGTGGGGAAGTCAGGAGATTTCCGAGGAGGATTTAAAGAAAAGGAGATGAAGCGTTTCTTCGTGAGCGGGAAAGTCGTGGGGGACGATGCGAGGGAGGGAGGTCTTCCGAGAGCTGAGGCGCATCGGTAACAGCAAGGGAAAGTCGTTCGGCGTGCATGGGTGACTGGGGGAGAGAAAGGAGCAAACAGGTCCTCTACGAGGATAGCCACCCCCGTTATCCAGCGAGCCAAGAGTGGCTACTTCTGCTGGGAAGCGAATACATCGATAAGCTGAACGCTTAGGAATCAAAAAGAATCACCTTGAGCTTTCGTGCCTGCAGGGGAGGGAACAGACGACGCGGAAGTCGGAAAATTTAGGATCTGTTGAGACGATACCGCGAAACCGGAACCGGACCTGAGGCGGAGAGAAGGCTCGGAGAGGCATGATCTCTGATAGGAAAGGGGAGGCTGACCGGGCACACTAAATCAGACTGCGTTACAACGAAACCCCAAAACGGAAGTAGGCCACACGACAAGAATAGGGAAGATGAAGTAATCAAGGATCTGCCTGGAGGACAAAAAGAAACTACCAAACTAGCTTGTCAAGACGATATTCGATTATTTACAAGTCTTGCTGCTTGGAGAAAACAGACGCGCTCTCAAAGAGGAAAATGGAGTGGTCATGACGACGCGATCAAAATCTTCTCAAAAAAACTCTCATCTGAAACGGTCCTACGGTGGCCTATTGCAAACCAGCGAGGGGGGAAATGAAACGATTTAAAGAATGGAGGAACTCCTCCTCGCTGCTCATACAGTTCGGGTCCCTCATCCTCACCTGTCGCCTAACGCGCGGGTATCGATTATTGTCGGCGAGCCTAAGAGAAAAAAAAAAACGACCTCGATTAGTGCATCCCGCATAAACAGCCCCGCCCAGCGGCATGGCGCACAATCAGGAAGGACAATCACCGCAATCTAAAGCTCGCGATAATATTCAAAACATACTAGAAAAAAGAACTGGAGAAGGAAACACCAGAACCTTTTTGGGAAGAGCAAGTTTAAGTGTAGTAGTCCTTCCAGTCGGGAAAAAAGCAGAAAAGAAGTCTTTCACCGATCGCTGGGGCGCGAGGACTTTTCAAGGAGGGCCGGAGAAGGGGTTAGTATCACATGGGGTTGACTCGGGGGGGGATAGGGTGGGAGGGGAAAAAATGTCCGCGGATGAAGAGAACCGCCTATCAAAAGGATCGGCAACGGGCACAGGGCATTTTGAGTCTGCAGGGACGATGGGCATTAAGTGACAAGGGGGCAGGTACCGCAACAAGTACCCGTTGACCGAGATATTGGCAAGAGGTAATACTATATAGAGAACGTCGAGACAAGGGGGGGAACGACTACGGGGGCACTCTACCCTATAGGGATGAGGTGTGGGTTCCTGCTTGGTAAACAAAGAGAAGAAAAAAGGATATACGTGCTGGCAGAGGGGGTACTTTCCTCTGGTTCGTTCGTCGCTCCGCAGTCACTTTAACAGAATCTTTGAAGCCGTTGGCGATGACGCAGCACAGGGGTCTTAAGTGACGGGGGGGGGGGGGGGGGGGGGGGGGGTGGGGGAGGGGGGGGGGGGGGGGGGGGGGGGGGACCGAAAAGGGGTTTAAAGGAATCCGAAAGAACGAAACGCTAAAAGATGAGAGTCCGCAGGCCCCCTGTCGGCTCGAGGACTGAGAGGCGAAAGATAGTCACCAGGGTTATTAATTGTATCGAGAAAAAAGAAAGCGGTCAACGGCTTGTGTCAAAGCCAGGTATGTGCAAGAATTGCGCGGCTAATCCAAGGCGTCGGTAGTGAGGAACGAGGCCGCGGAACTGATCGGTGATCAATTGGTCCTTATTGGGGGGATCTGGGGGGGCCCAGAAACAACCTTCCACCTTGAAGACGATAAAGAGAAGGAAACATGTAACCCCAATTCACAAAGGGGGTAGCAGGGGTAACGGCAAGAAAGCTAAGTCTTGAAGCAAGGGGGCTGAATCATGAGAGTTACGGTCAGCGTAACCCATGATCCGGAGGAGTACATAAGCAAGAAGGAGAAGGATAAGGTCAAAAAGGATTCAGGAAGAGCGACTCAACACAGAAGAGGAGGAAAGAGAATGGTCCGGAGATCTTAATTGGTTCCGTCTCTCTGCATCTGCTATGAGCCAGGACGGGTCGAGTTATCGGCGCTGAACATGGGCTTTCTGCTTCCAGGGGGGAGTAAACTACAAAAGCGAGGTTTCCCGCTACGGATCTTTGACCAAGGAGGGCTGGGAGGGGCGCGGGGGGTTTGGCACTGGTCTTCGAGGGCGAAGCGGCGGAAGGGCGCAGTGGACCCCCAAAGGAGTAACCCCAATCAGGACCAAAGGTCGAGAATCACAGCCTGGGAAGGCCTCCTCAGCTCTCAAGACCTAACTGGAAAGGTGTAAAAGAACGTGAGGGGAACAATCAAGGTAACGCAAAAATGCAGTTTTTTGGGAAAAAACCATGTTAAAAACAAAAAACGACCCCCACTGGTGATGTCTCGAATCTCCTTCAGGAAGAAAGGATCGCGCGTTGGAAGTCAAATGAAGCGCTTTCCAAAGCCAAGGCATCATCACCATAACTCGCAGACTGCTGCAGACGGATAGACCTTTACGGAGGGGGCATAAAACTCTCTGAAATCTTAATTGACGTTCGCTCGAGCAATCAACATCGTGAAAGAGAAAAATTCAAACGGCATCGCTTCTACTGGGTGAAAAAAGACACCAAGTTCTTGGGGCCGATGCGATCGGGGTGCGCAAGAGATGCTCGAGGGGTTCCGGAAAAAGCATGGGACGAGAAGGTTCGGGGTCTGATAGCGGTGACCGAGGTCAACTAAAAAAAGGCTTAAACGTGAAAGGGGAGATAAGGAGCAACCGGTTCCGTCGACGAGAGCTAGATCATTGGGGGATAAGCTCTACCGAAGATGTGGGTCAAAGGGCTCTTTCAACCAAAAGTGTGAACGAAAAAATAAGGACCAGAACACTAAAGAGGGAACCTCGATATAAAGAACCGCCTACTGAGGCTCGACATTCCGGTTTCACCGGCGGAAGCATGGCCTCTACAAAAGAGAGCAGCAAGAGGCTTCACGGTCGTAGAGGACGACTTACAGTAGAGACCTACATAAAAATTCGACGTCCAAACAACGGAGTTAGCCCGAAATAGTTTAGTGGTACATAGTGAGCTCATGATTAAAAATCTTGGGGGGGCCAGGGTTGGATAACTGAGCAAATATGGTGGAAAATAGAACGAGCAAGCGGTCAGCGGGCTGTTGAGAGGGATGAGGGTAAAATCCGTCTCATTTCGGTTTGGGGGGTGCCAGGCTCAAGAAGCCAAGAACGCTAAAGGATAGTACAGATTTCGAAATCACATAGGTGGCAGGTAAAAATTTTCTACGTGCGGAGCTAATCTGCCTCGAGGACATCAAAAGGAAAGTTCGGGGGGGCGTGCAGGAGGCATAACGGTTTGGGAAAGAGAAATATGCGCCGAGCAGATTCGATTGACTCTGCGAAAAACGCAAGATAGGGGGGGGGGGGGGGGGGGGGGGGGGGGGATCAAGTACTGCGAGGGGTTCTCATGGGGGAAAAAACCGATGGATACGCTCGAGAGGAATGTTAGCAAAGAGAGAAGACGACTATTAGCTATCCGATGCTGGGAACCTGTGAGCTGTTTGGAGGAGAGTCGCTACTCTTCTCTGTCCGGACTTAACGAGATAGACTTTTCGGTGAGGAAAGGAAGGCATTTTGGCCTCCCAGTCACAGATATAGGCCCTCCAGGAGAAAAAAGAATTGGATTGCTCCGGCAGTTCAAATCAGGAAGGGTGAATCTCAGAGTGGAGAGACGCAGTAGATGTCCGGTTCAAGGGGGGAGGTAAGAGCTAACATCATCAACGGAAAACCTCCTAATTATCTGCAGGACGTCCATCGGAAAGACGAACAGAAGGAATTGACTCAGGTCAGCGGAGCAGATTGTTGGATATCCCCTAAAAAATAGAGGATCAGCCCTTCCTCAGAGCCCGCTGTGGCAGGATCGAAATCGTCTAAATGAAGTTCTTCTCGTGAACTCCGGCCCCGCACAGACTCTAAACCGCGCGATTGGGATTAAAGTGTAGGACCAAATCTGAAAACATCGAGGACTGGTGCCTCGGTCAGGTAGAAGAGCTAAAACAACGTCCCAAGTTGAGATCGAAAGCGCTCTGGGACCTCTTTAAAAAAGGTACCACGACGGGAAGAAATGAATTTGGAACCGATTAATTGGGGGGGGTGACGGTCTTGGGGTGTAAAGAAGAGGTGCGATTTAGACTGGGCTTCTCAAGGGGGTCGAGGTGCTCTTTTGTCCTCGGAAGGGGGGGGATAACGGGGAAAGGGGAAAAAAACTCGACCTGCTCATAGGAGTGTTAGGGGTAGGGGAGGGAGAGAATCGGGGCCTAGAAAAATAGTCGCAGAGGCGGAAAGAATAAAAACAAAAGGTCGGTTGAACAGTCGCTACACGCTTTTAGTTTACAGAGAAAGAGACTCGGCAAAAGGGGCGCGGGGCCTCTGACTACGGGACAGGATGGGGGGTGCCTGAAAGCAACTTTCTAGAGAAAAGTTTCACCTTCAAGAGGGGACCGGATCAGATGGAACGCGTTAACCACCAGTATATAAAAGACGCTAATCAGCTAAAGAGACTACTACTAGGGATATACAACTGACAGGAGGGCAATAAAGGGCTAAGAGGGAATTTTAGGCCAGAAAAAAGGAGGCAGCAGCATTGCCTTTCCCAAAAACACCTAATCGGAACTAACTAAATCATTTTCTATCGAGTAGCGACACTGGCTATGAAGTCATAATAAGCGGGGTTGAAGTACGTTTGGCCTCGCCTAAAGGAAAGCTCACAGCACACGGAGGAAAAAGGGAGGGGGGGTAGAGGGTTGGGTAAACCAGACGAGACGGGGGGGTGAAGACGGCGAAGACCTTCTTTATTGTCAAAAGGTGCCAACAAGGGACTGTTGTACATGGGGAGATCCTTGAAAAGAGAAGAAAGTACTTTGGAGAAAAGACTGTCCTATCAGAATGAGGGGGGACGAGAAAACTTCCAGAAAACAAATACTGGGGGGGAGAAAAACTGGTGATTGTCAACACCAACCAATAGCTAAAAGATCAAGGAGATCAGGAATCGCAGTAACTAAAGAGTCGCGCCGTGAACCACGATCAGAAATCAAGCAGAGCAGCCAAGGGCTAGGTGGGGCTTTAAGGAGGGACGCCTACCATTTTCAGGGAGAAGACTAGCGGGTGGTCGCACGCAGCTGGTAAAAAAGAAAGGGATGGGGAAAAAAACAGAGGAATAACACGCGTTAAACCGGGAAGGAAAGTAGTCCCTAAGTGGAGGAGAGTCACGTAGGGGCGCAAAGGAGCGAGGCATTCACGTCACGAGTGACAGGAAAAAAGAGTATTAAGGGGTCCCCAAAAGGGAGAAGAGTGTCACAGAGAAGCGGAAGCCTCCGTGAGCTTCTGCAGAAGCTAATGAAAGGAAAAAAACTCGCCAGTTGGAATAAATCTGGTCAGAAAAAAACGTGGAGAGTAAAATGGTATAAATGGAGAATTTTTGCGTAAATCGATTCTCGACGGACACTCTAACGTCCTTAACTATAGGGGGGGGAAGGGGGAGCGTAGGACCTGACAGCATTCAAAAACTGTCCTACCCTAGGGGGAATTGTGCCAATACGAAAGGGAATGCTTGGGGGCTGTCGCGAGCACCGGCTACGGGGAGCGAAATTGGGGATTACGATAAAAAGGGCTTGTCTGTCCGTCACGGAGTGGAAAATCTATTCAGGACTTAAAAATTACGAATACACAGGCGCGGAACAAACTTCCTCAGAGAGGGGGGGAAAACGTGGAAAAAGCATAAAACTGGGGAAAGACCGTAAAATTCTCAAACTCTTCTAATTGAAGAAAGGGCTATTTTTCAGGATGATATCAAAATTAAGTGTCAAAGCAAGGGACTAGAAGGATGCAACGAAATCAAAAAAAGAATTCAAACTTAAAGGAATTTCCGCGAAAAAAAGCTTCGCCTTGGTAAGGTTAAAAAAGAACTATCGCAGGCACAGGGGGGGGATTCTGTAAAGGGTTGGCCCGAAGGAGGTGTGACGAGACCTAATTTGCACGAGCCTCAGCGATCAAATACGAAAGTTCAGCCAAACAGGAGGATTTCAATAAAAAAAATGCTAGGGGAGCTTGTTTCCTCGGGCCAATCTTAAGAAAGAGCATTCGTCAAGGGGGCCTAAACTCTGAAGCGGATAGCCCAAGAGGGGATTAGGAAGGTGTTTGGAAAGGCATGCAGGGTACTAATGGTCTAGCACGGTGCTGAAATGCTGGCGCATAAAGAGAAGGGGAGGAATTCTTCGCCGTGCCGGCGATAGAGGAAATTCTCTTGTGTGAGAAAAAGCTTTTAGCATTGGACTTCACAAAGGAAGAGGTAGCCTGTAAAATCTTTGGAAACGGGGAAATAAAAAAATTAAAAGGGACACCAACAAACAATCGGGAAAAGGGTAATCTCAAGAGCTCTCGTGTGACCCGGGGGGGTCGGGTCTACGGGGGGGAGATTCCTGAGAGGGCGTCACCCTTTGCAGGATAGAGTCGATCAAAAATAAGCCGACGGAAAAAGAACGCAGACCTTCAGAAAAACCTCTATACACATAGCACGGGGCTTAGTTTCATTGAGTCTCGCTGAAGGAAAAACTCTTAGACACTCAAGGGAATCATTACGATCCAATCTAGGAAACAGGAGGAAAAAAGGGGGTACCAATACGAGCAAACAAAAAATACCGGATTCGTGGGAAATGGGGGAAGAAGATACGGTATCAATTAAAATAGGAAATTGATTAGAGAAACCTATGATGATCGTCTATAAAAACTAGGTTTGCGGTGTAAGTGTGGAGGAGGGCGTGGCGCATCGTTCCCGACCTTCAAACCGCGTGGGAGAGCGGGAGGGGGACGTCGAACAGCGAAATGATGGCAAACTAGGGCACGATCTAAGAAAAACCCCCCACCAAACAAAGTGAAAGGAGGGGCATGAGAAGATGACTTTCACTCATTAATAAGGAACTAGGGGACAAAACGTGACTCAGGAGGAGCTCCGGCTTCCTATAAGAGCCATCCCGACGGTAATCTGATGAGAGTTTTGGCTGTTCTGACTAGTACAAGAAAGAAAAGAGCTGGAAGAGGATGAAGTAAGGGAAGCGCGTGCTTTATTTCACAGGCTATAATCGAGATGAGAAGAAGAAAGAGGAGACTCATCGGAGAGGCGGCGGAAAACACCCTTGACGGCCGGTCAAAGCAAAACGCCCAAAGGAGAAAGGAGCTATAAAAAAGCAGCCGAAGGACATTTTAGACTAGGAGACGAGCGATATTGTGCAAAAAAAAGAGAGAGGAAGATTATGGACCTTTTTTTTTCGGGCGAAAAGACGACGACGAAAAGGAAAGAGGAAGCAGGACGAACCGACCCCTGGAAGAAAAAAAAAAATTCAAAGAAGAAGGCTGGGGAGCATACAAGGAGCAAGCGGCGCCTGACGCTGGCTAAGACTCAAAAAAGGGGATATGAAAAAGAGGTCATAAAATAATCAAACTCCGCGTTCGGCACGTAGGGGAAGCACCGATTTCCCTTTCCCGAGAATGGCTCTAGAAAACGCGCGATAATCTCGTTAGGTGGAGAACGGGCAAACAAAAATAACCTAAGAAGGTGACTCCATAAAGACATCTATGAGCGGACTATTCATTCCCTAGGGCAACGATTCAATGGAGGCCCGCGGCAATAGAGTTGCGCCGCCAAGAAAAAACTCTATAGACGGAACACCAAAATCTGGTGCCGGAAGCTTTTGAAGAGATAACGTCCATTCGAAAGAAGGGGCAAGAGGGCAGCAAGCTGTGTGGCAAGCGCGGCAAAACTTACAGGGGGGGGGACAAATAGAGAGGTGCTCGGCGGGATATATGTGATACCGAGGAGGTGAAAGTGATGCTACTTGACGGAGACCGAGCCTGGTATTCCATGTCCTCATTTTTAACTCAGGGGTAAAAGGGGGAACATTCTCTCAGAAGGAACGGTGCAACCCGCCTGAACCCGTTAATGAAGGCAGTAAGTCAAAGGAGGAAGGATGAGGACCGGCAACTTATCGAAACGCAGGGTGCCATCATCTCCGAAAAATGGTATATAGGGGGAACTTCAAAACTATGGTTAAAAACGAGAAGACACAGCGACAAAGGTTTTTCGAGGTCAACTAATTGGCCGGCTTTTGCTTTTAGGGAGGGCAAGCCGCTACCGCGCATTGGAAAAGGAGAAAACCCATGAAAGCCGCCGGGGGAGTTTCCGATACAGTCTTGTGATTGTAAGTAGGAACATACTTGGAGTAGGGAGCCGCTTAAATCTCCATTCAAGGGTGAAGAGATGATCCAAATGTAGAAAAAAAGCCTGTGGATGGAATAGTCAAAAATATCACCAAGCAGGTGTTTGCGTTGTGAAGGTAGAAGAAAGAGAAAAAACCACACGGGCGTGTGGACTAAAGTGGCGTATGCGCAAAGGGGGACGGACTCAATAGTGCATTAGCGATTTCGAAGCTTCTTGGAGAAAAGAGAAAGGTGGGTGTGGTTTAAGTCAAGGGAGGGGGATAGCCGGTGGGGACCGCACAAAAATGAGAATCACACGTTAAACAAAGCATGACTACCATGAACAGTACCCTTAACATAAGACGGTTCAAGGAAGGAAAACTTGTCCGAAGGCGGAGTTTCAAAGCGGAAAGCCGCAGAACATTGGGACAGCCCGATAACATCATAACTGAAGGCGGAGGGGACAAGAAAGCGAGCGAAGACAAGAATCGAACCAGGCAGGGAAATCTCTAGCACTAACACTAACTCTGAGTGATGGAAGGAGGGGGGCGGCTTCACCCTTATTAAGATCTGAGCTCTGCAATTCAAGAAAATCAGAGCATGCCGGGGGCTGAAGCGTGGCGGATTTAAATTCCGCGACAACAAGAGGCCTTCGGAAATTGAAGGAAAACGGACGAAAGGAACGGGGTGACGGGGGAGAGGTTGTTTGACGTTGGAGAGAATGCAGGCTCACACGTCAAGCCGTCCTTTCTTTGTAAAAAAAAGTTCAGAAACAATCAGGACCAGGGAACTAGAAAAAAAGTCCTGCAGAAGTGCCGACCAAGTCAATTTACAAACCGACAGTGGGACAGTAAAGAGATTGCTTGAGCAAGAACACGAGAGTACTGAGTTTCCAGGGGGAGTTCAGCACCTTCACGACGCACCAAAAAAAGGGGTGAAACCTACTACAACCGGTAAAGGAGAGGTCCTCAAAAAGGGGGCTCAAGCGCTGGGAAGTTTGTCATATAAGAGCGTCAAGACAATTCAAGAAGTCACCATCAAGACTGCGCCGGAATCTTGACTCCTTCTGGAGAAGAATGAGGGTGAGGGGAAAGACGCGGACACGGGGAAGAACGAAAGAATCAGTAAGTACAAACATTTCCCCCGCATTCGGGGTGCTCTTGTTTTCAGAAAGCTGCACCGGTCTATCTGGGGGGGGGAAGAAAGATTCGGACAAGGAGTGGGGGAAGGAAAAAAAGGAACAGTTTTCGAAAATTAGTCTCGGAGAGGGACCCGTGTCTATCTAGGAAGGAAATGAAAAGGTGAAGGGCCAGCCGACGCCAAAGTGTAAAGACGGAATAAAGGACAACTGACGAGGGGGGACGGGCAACAGTCAAGATGGTGGCCGATAGAGCCATGGTTAACCGGCCGGGATAATGCGGTTACTATAACCTCTCGATACTAGAAGTGGCAACAAGTGAGCACAATTGGCACTTTATCAAGACGAAAACGATACGCCTGGCAAGATCTGAAAAGCTGAACGTCCTCCGACAAGAAGGAGTAGTCGAGAATACGGATCATACGCAGAAAAATCGCAAACCTAGGTGTAGGGGGGAGACGGAACATCAAAGTTTGGGGGGGGGAAAAGCTGGACTTGCGCGCAAGATTAGTGTTCTTCCTATTTCATTGGAAGAGGTGAAGGAGAGTGGGGGACAAGGAGTTTGCTACGCGGGGACTCAAACTAGGGGGAGTTTGGGTGGATCGGACTGAGGGGCAGAAAAGCAGATCAAAGGTCTCTCGCAAGAAGAGGATATTAAAAGGGGAGAATGAAGGGGGCCAGGCGGCGAGAAGCCTTAGTCCTATTATTGGACATGGGGGGGTTAATAATTCAGGAGAAAAAGTCCGGGGATCGCCAACCAGGGTCCCTAATTCTCCGGTCAATAGACGATTTGTTGAATGCTCTGGAGACAGTTCGGCAAGAGTTCACGCAAACAGTGTTCCCTCGCAAACGCAATGGGAAAAAACGAATAAAAAGAGAGGAAGGCAGGGGGGGACTCCAGTTCAGAAAAAAGGCCGAGTAGACCCTCGGTACTACAAATGCCGGTAGCGCTCGCTCTGACAGAGAAGCGCTCCATAGTGAGAAAGACGTGAAAAATTGTGGGGTGACGAAAACGTTCAGAGGGGATAGCGTGAATAAGGCAGTTTCTCAAAGCGACACGCCTCGTTCAACGAGACCGCGTGGAAAAGAGCGAAGTCTTGGTAAGTGGGAGGGGAAGCGTCGAACGCAGAAGGGACCAAACCCTCAGACGAGAAGAAGGGGCTTACTCCTTTCGGAGTAGAGCGACGGAAGGAGTATGAAGGAAAAACTTAAAGAGACGATGTATTGGTATAAATACTCTAAGAAACATTCTCAAGCTAAGCCAAAAAATGCCAGGGTGGAATCAGATTGCTATGACCGAGAAAAAGTTACAGAAAAAAGGCCCCAAAACGGAAAACCGAGCTTGGGGGGGCGCGGAAAAAGGCGAGCGAAAAAAAGTAAAGAAAAAACTCACTCTTCATGATGATAAGAAAGAAACGTCCGCATGGGGAGAAAAGCTGACTGAGCCTTGAATGGGATCTGGAAAAGAAAAAACTATCTAACTGGGACAATTGAACCGGCGAGCCTGGGGGGTTCTCGGAGTAAATCAAGGTGAACAAAAAGGTCGAGTTTGAACTGACTTAGGTCGAGGGTTTTCGCCGCATTGCCACGGGAATGACTGTCAAAGTGCGAAACGGAGAGAAAGTTCAGGGTATCGTTGTGAGGGAAGGTCGGCGTAGGCATATCGGCTGGACAAACCAGAAACTATGGGGGAGCAGAGATATCCCAAGTGAACCGGTCCTGGGTGGGGGGAAAAACGAATTGCATCGTTTCCCTACACAAATAGGCACAAGGAAGAGTGAGGGACGTCAAGCGGGGTAGATGGGGGTTGGGACCGAAACTTAAGGTAAAAAGGTCCCCGTGTGTGTGGAAAGTCTAAGGGGGGGAAAGGCGTGTAGAGATCAAAACGAGGGGGAAGGCTAAACAAAAATATCTCAAAGCTAGAATAGCGGAAAGCGGGGCTCGAAACCATCTTAGCAGAATTACGCCCGATGCTCTTCCGAAAATTCGGACAGGGGACCTCTACGGGGAAAGAAAAACCGCTAAGCAGAGGTAGCTCGAGACTCGCAAGGCGACGGGGGACGCGATGGGAAGAAAGGGGAAGCCTGGGAAGAGGGGAAAGGGGGGCAAGGGACACGCGCTGTGGAGAGAGGACTGAAGAAACTGGGGGGCACAAAGGTCAACAGATCTAAAGCGGAAAATGGAAGGTGGGGAAACACGCGGGAAAATGGGTGGACACCAGGAATAAAATTTGCGAACAGAACGGAAATGTTGAATGCAGAGACAGGGGACTCTGAAATGCGCGAACATGCGTGGTATTGGGGAGGGGGCGAGAAAAGAGAAAGGTGACAACCCATATAGTCAACATTTCCGTAGCGCTAAGATATATACATAAGGTAAGAGAAGACTTATCCATGGGCTACTTTGACTGTAGACTTATGGCAGGCCGACCCGGTTGAAAATAGAAGTTTCGGGCTAGGGGGATGTCGAGAGCCTCTGGGCTGTCGATCTTTGGGTACGCAATGAATACAGCCTGCGGGGGGAACAACTCAGGGGGAAATGTAGAAAAGTACACATTGGAGACTGGGCCAAAGTAGCCGTCGCAGCTACATCATAAAATCAAGTACGAGGGGGCATCAAAAAATTGGAGGAAATGGGTTCGCAGGGGTAGGAGAAGGTCCACATACATCTGAGCTTAAGAAATGAAGAGCGGGAATTCGGCGTCCTTCTATATGCGAAAAGCAATCGCCAAAAATATAAAGGTCATCTCCTCAACAACACAAAGATTAGTAAATATCAGATAACTGGGAGCTTTTTATCAAGAGCGATTCAGGCCGACGGACGCCTCCAGAAGCGCTATTAGGAGGAGGACATGCTACCGCGAAAGGACCATTGACAGTACCCGAGTGTGAAGCCAAGCAGACTAGATGTGTATGAGGGACCGATCGTGTTCGACATGAGGAGAAAGACAATTGAGGAAAGAAATTCTGGGTGTCTATCACGGCCAAGTAGGAAAAGTCGGATGGTGGCTGTCTGACATTATCGCAGAAAGGCGATACCTCAAATTGAATATTCTCGGCAGGATTCGGAATGGTCTTCGAAGCCGTGATCTGTCACAAGAATCACTATGTCGCTCAAGAGGGTCATTGGACCGGTCAAGTATCTTTATTCGGGGGAGAGGAACGGCTCAGATGTATTGTTTAAACTACCTGGATCGTCAATCAAAGATCCAACTTCTGTCTTGGGGGAGCACTTGGCCTTCGCTACAGTCATTAGGCGCAGTTGCAGGTAGAAAACATACCACCGAGACAAGGGGGGAAGGGGTGTCCACCAACATAAACGCTGGTGGGGCCACCTCCTAATGTGCAAAAAGAGAGAAATACCATGCTGTGACCCCTCAATAATCATGTCATCAGCGTGAAGAAAGTGCAAGCCTTGAGCAGGAAAAAGAAAGTTCATCTTCGTTGAGAAACAAGCCTTTTTTTCAGAGCCTACCTAGGAGGGAAAATGGGTCTAGGTTGTGGGGGCGAAGCGTTAAGATGGAAAGATTGGACCTCGGGTAAAAGTAAAGTGCCCGACTCAAGATGGTGGGATGCGAAGGAAATATAGGTGGCGTCTTTGACGGTGGATCCAATCTGTGGATTCTCTTGAAGGTCCCAGAGGGATCAAATAATATTGTCCAAGAAGTGCTAAGAAGGTTCAATAGGCAAAACCATCGGTAAAATTTGGGAAAGTCCAGTCGCTGGAACTTTTGACCTATAGGGAGGTCGAGGTGAAGGATCCCCCGGGGGAAAACAGGGGCAGGGGAACTTGCAGGGGATAGTAAACATCGTCTATTTAGAAGGAACGCATAGAAGAACGCTTCGACACCGACAGGAGAAATACGAGAAGGGTCGTCTGGACGGAAACTTTACAGGAGCATTACAAAACTCTGAAGAAACCATCTTTATAATAAGGTACATCAGCAAAACCCTGAGTCGTTCAATTGGTTACATAAGCCCGAGAAAAGAGCTTCGGTTTCAAAGGGGACCAGTCCTTGAGGAAAAGGGAAGAGGACAAGCTTAAATCAGCGTCTTGTCATACTTCTTAACGGTTCGGACGAGAGCGTACCGTAAAGAAGGGAGGTTTTCCTATGGGTCCGAGAGGGTTCAAGAAATAGAACATTAACAGGAGGTTGGTCGATTAAAACGTTTCAGGGAAAGTCGACGCTCGGTAACCTCGAAGCACTGCCGCAGACACCGCCAGGGGAGAATTAGAAAGAGTAGGGCCTTCTTGTTCAAGCGACAGAAAGAAAGCAGTAAGAGGAGCGCTGACCAGGCCGTCAGGCATCCTCACTGGAGGATTCTGAGTCGCAAGTCCGTCACGCAGAATGGATAGTCTGTGGGAGAAGGAGTGTTCGACGTTAGAGACTCTGCAGGAGGTAACGACTGCGAGGGACTAAGGGAGGCCACGCGGTAGGACCTCCATGAGAGGGGGATACGGAATTAAGAAACGGAGCTTCTAACGCGGAGCAGAATAGGGGGCGGCAAACCACAAGGAAGTGTTAAGGTCTCAGAAAAACAGCAGCTGAGGAAGATGAAGTTACTACACAAGCGCCGCATCCATTTGACTAGAGAGCAAAGGAGACTTGGGCCGAAAGAGTTTCTATGGATGGAAGGACTCTTTTTGTGGGGGGGGTGTGTTGGGCTAACAATTAAGAGAGAGGTAACGGAAAAAAGGGCGTGAAAATCAGGCCGAAAAAAGGGGACGAGCGAAATTGAAAAGAGGGGAAATTAGGAAAAACTCTCGAAAGGGCCTGAGCCTGATAGGGAAAGAAGCCGAATTGAAACAAAACTATGTCATAAGGGATGAACTCGTAACGCGAAATTAAGTCATCGAACCGGGTTTCGAGTCAATCGGACTCTGGAACTCAGAAAAAGATCACCTTGGAGTCTATAAAGACCACAAACAGACCTGCCCAGAAAGGTTTACCGAAGCAGAAAAACTTGACACGCGAAGCAACAAAGATCAACTGTCAGGAAAGAACCTCACGGTAAATGCCTCTCCTTCGACGCTAAAAAAAGAAAAGATGGTGAGCAGACCTTCCCAAGAAAAGAAGGGGTGGAATGAGATCTGAGTTTCTAGAGACTGAAAGGTATCCAGCCGTAAAGATCAGCGTCTTATGTTCGATCTGACGTAAGGGGGAGTAAGCCATTGTGATCCACTGGGAATTCTGGAGAATATAGAGGTGTGTACCAGAGGTTTGCCCTTATGTGATCTTAAACGATACCGGGGTGTAGGAGTGCACCATGAAGTTCCCATAGGGTCAGCTTGGTGAAAAAAAGTGCTTAAAATTTACTATTTAAAAGGGACTCTCACTGGTGAGTGACCTGCTAAGTAAACGAGTTCAGGCCATGGGGGGAGAATTGCCAAAATATTCCAGAAGAACTATGATAGAAGAATAGTTTGGATAATTCTATCATCTATGGAGAACCAACATAAGGTCTATCAAAGTGGGTCCTCGGTGGGGTTGAAACAAAAGGGAAGTACTATTCCTTGGAATGGCCTCAGGTAACTATTTCCATAGGGTGACAGGGTTGGCGATAAGAAAGGGCTCGCGCGTGGCCTTCTGTAAGAAAGCGATTGACGAAAGGAGAGTCCGATATTTTAGCTCATGGGGAGAGGGAGAATCAAATATACGATTCTTCAAGTCACAAGGCGGCGAACTCAAGGAAAGGGTCTTTTCTGGATAAAAAGCACCAGCTTGTTGTTTCGTTAATTTGACGAGGCCATCGAACGGGAAGGAGTGTGAGAAGAAGGGTTGCGCAGGAAGTGTCCGTACTTAAATGCGTCAAGGTAGGGCGCTGAGAGGGAAGAAGAAAAATGGACAGAGCATATATCCTGTCCTGATTTTCGGGGGGGTCCACTCAAAAAATGAATCCCTGGGAAGCCCGAGAGAACTGAATAGGGCCACCAACAACCGTAAGAGTAACAGAAGGAAGGGGGGAAGCGCCGAAAGAAGAAACCTTTTCTCAGAGATTTGACCTCTTAAAGACATCCTTGGTAAAGAATTCAGAGGAAAAAATGATCCTAGGATGGAAGGAAAGAGCGAAGAGCCCTTAGACAATGTCGAGGGACACACAGTGGGAACAAAGAAAACTGGAGAGTGATATTATGGGACTGCCTGTGTTCAAAAGCTACAGGGAAGGAGAATTGCTCTGCAAGAAGAAGCAACAAATTACGGGGCGCGGATCGGCATGGACCTATTTTCATCTGCCGCGCTAACTAAAAAACCCCGTCGAAAGGGGGGGGGCAAATGCCGAAGAAGAGCATTGACAAAAACTGCGTCTGTTACGGGGATGAGTTTTGCGTAATAGGAAGGGCTAAGAGGGAGGACTGCTGGAAGTGTGGAGGGGGAACCCAACCGGCTTCAACACAACATTATCGAACGTCCTCTCCGCCAAAAAAGAACATTAACCAAAAGAGGGGGAACCGGGCGCTTACCGTGCGAAAAGTCTGACACACGGGAAAAGAAGGGAGGTTGGCCGGGGGGCTGGAAAAAAGGAAAACGGAGACAACCCTGGGGGGAGGGGGCCAGGATCAAACCTTAAAGGTCGAACGCCAGGGGGGGCCTAGGACGTAGATATTCTTATGTACGAGAGAAAGGAGGGCCTAGCAGAACAAAAGAAACATAACCGATGACTAAGTTGAGAGGAATAGGAAAGAAGGAGGATCAAAATTATCAAATGACAGAGATTACGCGGTTGTCAAAAAAGCCTCAGCAGGGAAAGTTTCCGCGAAACCGGTCAAGGCCATCTTATAGAGGGGGGTTCAACGAAGAAGGGGACAACCCAAATGGGCCTATGCCGTATGCGATCTGTTGGAGATACATACAACTTGAAAAAAACGCTTTGCGGAAGACAGTTAGGATCGCTGCGGGGGTCTTTCACAAATCGCCGACATGACTAGCATGCCGAAACCGTACCTACTAGAATCCATAATCGTAAAAATTTGAATAACTCCCCGGGGAAGAGGGGGAAGATAGTGCTCGGTAGCCCGTTTCAAGTTCCAACTACATAAAATGGAAGACTGTGCCGTCGATATATATAACGAGAATCATTATAAAAATTGCAAAGGGTAATAAAGAGAGGACCTTTCGCTCGAAAAGATCCGATACTGCCCAGAAGGGCTTCGATCTACTTTACGGAATCGCCTACAACACAGCTTTCGAGCAGGGACCTGATTTGAAGGAGAAGAAGAGGGCGGGACGTTTTTCTACAGTGGATTAGCGAAGACTGGGATTGACGGCTTGAAAGGTTCCTGAGTAGCTCCAGAGCCGAGTTCAAGCGGGCTGGCTTGAGAGAGAAGACAACAAAAGTGTCGGGTGTGGGGGGTGAAAAGATCAGCACTCAGAAAGTATCCTGCAAAAAGCGTGGCGGACCAGGCAGAGGATGAGGGCAATTACCGTTCGGGCAGGGAACACCTTAAGAAGCGGCTCCTCCGAGAAATAGGAAAATCGTTCGGGCAATCTTCGGCTTAGTCGGTGGCAGAACCGCGACTTCCAAATATTCGCAGGGAAAGGTCATGGGCCTCATCGGGATTTGGCATCGCGCACCGTTCTTCAAAGATGGTCACGCCAGTTTCATACAAGGCGTCGCTGGAAGGTTCAAAAGAGAAAAGAAAGAAGAATGATCCACCTCTGGATGAGAAGGGGAGGACACCTAAACTGAGGACAGCGTCTGAGACGTCTTCAAGAGCTCGTCGTTCAGGGGAGGAAGGCCGGGTGGGGGGGGTTTCGAAAAACGCGGAATAGGGGGGGAATCCGCTAAGTACAGCTCCCATTACCGTCACCGAAGGAGTGTAACGCATGGTAGAGGCCTCTCGGCCCCGGTAACGTGAGTCGGGGGACTTACATACCTCCAACGACCGAAGCCGCCTAAAAACGGGTCCATAACGCTGCGGACTTAGGCCCGCCAGGAATTATAAATGGAGGAGAGGAGTATGGGAGGTTCAATTAGAAGCAAAATCAGACTCTATTCGTCACGGCTCAAGGGAGGTTGGTGTTGACCCCCCCGGTTTTAAGCGTAAAGGGCTGTTCTCCAAAAGGGGGGAGGTCGCTCAAGAGTTCTCGAAAAGCAAACAACTAAAAAAAAAGTGCTTGGGGGGGGGGGGAAGGGACGGGAAATACCGACTCTCTAACCAAGGAAAAAGGCCCATAAACCTCGGTAGGGGCTATGAAGTAAAACAGGTCAGAGTTAGGGGAAGACTGATCTCTTTGTAAGCTTCTTAAATATATGAAAGTTGATGGGAAGCGGTATGGATTTTGGTTCTGGCTTTTTCATCATGTGAATGGCGATTTGATAATGGCTTCATACGGTCGATGGTGTCGACCG
>Ga0179591_1293404_pt1 | contig 27022 bp, 27 predicted proteins | sample CZOMad2_1_08_16f_FD_182891 | JGI IMG/M metagenome (GOLD analysis project Ga0179591, IMG submission 182891) | Vadose zone soil fungal communities from Angelo Coast Range Reserve, California, USA - CZOMad2_1_08_16fungal (PacBio error correction) | ecosystem: Environmental > Terrestrial > Soil >...
AGAACTAAATATTCTCGGACAACCAAGGCGCCGCGGCTGACGACATTAGCTAAAACTCGAGGGAAATGCCAAAGTGGCCGTTGCTCTTCGGTCCGATAAAACGGGAGACAGGTGCCAGAAGCGCGCTCGGGGAAAAAGGTGCTCAGGGGGCTCCGTGAGATCGGACCGAGGGCAGTAGAAAAAGGGGATGAAAGGCAAACTCACTTCCTAATTGTAAGGGAAACAAAGTGGACTCTGTCCGAGGGGAATGTAAGGGCGGGGCCAGGGGGATCGTCAGATTTGCCGGATGGGAGAACCACGAGAAAGTCGAAAAGATTGGAGTAAGGATGAGGAGGAGAACAAAGATGAGTCTCGAAGCCAAGTGCTAGGGCTGACAGAAGGAAATGTCCTAGAAAATGGGCCATGCGAGTATTCATGATCTGAAGGGCTAAATATCGTGGGATTGGGATATCGACTATCGGGGGGGGGGGTGTAAAGATAATAAGATGATTGTCTGTTGTCAAGAGCTCCAAAAGAAAGGTAGGGACAGGGAGAGGGGGGACCATCGACCGGTGTGAGGTTAGTAGGGTAAGAGGGAACTTGATGTATTTCGGGGGAAAAAACGGACCGTGTGGGGTGGTGGTTCCTTATTAAGCGGAAGGGGCATAAATGCTTCGATAGGAGGACACTGAAAATGCAGACAAAACCAATACAAAAGACCCTTAGGTGCAACCCCTCCCTTGAGAGACAGAACCGTGCGATCGAAGAGATCGACTGCGAAGAGAAATGGAAGGGGGCGAAATACGGGTAAACAGGGGGGTAAAAGGGGTAGGAGGAAGCGTCACCACAGACGGTAATGCCGAGAGGTTACGAAGATGGGGTAGAAAGGGGCGACGTTCACGGATCTATGGGAGGTGTCTGGGAATAACCCAGCCCCGGTCAGAAATAGGGAGAAAAAGCAAAGATGAGACGTATCCGTCAATCGAAGCTGTAGAGAAGGTCGTTCGGTTAGGGCGCAGGGAAGTCAAAAAGTCGCAGAGAGTCCACCGACCTGGGTCCGCAAAGAGAGCTCGAAAAGGAATGCTGGCGGGAGATGACCTGAATTCGTAAATGACAGAGAACAGCGTGCAGCCACGACGCCCGTTAGTTCGCGGAGGGAATTGGCTATAAAGAACTACCTAACATGCAACAAGAGGCTGGCGAGAAAGGCAGGGAAAAGGATAGGTACTAGGACGGGGTGACAGTTGGGGATGGTCTAAGGACCTCGGGAAGGGGAAGTAGCGGTAGTTGAGAACGTGTAGACTCCTAGAGCTGAGGGAAAATTTGGAGAGGTCCTACGCTGTTTACGTTGCGGGGAAACGAGAAAAAGGCGTGTTGGGCAGGGAGGCAAAATGGAGCCGGCATACCGAAAAACGCTTACCGCGGGGGCTCTAAGGCGTTGCATTGGGTCGACGTCGAGAGAAGGAAAAGAGAAAAGAGCGGAGGAAGAGGGCGGGCAGGAGCGGGAATCGTGGTGTGAGTACCTCGGTTTTGGAATGGTTAAAGGGGGCCGCGGAAGGAGGGGAGAGGGGTAAGAGGACGGGGGCGCAGTGCCGAAGAGAGTGCACCATGGTACATAAGACGGGCCGTTACCAAGTGCGGATTAGGGAGTACGGGAAAATAGGGGGCTAGGGAGGTTCTCTAACGTGGGAGGTGGAGACTTCGGAGCTGGCACTTAGAATTCCTCTAAGGTCTAGCCGGGCCGTTGTTTAGAAAGATGGTGGTGTTCGGTGTTATGAAAGGGGGGGAATCCTCCGAAGTAGGCGATGGGAAAAAGAACGATTGATGTAGGGACGAACGTGTCCACCTTTCGGTGGGGGAGCGAAGAAAGGTCACAAACCGTGAGAAGAGGACTGGTCGAGACATCGGATGGAGGACCCAAGTCTCGACGGCCGCTCGGGAATAATCCGTAGGTCGACTAAAGAGAAGCGGGAAGAGGAGAGGGAAATCAAACGGGGGGGGAGGCACGAGGGATGGGAATGCATGTATGGGGGGATCTTGGGTCAATCATGCAAGTCAAAAAGGGAGGAAAATGCATCGGCACGTCGGGAGCGTCTGGGTAAAGGAATCGCTAGCGTCAAGTGAGGGAATAAGCGCAACCTGGGGCACAATTGACCGCGATCAAAGGGGGGAGTGAACAGAAAGAGCTTGCGCTTCTTCCAGTTGACTGAGCGAGGGAGTGCTCGGGGTAGGTGATGACAGGGCATACATCAGGTTCGGGACGGGCACGTGCTAATACGAAGGAGTGAAGAGAGTCCTAGCATGAACTGGATAAAAATGCCAGAAGAGAAGTAATCTGGAGTAAAAAGGGGGAGGGGAAGCAAGAAAGAGTGGCGTTGTAGAACGTTGTCGAGGAAGCAAGGAACCTCAAAGCCCGTCAAGGACACGAGTGGTTGACCAAAAGAGTGATCGAGCGCATAACGAACGTCGAAGGATACCTTGGAGGGTAGGGGGGGTAGTACTATGCCTCTGCGGTTAGGACGGATTGGTCCGTCTAACGGCCTCGAAAAGGGGGAAAGATCTCGAGGAAGCTGTGAATAAACCGCGGGATGTTCGCGAGGCCCGGAGGCAATAATCAAGGCAAACGGGGAGTCTGACGAGATCAAAAAAGTTGGAAGGGGACGGAGTAGGAGGAACGGGCTGCGGGAAATGATAAAAGCATCCTAGGTCATTGTAGAGGGGGTTCTGGAAAAGATGGTAAACTGGGGGGTCGTTTTGTCTGGGAAGGTATGCTCAAAAGGGAGAGAAGGGATGGGGTGATCAGGGGAAGGGAGGGAGGGGTGGGGTCGGGCCGGGTACGAGAGATGTAGGTAATCAAAAGGGCATCGGTGGTTGACCGAGCTTGGGGGAAACTCGAGGGGAGAGGGGACGGAACTCAGATCTTGGGGAGATACGGCGGGTGGAAGTGAAGCACCAGTATCTGAACTGATACAGGCTGCTCAGAGTAGGTTCACTAGAAGTTGATTGGAAGGGGGGGAAGGAGGGGGGAATAGTCGGTCTCTGTAGTCACGGAGGAGACATAAATTACGAAGATGCAAGGGCGCTGGCTGCGGAGAACATCAATAACGAGCAGGGTCCGCGGCGGGTCGAACCTAGGGAGGACAGAGTCGCATAAATCGGGTAACGAACGGCAGGCAACGACGGCTTCTAAGAGGGCGGAAAACTCCTGCGAATTGGCGGCGAGCTTGGCTAAATTGAAGGATCGGCTGGGAAAGGGAAGGGAAGAAGGGGGAAGGACGTATGACAGTCTCTCTGATAGGATCAGCGGGGCCTCCTCTTAAGGGGGGAAAGGGAAAGTCAGTAGGGCTAACTGTATAGTCGGAAGCTTGCGTCCGGAGGAGGAACAGCGTAAATGGCAAGAGGGGAACGGATCGAGGAGTGGCGGCTTCGTGGGTCTTACTCTAATGCTCTGGCCGGATCAGGCAAAACAACTTATTGTTATTCAATAGATAATCATCGCCGTCAATGTCCCACGACCGGCAGGACAGGCTAGGCGGAGAGACGGGGAAAGGGGGCAGGTTCTAGTGCGTGGGGGTCGGAGAGACACACGAGGAATCTGCGTCAGGGGGAACGAGACGGATGCGTGCGGGGGGATGCAAGAGAACCGTCTAGGCTTCTAGTATACCCGAGATGATGGTCATTCTCTAGACTGACGGCAATCTCAGGAGGAGTCTAAACGCGGCAGAGCCAGGGAAGGGAGAGAAAGAGCGCTTCTTGGATCGGGGAAATAAAAATCTGACGAGGATTAAGGGGGGGTTGCTCGAAGAACAGGACTGAAAGGGGTTCTCTTCTGACATCGATTCCTCAAGCTCTAAAGCGCCCGGCAGAACGTCTGGGGTAAACTGAGCGAACGAGCGGAAGGTGCTCAATAGGAAGAACGTCGCGAGATATGCCCGCAGAGCGGACTTCGCGAGCTAGAACCACGTACCGGAAGAAGAGCCTAGCTCGATGAGACTTAAGGGAAATAAAGCCGAACAACAGAACCGCGACGGTCGGTTACGCATAAGAAAAAAAAAAGAACTCACATGAAAGGAAGGTGGAGAGAATCAATCTAAACTCAGAGTACCGAGTATCCGCACCTATGAACGTGACGTGCGAGATCCCGTTCTGCCTACTAGGAAGGAAAAGGTCGTATCAAAAAAGGACGGGGATCAGGAGAGGCGGGTGAGCATCGCGCAGTCTCGGGGGAGGACTGTCCGAAAGCGAGTCTTAACGCGGCGGACGACGTGCACACGGAAATGCTTAGAGGGTTTGGCGGAATCACGGTAAGAGAGGGGGTTCGGTGACTCTCGGGGAAGAGGAGGTCTAGGGGGCTCTAGGTCAGAGCAGGAGGGACGCTCACGAAAGAGCTCCAGATCTTCGGATGGAGCGGGTTCGAAATGCGACCGCCAAGAGAACTTGGCCCTGGGGAAAAATGTAAATACTCCAGGGAACGACGCCGAGGCCGGTAAAAATCTCGGAAAAGATGGGACGCACAATCGGCAGGGACAATATCAGAAAAAGGGTCAGAAAAGAAGGCGGGGCTGACTCTGCTTGAAAATCGTTTCATCAGGGCACCGTCGTGCGTGTAAAATGCAGAGAAGGAGGGACGAGATAGGGAGCGATGCAAAGAGGCGCTGGCCCAGAAAATGCCTGTAAGGCCCGCACGGGCCTCAGATCAACCTCTGAGCTTTAGGGAGAGGGAAACAGGAAAGGGGGTACGCTGGGTTCTACTGGGGGAGTGCGAACGGCGCGGATGGGCTGTCAGCACTGAGCTAGACACACCGTGGGGCGTTGGACGACGGGTCAATTCATCTAAAGGGCTGGAAGGCGAAGGAAAACAATAGGAGAGCAGGTCCAGGATCGGACGATCGGGAACCTAAAATGCCCCCGACAATCCAGTTTCAAGATACGGAGGAATCTCTCATCTACTCCAGTGAGCTCAAATGGCGGAACTTGCGAAGGATTCAATTTTTTCGTATCTCGGGGGCGCAGGCAGTGGTCGCAGGGCGAATGTGAGGGGCAGAAAGGGACGGTTACTGAAAGGGGGTGGAAGAAGTGGTCGGTCTGCATTCTGGGAAAAGTGAACGGTGGAATCCTTAGTAGCTGAAGTACGGAATCGGAGTGACGGTAACGCGCTAGAGGGCCTGGGAGATAGGGAAGCAAAAAAGAGGCCTTAGCTCCGGAGGGGTCAAGGCACTCCGGAAGAGTGAAGGCGTTTATTTATTTGCCTTTTCACCCGTCTATATGTGGGTGGTTGTCAGAGAGGGTTGACGGTGGGTCTGACTGAAACTCTAACCGTGGATGAAGCAGGGCTCAGGGGAAGGTACTAGACTAACACGGAGTACGGAAAGAACAAAATAAGCTATTCAGTAGAACAAGTAGGATCACAAGGAGTATCGTGGAACTAAATAAAAAGGTCGCCGTAGAAAGGGGTCGCCATTCTCAGGTTCCGGTAGCTAAGTGAGTAAAAAATGTGGGGGGAAATGCGTCTGGGTGGGTCGAAGGGGGCGAGCATCGTGGCTTGAGGAACACAGGAGGGGGACTTGTATCTTAGCTTGGGGTGGCCCCGTGCAGGGGAAGACCGTGAATCAAGGAGGTAACTACAACAATAGCCTGCTCGCCGATGAATCTCGATCTTCTGGGAGGATTCGAGGGGATTAGATGTCGTGGGGCTGGTCAGCTAAATCAAAAAGTTAGAGTCGCACGGCGATTTGGGGAAAAAGAGTGCATACCGTATTGGGAAGTCAAAAACCACAGTGATTGGTTGTTGGGGTGTGGGGAGGGTTACCGTTCTATTGCCTGCACTTCAGGAGCCGGGGATGCAACAAGCTGCACGTCTTGAACTGAGTGGACCTAAGGGGGAGTGGGCGGGGGGGGTTGACGGTGGGCAATTGATCTACTTGCATAGCTCTTTTAAAATTCCCACACCGAAAACGGGTCAAAAAACAACATCACTCATGCCGAAGAAGTTGCAAGAAAAAAAGAACCCACCTCCGTTCGATCAAAGCCAAGCTCAGAAAAAACGATGGAGTCTGGAACAAAGGGGTCACGGAAGGACGTCTCGTCATATGTCCCAAAGAAATAGATCATGAAAAAGGAAGTACGGCGGGTGGTGGTCACTCCAGCAGAGTCGGGGGTCAATTCGTCACCAGCTGGGTTCGAATGAGCGAAATCGGAGCTTCCAGGATTTTGTGGGGGCGCTGGAAATAAGTGGTAATATTCCCCACAGTAAAGGGCTTAAACATTAGTCTAGGCCCGTTCATAGGAAAACCTAGGAGGGGGGGAAGTTAAAGAAAAGGTAGGCGGCTTCCTCTCTTCGCTCTTGGGTACTACGCCGCGGCCAGAAAAACGACTAACAGGCAGGGGCGCAGACAGATTGACGGAGGAGGAAAAAGGGCTAAAACCCGGCTCGGGTACCGGCCCATCTCTCGAGGTTCTCGAAGAAAGCGGGAAACGGGGACTAACCTACTTTGCAGTTAAGAGAAACACGTACAAACGCCGAGAAAAAAAATGAAAAAGGGAAAAAGGTGAAGGTGCGGCGGACGATCCACGAGGCTCTCTTCGAGAAGTGTTTTGAGCGGGGTACACGAGGTGAGAGCCAGGCTGCAAGAAGAGAAGGATAGCCAATCATAGAATCCTAAAGGAAAACGGCGAGAAACTCGTCTCTCTTGCCTTCTTTCCCATGATCCGGACGAGGGGGAGCGAAATGTGCCTGCTGGTAGAGGGAAAAGGAATCTGAATGCATGTCCAAAACAGGGAGGTGGGGGGGCACCGCGGGTCCGGTCGTCGAGCACGATGGCCTCCTCCAAGTAAAAAAAAAAAAGCTCGAGGGGAGGAACAATGTGGATGCGGGCCTTCCATCAACGGGATACCGGAGGGCCGGACGCCGTGAAGAGCAGAACGCGAACCGGAAAAAAGAAGGAGACCCACCAACCACTACGACCTACATCTGGGGCGACGAAACGTTAAAACGGGTTTGAAGAAGAGGGGCGGAATACTCTGCGAAGGTCTGAGGGGGAAGAAGCACTGATAAGGAGGCCGGGGGGTTAATTAACCAACAACCGCACCCCACTCCCCAGGGGACAACCAAACAAAAGAAACAAGAAGAAGAAAACGCGAACTGAACATCAGGAAAACAAAGCGGGAAAGAACTTGACGACGGGACGGAGGAGTGGTGGTGTACAACCAGGCACAACTCCTCGAAATTGGATGGTTCGTAAGAAACTAATGCCAACTTGGCCGGCACAAAACGGACTGAGTCAAAAGGAAGGCCAAGGCGTAGTTTAAACATGCCTGACAATCCGGTGGTATCATGGGCGGTTAGCAGAGGGAAAAGGTTGGGGGGCGGGGAGGGTGTGAAGAGGCGGTCTTCCAGAGATCATACGCTGCCGATGTCGGAGGCCGAGACCTTTATATTCCTGCCACGCGCCTCGAATCTTCGGGCGGGCAGCCTCGGCCACGTCCTATTAAGGGAGCTGGGGAATCGCAAGAAAAAGGGCGAACATGAGGGAGGGGGACCAAGTCACTCTAGGCAACGACTCCAGAAAAGCCTACGTCGTGGGACGTCTATATAAAGAAAGAGGGGGAAAGAAAAAATCCATTACAGAAAAGGGAGGATAAACCAAGAGGTCCGCTAATTGAGGTTGAAAGAAGGTTCGTATATGGACTACTAGATGACCACGAGCGCGATGGGGAGACATCCAGGGGGGGGGGACAAAGAGGAGTTGCCCGGGTGGTGGGTAATGCCTCCTATGGACCCCGGACAATAAGCATGGAGGGACGGGGAAGCACCCAGGGAAGGTCACACCGGTTGAGAAGTTGAGGAAATCAGGCAAAAAAATCACACATATCAAGTGTAGGCTACGCAAAAAATATGACGGAGGGGAATTGGTGGGAAGACGCATGGCTCAACGAGGTTTTGGATTGGAAAAGACGGGATTCAGAAAGGGGTGGGTCGCCGTTCACCTCGATTTCGAAGGCACGAAGTGGGAAAGGAAAGGGCTGACCAGAGGTGGCGTGCAAGGAAAATTGACGATCACCGCAATGCCTCTACCATGTCAAACGGGAGAGGGAGGGTTGAACTCATAGGGTGGGAAGAGAGACCAGTGTACCATGAACAGGAAACGATCATATCGAAAAAATTAGGTGAATCCTAAACAACTCGGCCGGTAGGGACCAGCACATGGATTCCTAACTTGGCGGGCCCGAAGTTTCGAGGGGCTTTTGGGACCAAAATGAAGTATGGAGAAGTGGACGAGAAACGCAAGGAAGGGGGTGAAAGAGAGGTAGGACGTCACACCAAGAATAAGGTGCTCCAACGGGGCTGCGTGGGCAAGGCTCAATCCCTTACTCCCGAGGTTCTAACCGCAGGGTAGCAAGCCAGAAACATTAATGGGAAACCGCGGGACACCATTGCCTATCAAGAACTAGGCTAGAGGAGAAGTCAAGGAGGACAGGCAAGAGAAGAGCCTCCTTCCAAAGGTCTCCTGCGGTGGCGGTCGGGGCGTAGTCACAAAGGGACCTCTGATACTCAAGACTCTTGTCACGAGGAGAAACAATGGGAAGTAGCCGAAAGAATCTCGCCGTCGTCGCCACAACCTTGGGTGATCGAGGCAATGTCTTGAATCTGACAACGTTTGGAAAGGGGTTCTATCTAATACACGTGCCGCGGATGGGGGAAAAGGAGGCGAGAAAAGTAGCTGCGAAGACAAAATGGAAAGGGGGGGAGGTCAGGATCCTGGCTGACGGAAGAGAGTCTCCACAAAAGGAGATATATAAAAGAGAGAGACTGCTCCATCCGACTCCACCATTCCAAACACCGGGGGGAAGAGTCTGGTCCTTTGAAATACGCAGTGAAACAAGGGAGACTGAGGCATACACGCGGCGGCACACTGAGCGCAAACGAGTTCGCTTGAAAAGGGGGTCAGGGGCGCGGATCGGGTGAAGGGAGTGGAGGGTTAGGGTGCGAAGGGCGGATGGGGTTCTGGTCGCGGGGCAAAAGGTAGTTGAGGTTCCAAGATACGGGTTCACCGGCTATGGACCAGGTAGGGGTGCGTAAGGCGACGACTCGCTGTCCGCAGGATCGTGGGTGGGTTGAATGCAGGACGCAAGCTGGGGAAGGGAAATGGTCTTGTACAGACGAATTTAAGATGGGAGGTCTTGCTCTCTGAGGAGGGGTGGGGAAAAACACGGATAACGAAAGGCTGTGGAGGGTGCATTGATTAAGAGAAGTAGCAGAAAGGTGCGCAGCCGGGACGGGGACGGGGGGAGTCTATCATGTGAACAAGTGGCTAAATCAAGACTTCAGGGTAAAAAGATACCTGGAAAAGGGGGGGGGGGAAAGCCGTCGCGGAAACGTGTTACGCGAACAGGGAGGCCCGAGAAGCTGGTCACGCCGTTTTCAGAAGTTAGAGGGGGGCTGTCAAAGGGGAGTGTTGGGACCAGGAGGGAAGGAGATGTCACCTGAAAGGCGTATGACCGACCATCATGGAGGTGACTTGGGGGGGAAGAGGACATGACTGGTTAAAGGGTCAAATGGGTAAGGTTTGAATGGCAATGTGGGAGGGGATGTAGAAGAATGGGGAACTAGAGGTAGGCAACAAAGGGGAGGTGAAAGGAGAAGAGGGGGAACGGGAAGAAAGAAACAAAGGGAGATAGTGGGGAGGAAAAGAGGGGAAGTATATTGGAAATTGCGCGGGAGCGTTGTGGAGTCCATTGGTAGGCTGAAACATCCGGTCGTCGATAAAGACTCCGGTAAGGGAAGGGGCAGGAAGCCAAATACGTGGCGGAGATGATTGACCGGCCTGCCAAAGATATAAAAGGAAGAGCGGTGAGAGGGGTAGACCCTTGCGCCATCCGGTTTTGAGAACCCCGAGGGGGAAAGGGGAAGCAACAGGTCTGACACATATCTTGGGGAAAAGGTGACAGGGGAACAGAGAGAAATGGTTGCTCCTGGGGGGCCCTATGAATATTTGACGAGGCATGAGATTGGCGTGTAAGGAGGAAATCTAACTAGAAACCGGTCAATACAGGGGGTTAACGGCTTTCGCAAGAAAAGATTTCATCTTAGAAAAAAATGGGGGAGAACTGGGACAAACTGGATGACATCGAATTTGAAGTTCATGCTCCTTGTAGGGGGTCAACGTGTGGGGACGGCAATTTGATGGTGACTCCCTGGAAAATCTTGGAGGAGGCGTGCAGCGAGGCGTGACGGGAAGAATTCCTTCCCTTTACGGAGTGTAGAGAGGGGCCTTAAGGAAGAGCAGCGTGACTGATAAAGTGGGGCCGGCTGGAATTCCACGCCAAGAGCTATTCGTATATAGCTGGCAAAGATTGGTAAAAGCTGAAATCCTACAGGCGCTTATAGATAGGAAGGAGAATTGCGTAATCCCAACATCACTCTCCAATGGAGAAATTGTGAACGGTTACGCGGCCATGAATCTCTGCTAGGCGGGGGGGGTAAAAACGGGAAAGGACCTTGAAGGGGGGGGTGGGAGTAAGGTGAAAATCGGATAAAAAAAAGGGAAAAGACCGGGACCTGAGGTCCGGGGGTCGCTGTTGATTCAAGGACAAAAAAAGTTTTAGTCAAAGTTATACAAAAGGGTTCGTAACAAAACCGAGACAAGGGGTTGTCCGTGGGGGTCGGGGGGTGGTCAAAAACTGAAGTCTCCCAGGGGGGGAAGTGAAGGGGTCGAAGAAAGGCGGCATACTGGGGGCAAATCATGGGCTCCTAATCCTACACCGCGTACGCCTGGGGTTTGTGGGAGGGGGAGAAAGGTCTTGCCCGTCGGTCGAGGAGGGTCAGGTGAGCTTTGGTGAACTAAACGGATGGGACAAAGGTCTCTTGGTGGGAACCGGCCACTTCTGAAACGCCACAAAGCGCCAATGTCGAGGGAAGAACTGAGCGGGGCCTTTGCAAGCTCGAGACTTAGGGGGAAACAAAGTCGTCTAAGTCAAGCAGTCGAAGAACCCGGGAGTGGGATTTTCCGACGAGGAAGCATTCTTCGGCAACGATCTGGAGGTAAAGTGGGAGGGGGGGTGGGATACGCTGGTGACAGATCCCGCCGAGGAGAAAGTTAGTCAGGGGGGGACTTTGTCGTCGAGGGACGATGGAGGGAGTAGGGAAAGGGGAGGGAATACTTCTAAGATCGGGGTTGCAGGAATGTGCTGAGGGTGAAAACACCAGCCCCTCGACGGTGGGGGAAGAAACACGAGGATGAAAGAGCCCCAAGAGATTTGAGGTAGGAGGGGGAAAAAAGGCACGGGGAAGGAAAAGGAGGGAACCTACCTGAAATCGGCAACCTGGGTACTAAGAATAAGACGTGCATCGGAAAAGCTGGGTGATCGTCCCGTCAAGGTGCCGTGACAATGGTGTGCGCACTCTTACTCGTAAGTTGATAAGAAAGAAGGGGAGGGAAAATCGAAGCAGTGAAAGCTGAGCGGCCGGGTGGCGAGGGACAGAAAGGAGCCTACCGGGGGGGGGGTTCGGGAAGAAAGAGCCCCGGGGAATAGCATAGGTGCGGGATCTTATCTCAAGCAGACGCCGGATAGGGGGGGAAGGGCTGGGGAGAGCCAAGGATCTAGAATCATGCCTCAAGCGCCGCGCGTGCGCGTCTACGAAGTTCTCAAGAATTGGGGTTCCGCACAGCTCTTGCCGTAACGCCCAATTGGGACCGCCAAAGATGGAGGGGACAACAAGCTGGGTCGAGCGTCCGCGGGGAGACGCTGTGTGAGTGCAAATGCGGGTCCTGCAGGAGAGAAAAAAGAAAGATTTCTAATTGGACCTGAGGAGAGCGAAGTGAGATCGGCCGGCACCCGCACCTCGTCATATCCTGGACATGGTTCAAGTAAAAAAGACCTAATGAAGGTGAAATGTGACTTAATAAATAGGGACGAATTGCGTGGGTAGAGGGTTCAGAGGGTCCGCCTTTCTTGGCGCGCGGGAAAATGAACCGGAGTGAGTCTAGGAGGATAGGGGGAAAAATTTGTTCTGAAGCGGTGGGAGCGCAGCTGGGTTGGGCGCTATTACCCGGACCGGAAAGGCACAGGGAGGATGCGGTACACACATTCACGCAGACCCCCGCTAACCCGGAAGGGCCGTCACGGGAGATGAAAAACGAAGAAACGGGCCTAATACGCCGGAAATCGACAAGGTAGAGAAGCGAGCATTGTGGGAATCCTAATCAAAAGAGCCTCGGCCCGTGGACCAGCGAAACGGCTACTGTCAACACTGGAAAAAAAGCCAAAACCGACACCGGCATCTACTTCGGAAAGAAGAGAAGGAAGAACGCTGGAGGGAGGCGAGGGGGTCTTGGATGAAGTCCGGGCTGCGGTAAAGAAGTCAATATGATCAACAAGGAACGCGAACCGAGGGCTGGAAGGGCGGTGGCCAGAAGAACGTAGCGAAAAAAAGGATCTGCTAGGCTGACAGCGACAACTACTGGAAACACTCCCGGAAAATCAGGGAGAAGGCTAGCTAACCTTACATGATAAAATAATAGGCTAGCTCTGTGGCGTCGTTCAGACGGGAGTGGGGGTCTTACTAGTACAATCTGAGAGGACGCGAAAAGAAGGGAGAACTCCCTCTGGGAATTTTTAGAAAGGGCCGAAAGGGGGGCTTAGAGGACGAGAGGCGGGGGACAAAAATCGAGTACCACGACCGGGGACGGGGGAGAGGACTGAAACACCAACGGCTCGAGAAAAGGGTTCACTTCACTCATCAGTACGAGGGAGAAAAGAGATGGAAGGGAATGATGAAAATAATCCTAGATCTAATAGCTGGCTGGAGGTAAACCAAGCTGTTGACGGGGGACTAGTGGGGAGCTTCCCTGCGGGTGACTTCATCTCACTTCTACCGGAAACTATGGAAAAACGCGGCAGGGTGGAGGAAATGAAATACTATACGCGGGGAGATGAGAAAGTGAGGTAAAGTGAGTGTTTAGCGAAGAGACTCAATCGGAGGGCGAAGCCCGCGTAGGGACGTCTCTAAGGCTGAATACTGAGGGGGCGTGGAGGAGGAAGGACGAGGCGGGCCTAGCTGAAACGAGGGCTTCGCGATGAGAACGTGAATCTTGCGGTATGACCGAGACAGAATGGCTTGAGGCCTACCGAGGGGAAGAAAGAACTCTGGTTCTAGCTAGGGCTGCGACCTAAAGAGGAAGGGAAAGAGGGAGAGGAAGGCACCTGTCGTCATCAGACCTACTGTGAGGGGCCAGAAAGATCATATCGTCGAGTTTGAGGGCTGGATTAGCGAATGTCGGGGAAAACTAATCGAGTAGGGAACTCGGCTTACCGCGCAATATTGCTCGAGCCTAGGAGAAGAGTTGATTAATGGAAGGGCGCTGTTGTCCGGACGAACGAATTTGGAAAAAAGCGAGCCGCAGCCGAGTAGGGGCGTCAGTACAAGTGCAAAAAAAATATCTCTTTGATAGGACGTCTGAAACGCCGAAAGCCAGGGAGGAGACATAGGACACGTCTCCTATTGGCGGAAGTGAGGTCTTAGCCGAAGGTGGAGACGGTCCTTGAGAGGGGGCAAGATTTAGGCGAAGGTCCGAACTCCTCGTACTAAATACCCCGAAGTCTGGAGCGCGGTAACAGTCGTAGCGGACCGTAACTAAATCGAACTAGAAAGGCCTGGATGTTGACCCTTGGCGATGTAGAAAAAGACGCGAAGGTCTATAAAGGGAGCCTCGGAAGTCGGTGAAAAAGCAGAACGGGTCGGTCGGGGATCCGCAGCGGCTGAAAAAGGGGGAAGAATAAGGACGCGACGAGGGGGAGAAAGATCCGGCCGCAGTTTGAGGCGAAGGCAAAAGAAAAACTCAAATCGAGGCGGGTGAGAGTATTCGACAGAAACGAAGGGGGTTCGCGTGGGGGGTCGCACTGCTGTGATCACCAGGAGGGATTGAGGGGGAGTCAGCTTTTTGCTGTCTGAGTGTATGGGTGGTGGATATCGCATGCCGAATATGTTAGGGAGTTGGGTGAGGCACGACCGGAAAGGGTTCTATTTAGGCTGGAGGGCGGGGTTATGGGGGTTATGGGAGAGGGGGGAGGAGGGGTCTGAGATGAACGTGGGGGCGGGTGTCGCAGGAGAATTGGTTAGAGCTCTTTAGGGGGGGGGGCGAGGACGATTGAGCACACTCTAGTAAACTGATAGGAAAGACGGTTCAGTGGAGGTGGGGGTCGGAGGCTGGGCTCTGATATGACTAAGAGGGACTAATAGAGGGACAGGTCTATCTGAGGAGGCGAGGGAAAGAGAGGGGTCTGAACATAGAAAGAGAATAAAAATAGTAGGACTCTGGAGGTAGAGCGGCGGGGCTGGATGAGTCTCTATTCGGGAATCCGATCTTTCTGGCGGAGCCGGGAGCCTGTCTCTGGAACAGGGGGGGAAGGGGGGTCGGGACGGCAAGAGGATTATCTTTCATCCGCTAAAAAGATCAGAATCTTCTGTGAAGGCCTCAGATCTAAAATCAAAGGGGGTCTGGATGCGGGACAAAAAGATAGATGCTTGCCGGCGGCGCTTCTAAGGTCATGTGATCCTGGACTGAATATTGCATTACTCTCAAAGAGGGCAACTTGGATTAGGAAGATATTTAGAAATACCGGCGATTCCGCCAAGGCAGGGGGAGTCTAGGGGCAACGCGGACACGGAAGAGGGGGGAGGCTCGACGTCGTGGTCTACTAGGACCTTTCGTCCCTGAACTGCTAAAGGGGGGGGACGAAGAGGCAGTCTCATCGCGGCTGGAGCAGGGGGGGCAATATGAGGGTAAGGAGATAAAGCCTCTGATATTATGCCGATCTCATCCAGATACAGAGACAAGGGGGCGATAGTATATTTTAGCTCGAGCGAGGGGAGTATTAAATGGTACTTAGTCGAGAAGCAGCGGCAGACCGAGTGTGGGGCTTCAATTCATCGGCCTCTCGCGCAAGAAAGAAGCAGCTTCAAGAAAAATGAGTGGATAGCGGGGAAGGGGGAAACGATCGCGAGAGCGGGGCAAGAGAATAATAAAAAGAGAGGGGACGCAAGAGATCTACAGAGGGGCGTCAACATACCCTCCCGATAGGGAGAAGCGCGAAAGAATGCGAGCCGGTACGGAAGATCCAAACATACCTGATAAGTTCAAAGGGGCGACACGGGGGTAAAAGTTTCGAGGTAAACTAAAAGAGGGGAGGGAAAAGCCCGTCCTCAAAACCGAAGAACGGGGCCGGCGATTAGTACGGAATCTAAGGAAACCCTGAGAATAGCTTATGGAAGTACTAAGAGAATTGAGGAGGAATTGGACTCTAGGCGTGGTGGGGGTAGAGGAGGGATTAGAAGGTCGGGGGGAGTAAAACAACGAGACAGAGAAACTCCGTTTGGTCGATCAATGGAAGCCTGAAAAAGAAGATGAAGTCGGATGACGGAGTCGAAGGAAGGGGGGGGTTAAGCGAATGCTGACGAGAGGTAGAAGGCTCTGAAAGATACGCAGATAGGCAAGGAGGAGGGACATTACCAGCTTCGCAAGGCTCTGCCGGTCCGCAAAGTCAGGGGGGGGGTAGTCGGGAAGGCAAAGAAGAAAGTACTGAGGAGCACGGGGGTGAGGGAAAATCTAGCTTTTCGGAGAAAGGAAGGGAACTGCAGGCAGAGGAGAAGAGGAATCAAATGTCATACAGGAAGCTTAAGGGAGGAGAGGGGGCGGTGTGCAAAGCGGGGAGAATTCACTCTGGCGCAATCATCAGGTAGGCTATAGCGAGAGAAGGGGGGGATCTCTGGGAGGGGTCCTGAGGGAATGAAAGGAGAAAAAACGGGGCTATCCTCCGAGGAATCAGGGGCTTTTCTAGGGCGCCTACCAGATGTAGTCCTATATGCGGAAAAGCGCTAGATTGGGCCTTCGCAGAGATCTAAGACCCAAAGAGGGGGAGGGACGCAAGGATCTTTCGCTAACGTCTGTACAGGAAAGTTCAAAAAAAAGAGAAAGAGGAGAGCGGGGACTCGACGGAGATACGAAGACAAGAGCCTTCGATCACACTTGGGCCGCGATTCAGAAAAAAAAAAGAAAGGCTTGAGCTAAAAAAAGAGTACTTCATCGCCCCGAAAGCTAAAGAAAGGGAGAACTCGGCCTGTACCGCGCGGGACTTGGGATTACGGGTTATGTAGCTCAAATCCCTCCACCAAAACCAGCAACCAAAAAAAAACAAAAAGCCAACAACGATAAGGGAGGAAAAGAATAGGAACAAGACTAGGGGCTCAGGAACGGAAGTGAACCGCGCGCGCGAGTGGGACGTCATGGCTTTTTTCTGGAAGGGGGAAAGAGACATCAAAAGCCACAGAGCTTCCTCCACAAACACAAAAAAAACAAAGCCCCCCACAAAAGGCGGGGGGAACGACGAAAAAGAAGGGGGGCGGGAGTTCGGTCTCACAAAAGCACACTTCTTCCTCGACTACGGGGTTCAAGGAAGTGGAATTTACTCGAGCGAAATGGAGAAAACGGGGAGTTTGTAAGGCTGGTTTCTCGGATCCCCGCTCTAAGGGAAGAAAGGAACACTAGCTTGGGCAGGGGTTGATAGAGGGGAATATACCGGAACGCGCCGGGGAAATCACTGAAATAGCTCATCTCGTCGTATCCGAAGAGGATATTGCTCTAAATCAAGTTCTGGGGGAGAAAAGCTACATCGGCTAAGTTGAGTCCGAAGGAAGATTGAAAAAGCGGCCGTACCCGAGGTTAGTCTCATGAATTAAAGCGGCGAGTCCAGCTGCGTCATGCACTCGGTTCTAGCGGGCCTGAACGAGGAAATGAGGGCAAACTACTGTGGGGGTTGGAGTGAATGGGGTTGGGGAAGGACGGGGATACGCCCGTCGGGGAATAGGCCCAAAGGGCTTACTTCCAAAAACTAAAAAGACGTTTAGGCAAATTAAAAATGAAAGGGAGGAGAAATCGGGAATGAAAGAATAACGTCTACAGGGACACCGAAAGACAACGATATATCGTGAAAACCTATAGGTCCGATATTCATGAACAGAGATGGAAAGAAGAAACATTCACAGCAAAGGCTCAGTCCTGTGGGGGAGTCCCCGCACGGAGGGTAAAGTTCAGTCCCAAGGCGCGGGGTTCGCAATGTCCGCGCAAAGCTCTGACAGATCTTCCCAAGGAAGGCTGCGGGTCAACGTCGGTGAACTCATTACGGGCTTGAAAAAAGACCCTGTCTGCCCTGAGGAGGGGGTCGCGGGGTCTCGGCCCTCTAAGGGTCCTTATCTTTTTTCTTTTCCGCTCGAAGAGGAGCCGAGAAAAAACGGGTAATAATTCTCAATGTCGGATCTATCTAAGAGAAAGTCCGGCGCCTGACAAACCTGTTTAAAAGCACTACAGCCTCAAGATTAAGAGTTTCTCGTTAAGGACCCCGAAAAGAGACAGAAGGCGGGGGAGGTAAGTTTCACCAAAGTGAGTTCCCACGTACTAAAGGATATTCTTCACCCGTTTTGTAGTACTCGCCGGAAGAGCACTCGAGGGAGGATCAGGGTTGTTCCGGGGTAAGCGTGATCAGGTCAATGCCTTCAAATATGAGGAGTACTCCCTTCATCTACCCAAGGCTCTTCCAAATCATCCTAGCTCTCGGGAAGACCAGGACTTCTCAAAGCGGTTACAAAAAGTGAAGCGGGTGCTTTTCGGTGTAGGTAACGGAGGGTAAAGCCGCTTTTAAATCGCGTCTATAAAATTTAGACGAATGACTCCTCAGACTGAGCTTATGTTTAAGAAAAGTCCAGCAGGAGGTTATTGCTGGAAGACCTCTTTTTCCTAAAATATACTTGGCGAATGCGTTTTCAAACAAAAAGCACTACATCTGAAAAGGGGAAGGGGCACGGGTTTACAAAAGGGGGGCGGAAAGGTCGGGAAAGGAGACAAGAATCTTCGAAGCAGCTTTCAAGCACGACTCGTGCGAGGTGTGGACACCGAAAAAAAGGCTGGGCTTTCAGAAACTTGGGAGAAGGTGCGGGGGCGGCATGTCAAAAAGTTGAAGACACGCTACTACGTAGGGTCAGTGTCTTGGCCAGTGCCGGAAAAACGGACGGTCAGTGGCCAATGAGGCCCAGTCACTGCAGAGAAATCATCAGCGTAATCCAACAGTACTGGGAAGGTGGCGGGGAGCCGTATCTTCCCTAGAGACACGAAGACAGGTGGGAGCGGCCAGGAATTTTATGTTCCATCTTGTCGACCAGTATCCAGAGTAATGCACGAGGAAAAGACTTAACTTGTGAAGCTGAGGGCCGCAGAAAGTCACATCTAACATCGGCGGTAACCGCGGCATTCCTCGGCCATACCGTCCTTCGTTCGAATCACGCTTGAGGACATCTTCAGACCGGGAAAGAGAAGAGAAAATTCATTCTAGGAAGAGTTGGGGTCCCAGTGCTGAATACCTCTGCGATTCAATGAGAAGAGGGTTGTGACGAAGGAATGGGGGACGCCGAGTATGGAAAGGATGATACAATCCTCTTAAGAAAGGGAGAATTGAATCTTCAATGACGAGTACCCACCCGACGGCACCTGTTTGCGAGGGTATGGCAAAAGGCACGGAAAGGGTTTCGCTCTCTGGAGAGGGAGATCAGACGGGTGTCGACGACACTGGCGATGAAGGGTATAAAAAATCAGAAATCAAGAAATTTGGTCAGAATGCACCCCGATGGAGGGGGGAAGGAAACGTGTTGTCCAGTAAGGATGAAACGTGATTGCTCACGAGAAGAGGTTTACTAGCTAAAAGACAGCCTCGAAAGGGTCGTGCGCACCGGGGAATGTAAGTTGGGGGGGAAGCGCCGTTCTTGACATCCAATCACAATTAAAGGCCTGCATACAGAGGAGGTAAGTCCACCCTTCCGAGGTGACCAACAAAAAGATAGGGAAATTTGAGTATAGAACGAGGAAAAGGCAAGTTCACCCTGTTTTCAATGAATGGGGAGTACGGGGCCAGAGTAACGGTTTTTACAGATCGATAAGCCACCCGGGGTGACGGGATGAGCAAAATGACGGCGAGACGTCGCGCCAATCCAGGATCACTCCTTTTAAGGAGACGCTTCTTAAAGCAAAGAATCAAATTACCAGTGAGAAAAACAGAGGAAACGACTCTTCGAGTATGGGCAAAGAAAGGGGGAAACCGTTTCCTCAGAGTGACAAGAAAACTCGCCTGCGGCGAGTGGCGCTGATACCGGGAACACAAATTCGTCAAAAGCTTACTGGAGGATAATACCTGTGCCGAGACCAACGCGAGGAGAGAACGAATAGCAAAATACGATAGGGAGGGTCACTTGCTAAGATGCGGTCGCATCTTTCCTTTTTTGTCAGGAAGACCTCAGTCCAGGTGAGCGGCAAGGGAGAGGAAGACGGGCTAAACTGGAATTGGGCTCGAGCAAGGAAGGGAGCGAAGATCAAGAGAGAAAAAAAAAAAAAACGAGGATGGGGAAATAGAGAGAGACGGAACTCCATCAAAAAAAAAGATGCATAAAGGAAACCGTCGCCAGCTCCATTTCTCTGGAAAAGAGAAGGAAAGGATAGTCCGATTCCGAACAAACAGCACGAGGTCGCAACGTAGACAGTCTGAAAAGCATTGGAAGACGATCGGGCCTTTGAGGTGGCGCCGCAGAGCTTTGGCTGGGCCGGGCCAGGGTAGAAGAGGAAAAAGTTGATATCCAGGTTCTTAGGACTTTGTGGAAAGAGGGAGATCGAAATCCGTAAGGGACGGCAGTGGGTGGAGTGCAAAGGCGAGAAACGGTGGCCTGTCCCTTTGAACCAAATCGCTCGTAGTAGGGGACATGTTGGTTTGGGTCGGAAGAGAGTCGGGTTTCGGTTGAAGACGAGGTAGGAAAAAGGGCCCCGGTGCGAGGAAGTGGGCCCGCATCCGGGGAAGAGTCGCAGCGACGTACTTTCGGGCATTCGAGGAAAAAAGGGGGAAGATTTCTTCCACAGGAAGGACCAAGGACGTAAAAAGTGGAAACCACGGAAGGTAGAACCTCGACACTATAAGAGAAAAGGAAGGGGCCTATCCTGGTTTGAATGGGAAAGAAATGACCGGGTGGTGAAGGCTTTCATAATTTATTATGAAGATGCCAATTTGGATCATTGAAAACTGAACGCTTATGACAAAGACGATTGCTGCCAAGACATGTAGAGGCCGGGTTGACGAAGATGTCACAACAGATCGGAGGAAAACAAGACACTCCTGCAAAACTGGAACATTATTGGACCACGGAACGAGGGGGGAAACGAAGACCAAATCTCTTTCTCTGGAGACGGTAAGGGGGTGGGGATAAAACTTCTCCTTTCCGCCCGTGTTAGTCGACAAAAAAAAATTCCTGTCGAAAGCGTCTACACTTACTCTGGAAAATTTTCAGGGAATCACCTCACACAGAAGGGGTGACCCGATATATTGAGGAGGGACTGCCTTGGGGCGGGGAGAGAACGGCAAATCTTCTCAAACGGGCGGTTCTCAAACAATCATATTTCGGGAGAAATGGGAAAGGTGGAAACTCTGCATCTGAGGGGATGGGAGGACAACAAAATCAGGTTTCTGGGCACGGGGTCAACGCATTGGAGGATCTGAAGAGTGCGTGATAAGTCTCCGAAGTCTATTCGGTGATCTGGAAAGCCAGGCAGCGGGGAAAGAAGAGTAAATCGGTTACGGAGGCCCGAGAAGGTTGATCATTACCTTTCTAAGGGGAACCCGCCGATAGACTAGAAGGGATAGATGTAAAGAGCAAGGGGGGATCGTCTAGCCGACAGAGACGAATGAAGATAAGGCCTTTCGGTATCCCCCACAAAGGATAAAAAAAAGTTCTCAGATTCGGGGAAAAAGCTACATGAAGTTCAGGGAAGTCAAATCGTTCTTACACATGAAATTATGCGGCATTAAATGAGGAATAAGAACCACCTGGTCGGAAGGCCCGCGTTTTTTCAGGAACATTCCGCAGTGTCATCAAAGTCGCAAAGGTCAACCGAAGGGTGGGGGGATCTCTGTTGGTGGGGAGCAAACCGGACAATATTCGCGTCGACAATCGCGTAGCCTAAGAGAGTGTCGACGAAAGGAAGGACCGTAACGGGACCCGGTTGTGGTTCCAACGTCTGGACATGGTGTATGAAGGTTAGCTTTTTGTGTGAAACAAAAAAAGTCGGGGACAATTGTCGCTGGGGTTCACCGGAGACAAGGAGGCAGGCCAATCGAAAAAAGAAGGTGGGTGCGGCCGGCTAAACATGCCTGGGAATTTTCTGCAAGGGTACTTCAATCTGGGGGTCAGACCGAAAAGAGAACCCGTCGCAAAAGTAAAAAGCGTAATGACAGAAAAAAATGCCGGAAAGACTCCGGTGTGGGACCTTGGTGACCTAAGAGTGTGCCAATTCTCCTATTACGTCGTCGAAAGCTGGTGGCCTAGAGTCGTGTACTTTGCAAAATCTCCTTCCTGAGTTGGAGGGACGCCTCATCACCGCGTGGCAGGGACGCGACACAAGATCCGAGCGAATCTAGGGCGAAAGTTTGCCGCAACCAAGAATCCTCCCCGGGGCCTAATCGGGCAAGACGGTCTTTGGGGGAAAGACTGACGGGGGGGGGGGTCGTCCCTGGTAGGTGAGTAAAAAGAAGACTTTTCCCGAGTAACTGATAACTTGGGGAGAAGAAAGACCACTCTTCCTCCTTCTGAGCGCCTGCAACAGAAAGGTCTCGAAGGAAAACCGAATCTGCGTGAACTCGGGATCATACATGATGAGACCTGTCCTGTGACTCTGCTCCCGCTCTATTCCATCCACAAATCTCAAATGCTAACTTAACTCCTCTAAAATGGGCTCGGAAAGGCCTGGGGTAAGAAAGGGAAAGGTCAAGACTAGAGGCCACCAACACTGTTAAACGCGTTGCCAGTTTCTTGGCTAGAATGCCGGGGAAGGCGAAGAAAACCAAGCGAGCCTGGGATCTAAAACGGCTCTCCTTCGGAGGGGCCAACCTGCCTTATTCAGTCTAGTGTTCTCTGTCGGAAAAGGTGAGGTGACGTCTACTATATTTACGGGCGGTTGAGTGTCCGTTTGTTAAGCAAGACGTGATTTTGAAAGAGGAAGATCTCCTTTGAAATTGCGTGTTCCAGCAGGGAAAGTAAGTTGAGGGCGTTGTCCGGGGAAGCAACGGTGTTGGGGGAATTAAGGAAACACTCATCACTGAGGTAATGACAAGTGAACCAGAACCGGCCCACCCCCTCACCCCTTAGTGACTAGGGGTTTTTTTCCATACGGTCCTCTTTCGGGACGCAACAGCACGCAGGAAAGGTGCCGCAAACCGCTTACCGTTTTGGGGGTATGAGCCGCAACCTCAGGTCCGGCAATGTGAAAAAAGACCTGGCTGGTCAATTTCGCTGATTTACTGCATAAGAAGGAGAGTACGTCGAACCATACATCCGAGCCGGATGAAGATCGATGGGGGAATCGGAGAGAGGCTTCTGGACGAGGCGGCTGGGATGCAAAAAGGCACCACCCCAACCATCTATACGAACCAGGGGGGTCTTACGGTCTGACGTAAAAGACAACGGAGCACGGAAATTTCAAGGGGTAAGGGAAACCGTCACCTGCGAGAGAACCTGTTACAAGGACGCCTTGTGTCTTTATGAGAGAAAATCGGTGTCTCTATGGCTATTCAACGCTGGTAACGGGGGGGGGGTAGCTTTCTAACCGTTGTGAGGAGGATCCGTTCATCGAAGACGGTCTCTACCCTTCAACACCGAAAGGAAGAAAAACTCGAAGCGGGGGGAGGAAAGAGACGAAATGCGATAATCGCGGGGAGGCTAGATAATCATGGTACGATACTCTAACTTGACGACTCGGGTCCCGCGCAAGTATTCAAGAAAGATAAACAGAATCCACTAGAAAGAAACGAACGTACAGGGAGTATTCTACCGTGGAAGCTTATGAAATACTAAAAGGTCAGGTACATCTACTATAAGACGGATGGAGAGAAGGAAGGACTAGTCCGCTTTTTGGGCTTCAAGCTTCGGAGCGACTGCCGATTGTGGGGAGGGGGCACAAAGTATTTAAGTGAGGAAAGCCAATTGAGGCCCGCGAGCTCCACCACAGCACGTGTCTACTCGGGTCTGGCGCAACCAGCCAAGGCGATTTACAGTAGAGGTAAACTAATCGAGGGGGGGTCGACATCCAGATAAGGGTCTGTAGGATGTCGGAAGTAAAAAAGCGTACATCTCCGAGAGAGAGGGACTCTGCAAGGTTAGTTGACGCAGTTTCGGGGTCACGACTTGGAAGATATAATCACTTCCTGGAAAAGTAGGCCAGTGCTCTAGCGGATCTCGGGGATAAGGGGAGGCGAAAAGCGTCATAGCTAAAAGTTCCTCTGCCTACTGCGGCTTCCTATGACTTTTTAAATCCATGTAAGCGGAGGGGAGGGTCGGTAACTCCTGTGAATACTACGGAACGTCTTGACGTAGGAGATCCCTGCTCATCTCAGCCGCGTATACCGTGGGGGTTGCACCCTAATTTGAGGCGCAGCGAACTGCGAAAACTGAACTAAACTAACACGTGAGATGAACTCAACGGTATCAGGTGGCCTGGACGCGCTTGATATCTCCTCGGTCCTCCCGAGGCATCTAGCTAACTAGAAACGAACAGTATGAGGGCGGCGGAGCAACTCTAGATATAGAGGACTTTCGCACGATCGGGGGTTTCTTTGGGCTTGATTGCTCTCAAAGTCTTGAAAAATAAAATGGTGAAGTATTGAATTCTTCCAAAAGGTATGGATCAATCTTGAGTAGGGTAGGTACTGAACGAGGTTGAAGCGAGCGAAAGCTAGGATGTTGGGGATCGTTTCTCCTGCGGGATCGCTGGAACACAAAAATGAGGGGTCAAAAAAGAAAATCAATCTTTGTGCATGGGCTTCACGGTCTCTATATTCTATCGTTAGCTAAGAGGCCCCAGTGGAGTTCTTCCTACATCAGGAAAGAACTAGACAAGGGAATCCAGACTCCCGATATAGCAGAGTTCGCGTAGGACTAGTCGAAGAAGAAGAAGACCGCGAAAGATTAACTTTGCAGGGAAAACACAGCAGGAAGTCTAATTCCTCATACAGAGGGAATGATGCGGATCTCGATCGACTGTAGGGAGGGGTCATCGATGGGGGAAGAGCTCACGTCGCGCTTTCTAAAAATGGGCTCTCAGAACACGAACCGAAGGGAATGGCGCAGTACTTTCTAAGGCCGAAAGAGAATAGAATAAAACAAAAACGGAGGAGGAAGGGAAAGAATATGGTAGGTCAGACGCCAGTCAAGGTCTAAGATAGGGAACGACGATCGGCGGAGACTCAAGAGCGAAGAGGTCTACTAAGCGGCCGCTAAGAAGGATGCCGCTGAGATACTGATCCGCTTACTCGTCAAAAAACTTCTCGAAAACTAAGAAAAGAACAAAGCAAGCTCGGTATCAACCTCCCGAATCACGATCACAGACGGCGCGAGACGGGTTGATCTCGAGTGACTTGAGTTCATGATAACTACTTCACTGCGGAAAATTTGCTATGAGGGAAAGATAGGAAACTAGGGCGACGAGGGCAAAAGACCGAGTCTACTCGACCGTCTATCCGAACTAGCAAACTAGACAGATTCGAAGGACGCAGGAGACACAAAATCTAGTTCAGACCTAAAATCGACTCCATGAAACGCATAAATCAGAAGAGGGAGGGCCCAACACAAAAATTATCCAGGGGAACGCCACCGCTGGAGAAAGTAACTCCAGACACACCTACCTCACCTAGAAAGGCGGAAAAAGGGGGACTTCATCGCCACCCCTTCAACGGAAGGCGGAGAAGACTAGAAGGGAAAACTACTGCGGGGCGCAGCGGGGCACTCGAGGGGTTGAGGGGGAACGTCCTGGGCGCTGGAGTCCGCGAGGACGACAAGAACCTAGAACTCCTGTAATCTGCCGCGGAGAAGAGAGGGCGACGACAATGGGTCAACAAAACGTAGTCAGACGGGCTGAGCGGTATGCACGACTTCAGCAGATCGGGCAGGAGGAGAAAGGAGGGAAGAAGAAACTAATGCTTCCGGCGTCGCCATTTAATGAAGGACGCCGTACAGCCTAGTAAACACGGTTAGCCTCGAAATGGGGAAAACCGGCAGAAAGGGCAGAGAAAAGGAGAAAAAAGCGGAAAGGAAGAAAAACGCACAAGCAGATGCGAGAGGGGGGCAGCTGAACGCTGCGACATCTCATGTAGCGATTCACTCTAATAGGCAGCGAGGGGGGGGGGAAAGGACCCAAGGGGCATCCAAGACGAGATGCGGGGAGGACCAAGAGGAAGAATGCGGTCTACTAGTACTCTCTATAGGGGGAGAGTGAAGCGACCAACGAAGGGAGGTTGGAGTTCTTCTTGGAAGAACGGAGGTGAAGCTAATAACTACGCACGAGAAGAGTTCAGGCATTCGATGAGCACCTCACGCAAAGCCTTCGAAGCATGATTTAAACCAACTCTCGAACATACTCGCAGAGGGAGACGAGGGGCTCGCAACGGGAGATAGCCCCTAGTGGCGCAGGAACCTTTTAAGTCGGCTGCGGAAGGAGGTCTTTGATTCGTCAAGCTGACGTCATAGAGACGGAGAAAAAAGACGTAAAGCGCGGGAAACTATTCCGGAGAAACCGCAGGGCGCCGCGAGACAAGAGAGGTTGAGAACCCGGAGGGACAACTTTGCACCTAGCTCGAGGGGGGGGGGCTGCGACGCGGTTGTAAAAGGAAGAGGGGGGGAAATGCAAGCGGTCAAACTAAGGTAGGTCGGGGAAAAAGCCACAGGATCTTATTCCGTAGAAAAATCATAGAGAGAGGAGGATGTCTATCAGGTCCTCGGAAAGGGCCCAAGGGGGGGGGATTCTCAGACTAGTTCGCCGCTTAGGCCAGTTTATCATTAAGGGACTAAGTTAACTTATGGAGGGGGGGGGAAAAAGGCTGGAAAAATCATCTCGGCTTAGGAAAGTAAGAAAAAACGGGGCACTTTAGCTTGTTTCGAGAGGAGCCTCTGCTCCGGTTAACAAACGAAAGAACCTATCAGCTAATCAGGAGAGACTCAAAGTAAGAGAGCAGGGGAGTAACATCTGCCATCTCTAATTTGAGTCGCAGGAACTGGAGTGGGTAACAGCGGCCTTACCGAGGTGAAAAAGGGAGCGAAAAACGGGCGCTGCTCCGTGATTATTCATTCGAGGGCCGCATCTAACAACACAATCTTGTAAAGGAAGTGGTAAAAAAGGGGTAGTGGTGCCTGGGGTTAAAACTGGGACTATCTAGTGAAAGAAAATGTATAAAAAAAAAACGGATTCAAGCGGCAAAGAAACCTCCCCCTAAGTACGCACGTTCAAGGCAGCACCGGGGCAACCCTTTAGCTCCACGCCTCCCAAGACGGCTGCAGCGGTAAAACCTACACACCCGTAGGGAATATAGCTATAGTCAATCAACTAAAGGAAAGAGAAAGAAGGAAGAGCAGGAAAAGAGAAGGACGGTGGTCGAGAAGAAACGGAGAGAGGGACAAGGCGAAGGCCCAATCAATGTTTTTCACAACATTGAAGCGGCCAAAAGGGGAACATCCGCGGAGAGCAACAAGGGAGGTCCCGCACTGAGGAGGAAAGGCCGTTCAAAAGTCTTAGGGAGAGGGGGACTCTCTCACTTCCACAAAAATCCGCTGGAAAAGTCTTCTGGTGAACGAGTAGACCGAAAAAAAGGAAAGAGACTGCTAGGGCATAGCGATCGCGCAGGCGAAAGAGAATGGAGCCCGATCCCGGAAAGGGGAACACGAGATACTCATCTTCTAGGGCGGCCCCTCGCCAATAGGGGAATGAGCGACACGCGACCAGGGAAGACAAAAGGAAAGTATTCTGAAAAACCTTTTGAGGACGTCTCAGGGAGTCAACGGAAATAGAGGAGAGGCGGAGGCTGGTGTGACTCGGGTTCGCTATAAAAAAGGGAGGCAAACATGCCTGTCACTGAGCAAATCAAACGTCATCTACCATCAGGAGTCAAGCCCGGGGACGACTAAAAACTAAGATAA
>Ga0179591_1337040_pt1 | contig 27015 bp, 29 predicted proteins | sample CZOMad2_1_08_16f_FD_182891 | JGI IMG/M metagenome (GOLD analysis project Ga0179591, IMG submission 182891) | Vadose zone soil fungal communities from Angelo Coast Range Reserve, California, USA - CZOMad2_1_08_16fungal (PacBio error correction) | ecosystem: Environmental > Terrestrial > Soil >...
TACCGCGTGCGTTGGGGGGGGGGGCCATCCAGGTTTCAAAGGGAATAAGAAAGAAGGTCCGTTTGTAAGAAAGAGGGGACTGTAGTAGGGCCGAGGGGGGGCTGAGAGATGTGTAGGGGGGATGGTCGGCGGTGTAAAGGGTCCGAACAAGAAGAGACCTTTTCTATTGGCAGAAGAAAGAAAGGACAAGAAGGGAAGACAACCGTGGGGGAAGCAGCTGAGTGAAATTGTCGCTCTTGAGACCTCAAATTGCATGAGAAGAGAACCTTCTCATAAATCATTCCGTTTGCGGGGGAGAAGGGGGGCTAGATAGGGATGTTCAAAAAGAGGAGAATATCATAATATTAGGAAAGGGGAATGGAGTGACTTGAGACCCTTTTATGGGGGAAGGACACTCTTCTTCTTAATGACAGGAGAGTGTCTTGGGCTTTTGCGGAAGGAAATGGATTCTTTACACCTTAACAGAAAAAAAAAGTTCTTTTTCCACTTCACAGGGGGGGGCATGCAAACTCGCTTGGTTGTGGGGAGGTAAAAAAGAACATTATCACGGGGAAAGGCCACAGTTTAGGGGGAGTGTGTGGGGGAAGGGTGGGGGGGGGTAGGCAGGGGTTGTGTGGGGTGGCGGGTGGCGGGGGGGGGGGGGCGGGCGTGGGGGGGGGTGGGCGGGGGGGGGTGCGGGCGGTGGGGGGTGGGTGTGGTGGGGGGGTGGGCGGAATGGGGGGGGGGTTCGTGAACTTGACAAAAGGAGGGGGGGGGGGGTTAGGGGGGGGGTTGTGACGAGAGGGGGGGGGTGATCCCCTGGGAAAAAGGTGGAGGAGCAATGCGTCACCTGTTTGCCGCTAGGGTGGGGGGTTTCTGCTGAAATCGGAGAACTGGGGTTCACGGGGCTGTTCTGATGCTGATACTATTCTCTGATTAATGAGCGTAAGTTTAGATTTTCCACTGGGGTACTACCATTATTTCTTGGAGTTGTGCGGGATACACAGGCTCTGGTCGAGGGCATAAGTCGTGCTTCTGGTGGGGGGGTCATTAAACGGGATCGAAAGCTGAGCATCAACTAGGACGCCAGACGAGCCCTTGAGGTGCGGCCTCCGCTCCCTTCGGAGTAGGGGGGACCCTCGTTAGTCTACGTTCCACAGGCTGGTTGAGAGTTGACCGACGTGTCCTTACGGGAGAGGTCCCCGGAGGGATCCAGGGAAACCTTCACGCCATGTGGACTCGGGGTCATCTTCAGCGGGGCAATCCGTCTTTGAGAAAATGTTACATAAAAGTGTTAAAACCTTACTCTTAACTCCGAGAATACCAAATCACGTCACATAGGGGATGAGTTTGAGAAGCCTCCATAAAAGAAAACATCTTCTGCGGGGAAGGGTGGTTTCACGAAAATTCTGGTGGGATAACAATGGGGGATCATATTTCTTCGATGGGGAGACGTTAACATAGCTCCTGAAGGGGGGGCGACCGTTATAAGGGTCGACAAAAACTCAAAGGATGGACAAGACTGAAGGTTTTTGATGGGGGGGATTTAGCATAAGAGGGAGATGCTGCTTCGCCTAATACTATGAGGCGCGCGGGGGGGGGGGGGGGGGGGGGGGGGGGGGGTGGGGTGGGGGGGAGGGGGGAGATGGTTTCCAAAAGGCGATTCAGAAAAAAGACTCACGGACTGGATCCAAGCGGAGAGGTCTTCGACATACGAAAGAAAAAAAGAGGCTCAATCCGGCATTTAAGAAGAAAGTTCAGACAAGGGAGAAATTGTGCTGGCGCGGGTCGGAGCGATGATATAGAGAAGACAACAACAAGGGGACAACTAGATACCCTCTCCTCAAAATTCAGAAGCAGGAAAAAGGATTCACCATGAGCTGCGTTTTGAAAAGAAAAATAGACGGATTGACCTTCAAGAGTGCGAAGAGATGGCGGGGTAAAGAGAGAAGAACCGTAAAGTAGATCCAGAAGAGAAAAGGGCGTAGTATCTCAGAGAAGAGTGAAGATTTCTTGTAGGGGGAGGGAACATTCATATTCGAAAAAGGGACTCAGTCGATGCTCGGGAAAAATGCCCGATTGATGCGGGGAAAAAACATCCAACCATCAGGAAAGGAACAGCCAGAGGGGTTGGTCTCATTACTAGATCGTCTCAAGGGAAAGACGAAAGGACGGAAGGGATCTGCGGGGAAAATCGAAGGCACTCTCTCCCTCATTGGTAAATTCCTTTGGTCAATAAAAAAACAGTGAGAGTTTCAACAAGTCTGTTGTGCCAGGTTGCCAAAGGGGGGCGAAATTCCCCAGGAAAGTCTGGAGGTGTTAATGCCCACAGGGGGGGAAAGATAAGCGCGAGTAAGGGAAAGGACACGCTTAGGGGAAGGGGAGTTCGCTCCATAAGGGGGGGGGGGCCACCATCGGGATGTCCCCATTTCATGGTGCCTTCATTCTTTGCCAACATCTGGGTTTGAACGGAGTCCTGGGGGACTAACCACTCGCCGCAAGAAAGGGGACGATTAATTGTATGGATCTACCTCCTCGAGAAGGGGAGGCAATGAAAAAGGGCTTCGAGTTCCTTCAGGTCGCATCAGCAAAGGTTGAGGGAATCATCGTAAAGGTAAAAAAAACGCTCTGGACGGATTAGGGAGTCAAGATAGTATTCGACGCATCAATCCTGGTCAATATAATGAGGTAGAAGGGAAAACAAGTCACCTTCAGTCTCGGGAGAAAAGAAATCTGCAAAGAAGGGGAAATATCCTCCCATGAAAACGAGAGGGAAGGGATTGAAGAGCACTAGCCGAGCAAATAGGAGCGCCTTTTTCAATCAGGCAAAAAGTTAGGGGGGAAGAAGGCCTGCGTACACGCCTAAAAGAATTTGGGGTGTTTGGGAGAAATACATCCAAAGTAGCACCAGAGGGGAGATCCCCTACTTTGTAGGGTCTTTTTGAAAGAATTCCCCCCACCAAATAAGGAGCAGGACGTCGAAAGTTTCCGTTTAAAGAAAGAGGGGAGGTTGTTTTGGGGACTAGGAGACGATAAGGGTCCAATCATTTCAAAGGAGCCGCCCAGGTATTGTGAGAAAGAATGTACAACATTGGGGGGGGGAGGGGAGTCATATTTGAAATTCAAAGGCAAGGGATATGCAGAGCTAGACATTCCCTTCGTCCAAGCCGAGGAGGAAGATGCGTGTCCTCGGGAGGTCTATCAAAAAACGCGTCGAGCGGCTTAGGGGGTCCGGAGGGTCAAAAGAAGGGGCATTATGTATGCGAAGGAGGGAGGTACGTGCCATTTGAGTCAAGGGAAGCTGTCCAAGAAAGAAAGATCGCTGTCGGTCACGAAGGAGAAAACAACGGTTTTCTGAAAGTGTTGGGCATCTTATTAACGGAAAAACAAAGGCTCCGTCTGATGACTCTGATAGAACTGTTAAACTCCTACAATGAAAGAAAAGATCCGACACTCGCTGCCATCAGAAGCGGGAATGGGCGTTTGAAGGGGGTCATGAGTACAGGGCGGGACACCCTTTGTCATAATCCACCCTACAAAGTGAAGAAGAAGAGATAAGATGAAAGGATTGATGCGTACTCGAAAAGAGAAAGTTCAGAGACCAACTTCAAGGGCCAACTCCGTTCATTTAGGGAGAACGAAATGGACCTCACTCCTCCTAAAGGGAGTTCTCATAAAATCTTTGATGAGAAAGAAAAGGTAAGAAATTCTACCGGGCAACGATATCAGGCCGTGGCAACGCCGACAAGAAAAGGGGGGGACAAGAAGAGATTAGTGCAGGACTTCGTGTGACCGGCAGGGCGGAATAGTCTTCCTCTTCCTGGCCAGGTGAAGGCTATTACAGGGGAAAAGCCAGGTGCATCTTAACCATGGAGACTAAGGGCCGATGCTATCATCTGAAGAATATATGAAGACTCTCACATTCCAAGAAAAAAAAACGGTCCATCCCTCCGAAAGGGCGAGGCTGGGAAAAACCAGTAGAGATCTGGCTGAAGAAAGAAGGGGTAATTTCTCATGATACTTATATACGATCTAAAAAGACAACGTAGTAGGAAGAGAGTAATCCAGTATTAGGGAAAAAAAAGGCCTTACCTCGACTGGGTTCAGAAAAGAGAGGAGGACCCCGGCTTTCAGAAAAAAAAAAAAACACAAACAAAAACGAAGCGCTCCCATCTTAGGTGGGGGGAAGGTTTGTGGAGGTTGGTGCTGGATTGGGGGAAGAAAGAGGCGGATTACAGTAGGCCTATGAGAGAAAGGGGCCTTATCTCATTTGGGAACTGGAATATCCGGCAGAGTCCGGCAGGCCTGGTCATAAAATGAAAGAAAAAGGCTTCCCCCTAATTAGAGAATCTTTTGAGGGTCTTCACTTTCTTCGGGGAATAGAGGGGGTTCTCCGCGGGGGGGGAAAGGTAATGGACTTTATGTGGTTTTTCTCATCAAGAAATAGGCCCGCGGAGGGGAAGGGGGGGGGCCATGTCCATTTCGAAGGAAAAGGGGGAGGGGTTTGGAAACTGATTCGCACGGCGGGAGGCCGCTTACGTCATGGAATCTTAGGCCGGAGGGGTTCCATGTACCATGAGGGGTGGGGATGCGAAGTTCCTAAACTGTAATCCGCTACAAAGAAAAAGGGGGGAACCTCCCATTCCCCAGGAGGATTTCATCCTGAGGTTGGGGGAGGTACTTAACCCCCCAAAACCGACACCCAAGAAAACCCCCCCCTTATAGAATATTTCTGGGGGAACAAGAAGAGTCAAATCCTCCTTATGCAGGGGGGGGGGAAGGCATAATCAATGAAAAAAAGCTAAAACAAAATTTTTTTTCAAAATCCTTCAAAAGGACCGAGAGAAAAAATCTTTTCGCTTGACTAAAAACTGCCTCAAGAGGGGGGAACTCTCATAAACATTCCGATTTTCAGGGGGGGGGGGGAGTTGAAGAATAGAAAACTCCTTGTGATGATGTATAGAAAATTCACAGAGGGACCTATTCAACAAAAGAGTCTGAAGAGGGCATGCTTTTACTTTAAAAAAAGAGGAGAGCCTCTGGGTTGTCTTCCCTCTTTCGGGATGAAAAAATAAGGACATGCTTTAGTTGCGGGATAAAAAATGGGGAAAAGTCCCTGGGGGGGGGAAGAGCTTCGTAGGAACGAACTCTTCTTTGCAACGGAACAGGAAAGAGAGGGGTGTCATCATCATTATAGGTAGTGGGGGGGGGGGGAGGTAACAATACATGTAGCCCTGTAGGGAAAAAGGGATGTTCCAGAAAGATCTAGTTGGGCTTCTTTCTAAACGGATGTAGCAGAGGAAGTGAAAGAAAGGTAGGCGTTAACTGCCAGGGGAGAAAGATCACTTTGGGAAAGAGACTTCGCCCTATTTGATAGGTCATGTGGGATCTGAAAAGCGATACCGTTTTCATGGGTGATAGCGTGCTGCCGATTCGCGGCAAGAATGAACTTCTTGTTCCAGAAGGGGAAAGGGGGGGGGATTCAGGAGTTCTGATTCTACGAAAGGGGGGAGAGGATCCGGGGTCTAGAGTATATCGTAAGTAAAAGACACGGAGAAGAGAAGGAGGCATCTGCACTTTCTTCCTCAAAGAGAAGAGCTTCATTTATGCAAAAAGGAGAAAGGTGGTACCAAATGGCGTGCGGCAAAAGGGGTTCTCCATTGAAGGGCCAGGTAGCATGAAGTCCCATCCATGGAAAGGGTCAAATTTGCAGCCTGTTTGTGGAAATAGAGGATCCACTTTAATAGGTGGGTCTTAAACGAGGGAGGGACTTACTCCGAAAAAGAAAGGGGCATGACCAACATATAAAGCTTGTGGAAAGTCGCGTCGCCCGGGACATGGCAAGCCGGCTGCTTTGTAAAAAAAGGGGGGGGGGGGCACTATGCAGGTGTAGAAAAAAAAGGAATGAGGACATAGTGTCTGCGATGGCGAGAAAAAGAATCTCCTTCCAAAGAAGGCAGTCATATTAAGGAGAAAAAAAAACTCACAACCAAGGGGAAATACGCGGGAAAGGGGGGGTTTTATTTGGGCAAGAGTCATTGGCGGGCCCCAACTGACCCCCTAAGCGATTCTCAGAGTTAGAGAAGGGATGGTGCCTCAATAAACTGAAGGAGATACTCACAGGAAAGGGATCAATCGTATCGAGGTAGAGGCGACTATACGAACGCCAGAAAGGGCAGGTCTCCCGTTAAGAAGGTTAAACGCAGAGAAGGTGAGAGAAAAGGAGGGGGGATTCTTCATTTTTCTGAGCGAGGGAGGATCTCACCAACACAAGGGGGATGAAAAGATATATATCACACTATAGAGAAAAAAAAAAAAAGGAAAGAAAAAGCACTGCAGAAAACAAACGAATTTTAATAACCGTTATTAACATGCCGACTCAGATTGCGCCGCGCCAGGGAAGGAAAGTTCCGTAAGAGAGGAGATCCATAACTGCGGGAGAAGACTCTTGGGTAGTCCCGTCATAGGAGGAGAGGGGAAAGCGAGTATTCGGTCTACTCTCTAGAAAAGAAGGGGGTTCTTAAATCAAAGAAGAATCCGGCCCGCGGAGGGAAGAAAAGGGGTTTGAGGAGCCATACGATCGCTCTTCCGAAGAACGAAGAAGGAGATGCTGTTTCAAGGCAACAAGGAAAAAAGCAGCACTCTGTAATCAGGGAAAGGAATGTTTGCATACCGCAGGAAAAAAAAAGGAGAGTTCAAAGGGCCGCCTGTTGTTGACCAGTGCCGGGACGCCGTCAGGACCACCAGCATTAAAAAAGTGTTTGTATGAGGTGGGAGAGAGGGGAGAGTCAGTGTTTCATAAAGGGAGGAACCGGGGGGAGTTGCACACGAGGCCACGAATGACTGTCCTGGCCAAGTCATGGAAGTCAGATGTGCCTGTACAAAGGAAAAAAGACTGGTCGAACCACAAGAGAAGCCAGAAAGAAAGTCCCGAAAAGGCTGGAGCTAAATTCCGCGATTCGCAGGGGCAGGAAGGAAGTGCAGATGTCCTGCATGGAGAAGGGTGATTTTCCGCATCCCGCGAGAGAAGGAGGTCTCGTAACTGATTCCGGGAGACAAGGGGGGAAGTCTCGGCAAGCACAATCAAAGTACGAATTGGGAAAACGAAGGCACCTGAAGGATCGGGGTTTTCAATCGAAAAGATACACTCGAGCAGAAAAGAAAAACGTTTATCTCTTTCAGGAAAAAGACTCCAACCGCGCAAAGGGGGGGGGGGGAACAATCAGAAAAGGAAAAAAGTTCTTGGATCAAAACTGGCAGAATAACCGGCTTTTGGGGGGGAACGGACTAGCTCACAACAAAGAAAAAACGCGGCTAACCAGGAAAGGGAACTAACGTGGGGAAAAAAAAGTCACTGTCTTTGTATACCGAAATTCCCACCAAATAGAGGGATTATGAAAACGATAGGGGAGTTGAAATAAAGCGGGAAGGGAAAAGGAGAGCTGGAATTCCAAAAGGAGGAGCCGAACGAGGGTTCTAACACGAAAAAAGAAGGAAAATGTATTTTGATGAAACAATGGGTCTACACACAATTGAATAAGAGATTGGGGAAAACAGTCAACAGCAAAGGGGGAAGTCTCCTCTGAAAGTAGTTGCATTCGTCTTTGAAAAGAAGGGCCATCCTCACCTTCGTCTGAACGGGAAGAAGTCTGAATCACTCAAGGGGAAAAAGAGGTATGCTAATGGTAAGAGGAAGGGAAGGTTAGGGCAGGTCGAGTTCGACAAGATCACTATAAGAGGAAATTTGCCTGCAAGGGGGGGGATTCCGCGGGGGGGGAAATCTTTATCTTGGAAAGAGAAAAGGATGTTTTTGATCGATAGAAACCGGTTAAACATCCCTTAACCATAGAGGAGAGGGCTACCAACAAGGGAAAGAAAATAGTGTAGTTTCCCAAAAAGGGTCATTGATTAAAAATGGGGGGGGGGGGGGGGGAGTTCATCAAAAGAGGGGGTCCATTTCCAACAGATAAGAAATCTTGGGGATAACGCGGAAAAAAGAAGCAGACTTTCAGAATTCTCAAGTGAAGGGGGAAAGTCCTCATTTAGTGGGGGGGATGGACCCACTAACGAACTCCCCTGTCTAGGGAAGACTCTTAAAGACAAAAAAGGCGGCGAATCAAGGAAGAGTGTCTGAGAAAATCTCTGGATTTACTTTTAAACGGCTTTTGGGAAAACGTAAAGCATATCTTTCCGAAGAGGTTCTTTAGATTAGCTCGGCCGTTGCTTCCGTTACTGCAAACGTGCCCGATCCCTAGAGAAGGGGGAGAATTTAGGAAGAGAGAACATGCGCTCCTTTTTACGAAAAGGAGATCATTCTGTCGAAAGAAATCCAGGCCTCCACATGGCCAAAATCCGCGGCACCAAAAAAGGGATCCAACCTCCGACGAGCTTCGGCTTCTTAAAAAGGGGGGGTGAAATATCTCGGAACTACTTAAGGGTCATTTCTCATGAATTGGATGACGTATTATAAAAAAAAAACAACACAAGGGGGGAGGGAAATATATGATGAGTCGGGAGGTCCTGAGGCAATCTAGGGCGGGTTCAGACGCCGAGTATTAACCCTTCTGGCTCGCAAAGAGGGGGGCGGTTGTTGTTTTGAGGGAATTTGTCAAGGGAAGACCTAGTATTCAGAATTATCTGCATGAGAGTGAACGTATCTCAGGGGAACTGTACTCACGGGAAAACCGAAGCTTCCTCATCTGGGGGGGACCAGGCAAGAGAAAGCCCGGCCGCGTCCGCCCGAAAGTAATCCCAGCGTAGGGATTTGGTAGGGGAAAAACTGTCTCCCTGGTGGGAAAGTCCATCGGGATAACGCTGGAAAGCCGTTAGAGGGGGGGGGGGCTTCAATCCCAAAGAGGAGGGACTCCCCGGTCTTTATGCGGGGTTGGAAAATAACCCCTAATTACGATGTTTGGGAAAAACGGGAGGCATTAAAGGGGTTGGGGGTCCAAGGGATCAATCACAAGGAGAGTCGTCGAGAAAAGTCCCACTTTTTTATGGGGATGCCGAAAAAATTTTTGCAAAAAAGGGTCGATCAGAAGACGGGTTGGAACCGCCCATCAGGGAAAGGATTTCAGCAGATATCTCAGTGATAGATGTTACTGTTTTACAGGGGGCTGTCTGGAGGTTCGAAGGGAAAATGCACCTTAGCCTTTTGGGGAGGAAGGGAAAGAAAATTCGGCAGACAACTTTGTTTGAAAGGCAAGGACCGTCCTCTATATAGGGGGAGATTGCTTGAAAGACGGCCAAGAAGTCCTACATCGTTCTCTCAGTCGCATAATCTAAAAGGTGGCGTCTGAAAGAGAAAAAAGGATCTCGAAGGGGGGGTGATAGACCCTTATTTTGGGAAAAGGGGCCACGAAGAGAGCTAAAGGTTCCATGGCTTTTGACTTTTAAAAAATCTTCCTTTTATGGAAGGACCCCCTGAGGGGAAAAAACCATCCATGTTTGGGAGGGGTTGTGGGGCTCCTGTCTGCTCCGGGGAGGCTGGAGAATCTTCCTCGGATAAAAGGGGAAGAAGCCCTCTTTCGGTAAAAGGGAAACCTTCATGGGAAAGTCCGTGCGCGGGATCATGGGGGGGGTTGGAATTGCGGTAGGGGGTGGGTGGGGGTGGGGGGGTGGGGGGGGTTTGTGTTGGGGGGGGTTTTTTGTGGGGGTGTTCTCACGGTTTTTTCCCACATTTAGGTGAGTATGTTTTCCTCTTGAGAGGGGGCATCGTAACCGTGAAAAAGCGGAGGATTTTACTCCTTCCAGGGGGGGGAAAAAGAAGGGGACCTTGGACAATGATAGGGGCCCTATTTGATCTCTCGAGGGCGTTCGGTATCATCCATTTCATTGGAGGAAGGGGAGGGGAGGGATTTCTCGATTCTTCTTCAAAAGAAGGAGACGTTGTTCTCATTAGAAATTATGCCAAGTTTTCGGGGAGAATCTTGCGCGGCATCCGTGGCGATTAAAGGACTATTAGAAGGAGAAGGGATCTCAAAATCTGAATGTATTCTCGCAGCCCCGAGACAGCGGAAGTGAGAAAAGGAGGGAATTATAGGTCCAAAAGAGGCGGCGAGTGTCTCCATGAGGGGGGAAGGGAAAAGTGTGCCAGAATTATACCAATTCCATTAAGGGGAAAGACCAGATAAGGGGGGTTTGTCAATCGTAGGGGGAAACTTAATCCGAACGCTGGAAAAGGAATCTCAAGCCGACACACGTGATTACCACAATCACTTCACATAGCGGATTAGACGGCGCCCAGAAGACGGCTTAGTGGGGGGGGACTCGGGGGGGGGGTCCACGATTAAGAAACAAATTGTCAATTATTACATATTTCTGCTGGAGGGGGAATGAAACTCAGCTCCGATCTGACGAGGATCTAGCTAAGGTTTACAAAAAAAGGGGATGCCATACTCGGGGAAGTTTATGGTGATTTAGTCATCCTAGGTCAGCACAGCTTCTACCTAGTCTCGACCGATGGGGGTTCCTCAAGAAATCGGAAAATGGGGGGAAGACACAGTGGAAAGCTATCTAAAAACTACTGAACCTTTCTTCGACAGAATACGAACGAAAGAGGCGCAATCTTGAAGGGAGGGAAGGGTAACCCGAAGAAGCAAGGGGGGGAACAAGGTTGATCCGTTATCTGACTTGGGAAGGAGTCTATTGACTGAACAACAATCCGGTATGAGGAAAAGATAGTCACCCTAGAGAGAAAACGAGCCAAAAATCACGGCTCACCCTTTTTAAGAAGGAGGGGGTACCCGATGAGAATGCCTGATTGGAAAGGGAAACTGCGCCTGGCGGAGGTGGTCCAATATATACGACTTGCGATAAATTAACTGGGGGGGTAGCTCCTCCGAGGGAAAGATTTAGTGCGGGAAAGAGTCGGCGCTAATCTGAGACTGGAAAACGAAAGCATCTTGCGCGGAGGAGCCATCGGGGCTTAACATCCACACAACCATCAGGAGGAACGGTTCCATCCTCGGGGAGGGGTTTTGGAAAAGGAGATCTCGCTCACGTCTCAGAAAAAGGGAAAGTATGCTGAGGGAAAACCCGGAACAATCTCAAACTCACTTCAGAATAAGGGGAAGGACTTTGGGTTCATAAAACGCAGGAAAAGGGACACGAGAAGGGGGAGTGCCGTTTGCCTGGTCTCCGAGGAAAAAGCATTCACGGGGTTACGTGGTATTTTTTGTGAAGGGGGAGCGTCGTCGACGTCTGTGAAAAAAAGAGAAAGTTTACGGATTAAGAAGTTCTCTCCAGCAGAACAACCGATGAAGGTTCTTGGGCGTCATGATGGGTTCCTTCATTATGTGCAGACTTGTCCGGGAAGAGAAAATCCACTAAAAAAAGGGGGACCTATTAAAGAAAAAAATGTTGCTGATGTAGCTAAATTATGAAGAAAATTTTCTTCTTTTGAAGGGGAGGATGAAGACCGGGAAGAAGAATGCATTTATTCCCGTGAGGGAAGACTACTACCGTACTTAATCGCTCCTAGGAACGGGACGCTAATAGGGGAGCCTAACCTAGGGGGGGGGGATAATCAATAATTGAAGAATTGGTGAAAAGAAAACTGCTAAAAAGTTTCAGCGTAATCTCTCATCATAGCCATCTAATCCTCCCATTAAGGGGGAAAAAAAGGGGGTAACAGGGGAGGGGGGGGCCATACTATCCTAGGGAAACCCTAAGAATGTAATCATCCAAGTTTCCAAAAGGGGGGGATCAAAACTTCCGCCTAACCGTATTGGGGGGTACAAACGTTAACTGGATCCTTAAGAACCTATTAAGCACAAAAAATGTTGCGAAAAGCATTGTCTACAGGGGGTCCCCCCCCCGGGGGAAGAGAAAATTCTAAATCTATCAGGCAAGAATCCAGAGGGGGAGAAAGCTGTTTCTTTGGTCCATTATCCGCTGGCCTAGTAAAGGTTAATACAGAAATCATTGGGAAAGGAAAGAAAAGTAAGTATTTCGGAACACTAACTCATCATGTACCCACATGGGTGGAGAAAAGAAGGATTTTAAGAACAAAGGGAAAGCTCGCTTTTAGGGAAGCCAGGCAAAGACGTTAGATTCTTTATTCGTTAAGGGAAATCCGTGTCTATCAACGCGGATTTCTATCGTAAGGAGGCCCTCACCATTCGGCATGAGTGGAAAGGGGAGTCATGATGGAAGGGGAAAATGTGGGGCTGGCCCGGGTCCAAGAAAAGGGGAAACGGAAATCGCTCTGAAGGAAACAAAACAGGGGGGGGAGGGAAAGTGTGTTTTTCATCTTGAAAACCAATCAGGACTGAGTTACTCGTTATAGAACATTCACAGACAATCAAGAAAAAAAACATCTCTCGGCAAAAGGGTAAAGCAACTACTCAAAGGACTGCCATCATCATCAACTGGGGGGGCGTTGTACCATAGGGGGCAATGATTACCTGTCGGACAGGGGGGGGGGGCATCCACGAAAGCGGCCAACTATACTCTATAGGAATTTTTATGGGATCTAAACAAAGAAGTTCATTAATGCTAAGGTTCGGAAAGCAAACGTACATGTAAAATGGACCCACTAAAAGAAGAGCGGTGCGATTCCTCGGGCTTGGAGGAAGACAAAAGAAATCACTTAACGAATTCTACCGGAGGGGAAAGATAACAGCAAGCCACGCCGACATTGATACATTTTGGGGGAAACGAATGCTTACGCAAAAGAGTCTGGGGGGAAAGGCTCTCCGTTCAGGAGGCAAGGGCCGGCAGAAATCAAGTTGGATCAGGAGGCAGGTCTAATCATGAACCATCGCTCCTTTTTTAAGAAGAAAGGTTGATCAATATTGGGAGAAAGAAAGCACGAGGGGAAAGCCCTGCAAAAAAGACTAAAACTCCATTTCGCGCAGGCGTAAGCCTGGTGAATATAGAGAATTCGGGGGGGGGGGGTTCTCATTCCAGAGAGAACGTATTACGATAAGAGGCAACACAGGTGGGTATGAGGAAAAAGCATATAATACACAGTGGTTCAATGCCTGAGAGGGAATTCGGACTGGGTTTTCCGCAAACAGTACCCGCTTTCAGCCGACGAGGAAATCGATTTGGCTTGACTCGGGGCATTTTCAGGGGCCAGGAGGAGGATCCATATATTGGATGAGAAAATTCGGGGCAGGGGAAAAAAATCTCATTTTCAGTTGAGGGGAAACTCCCTGTCTCCACCTAAGAAAGGGGTCTGGCCAGGCGAGGGAACCTGCCCTCTTCCAAAAAGGGAGAAGCTATGAGGGGTGGGGGAACCAAACTTTCTCATGTCTGAGTGCCAAAGGGGGGAAGAGGATCATGCTGGCCTTTAATGAAAAGAGGGGGTTTGTTGTCAAGCCCAGATCAGCATATTGAGAAAAGGGAGGTTGATTCCGGGAAAGTGGGGATCACATCCCTCCATGACGGCGTGGGGGGCCGAAAGAAGCAGTCTGCGAAGGGGAGGTTGTTTCAGAGGGAGAAAATCACCACTTGAGAGGTGTCCAGACGGTGTGGGTTGATTCAAAACACAAAGGGGTTTCCACCGGTATCCTTGCCCAAGGGGGTTAACCGGGGGAAAAGAAAAAAATGTTTGCTTATTATGAGGGGGTGTCTAAGGGACTGGGGACCAGGGTTGGTAGGGGGGGGAAACAGGTGTCTAGTCTTTCTGCAAGCCCTAAAAGAACCCCCCCCAAAAAGAACTAGCTCCAAAGACCCTCCAAAAACCCAACTGGGGAGTGTTGTTCATCTTCATAAGGAAAAGAAGGAGTGCCTCAACAGTTGTTGGTCAAATGTAACCTCCGATATTTATAGGTTTCTCTGCTTTAAGAAAGACTCAGTGGGCAACTTTACAAATTCTATACCCTGAGAGAGAAAGAAATTTGCGGGCTGAAGAAAGGATTTATATACAGGGGGGAAAAATATATTAAGGAAGGAGAATTGACTAAAGGAAGTAATTTTTTTATCTTTTAAAGGGATCTTAGATTTGTTCGCCTGAAAAAAAAATGCTGGCTTAAGAGCAAAAAGAACCCAGCCAGGCTTTAGTGTCGTGTTCTCAAAAGGAGGGAAACTGGAAATGATTCTGGAAGGGAAGTCTTCTCCTTGCTCCCCGAGTGCGGGGACAACGTGCGGCCTTCTGTAGAAATTCCGAAAGGGAAGTTTGGTTCTGAGGGATAGCCTGTTGGGGGTCGGGATCTCTTTTTGTCCCTAGGGCAGGGAGAGATGTAGACATCGTCACGTTACAAAAAGAGGGGATTTTACGAAGGGAAGGGGGGGGGGATCCCCTCACTGTGGTACCGTGGGAAAAAAAGGGCGTCGCCCGAGGTAACGAGGTCTGTATCAAATCCTGACAAGCTCTGAAAACAGGGATGGAGGATAGATTGTCGAGGAGGGGAGGGACGTTTTCAGAGCCACGAAGGGTGACTCGATTCGTACCTTTTGATTAGAGTAGGACGGATCTACTAAAGGCCGAGAGCGGATTAAGGATGAAAAGAAGGAGGTTTACATGAAGAAGGATCTAAGGGCAGGAGATGCCTTCTTAAAAAAGGAAGAGCAGAAGGCTAGCAATCAGGAGATTATCTGTTCCAAAAGGACTGTGGTTCGCCAGTAAGTAGACCGGCAAAAGAAGGAGGAGACAGGAATTGCCAGTACAAGAGATAAAGAGGGGGGGCAATAAAATCAAAGAACAAAGGTGGTTATTACCCCACTCGCGCTGAACGCAGAGCCAAGATTACCACAATCAACTTCCATCTGAGATGAAAGAAGGGGGGGGAGAAAGGAACCTGGCACAAAAGCAGGAGGAGGGGAAAGAATTGTGTTTCACTATGCAAAGAAGGGGAAAGGGAGGAGGCAGAGGAGGGAGAAAACCTAACAACTCCTTCCGGACGGCTCTACCGTTAGCAGGAGATGCGAAAAAAAAGGGGGGAGGGACCAGAACGCGGGCAGGGGGTGTATTTAATCATCAGGAAAACGATGAGGCAGCATATCGCGCGATATGACTGTTGCGAAAAATAATACCAATTTGCTGAGGGAATGACTCGCAGCGGTATTCGAAAGATTTTCTTGACGACCGATAAAAAAAGAAAAATCTTGAAGGCTCAGAAAGGGAGTTAACTAATGTTGAAGAACAAGGGGTGAGCCGTTATGCTGAGGGGTACGGAGGATCTCATTGTGATCTCTCTCAACAAGGGTAAACGAGATAGATCCACGGAGAAAAAAAAAAAGCACAATTCATAATCACGGCTCAAAAGAGGAACAGTCACCATGAAAAAAAGAAACTAGACGGCAAACTGCCGTGATTGTAGAGTAAGGCCGCGCCTGGCGTTAGGATCGGTCAAGGGGATACGCTGCGAGCCAAAGGAGAGTATCCTCATCACGAGGGTCTTGAATATTTGGATGAAAAAAAACACTTATATTCGGCTGCTAATCTAGACTAGGGGTGAGGACGAAATGCTCGCCTGAAAGGAGAATCAACCATCAGGCCCAGAGAAGAAAAACAGCATCGTTGTTGTGAGGGGGGGGAGCAAGGGATAGTATAGATCTTCCGTCGTCCTTAAGGATCTGCTGTGGGGAACCGTGCCATCCATCCCTCTGCTCCTCAATGGAAAAAGCCTTTTTTTCATACACCTCATAACCCAAAAGGAAGGGAACCTCCGAGAGACGGGGTGCCGGCTCCGTCGAAGTCCACAGTGCATGAAAGAGGGGGGAGGGGGTGGTAAATGCCTTTTTTGTTCTTCAGGGGAAAGGGTGTTTCATAAAACGTTGAGGACCGTTGCTCCAGCCGATTGCCAAAAAAAAGCGAGCAAATCTTAGTTGTGTTCCTTTGATTTCGGGTAAAAACGGGGGGACGTACTGTGCTAACAAAAAAAAGGGGTTACCTATTAATCCACGTGAGGAAGATCACTTCCTCTATTTCGGGGGAGCAAGAAAAGAGTAACGGGAGGAAAATGGCTGGATGCCTTTGTGTTCCCTCAGATTCCTCTCACGTAATCGCTCTTTCACTGGAAGAGGAAAGACTCAGAAAAGAGGCATAAATCAATAAGTTTACGAAGGGGAAAAGGAAAGAAGGCTCGGAAAAGGAACAATTGCAAAAACATCGCAATAGAATCCAATTAAAACAAACGTGTAAGGTGGAAAAGATAACCGGTGCCCAGATCCTATCAAATAGGCTCGCCTTGACCAAAAGTTTCCCACCGGGGAAAGAAGGCTTAAGACGCCGAAAAGAGGGGTTTTCACTTTACTATGCGAGAAGACACGCACGGACAATCAGAAGACACCTAACTGTTTCGAAAAAAAAAAAAGACATGTCGTCAATTACCAAAGTGTCCCGGGGATGGGGTCCAACGAAGAAAAGGGCCGAAACTAAATTACTGTCTTTTTCCAGGAGACCAAGCGATAGTGAGGGACGAAAAAGGGATTTCGAACACGAAGGGGAAAGAAAGATGTTTCCGTGTACAAGCGAACTACAGGGAAGCGCTTTTGTGGGGGAAAAAGGTAAAGCCCTTCTTAGGAGATCTTCGTGGGGAAGGGGGTCCATCTGGAGCCGTTCTATCACAACCTTCCCTATCTTAGCTTGAGGGGAAGGAAGCCTTCGGCAACATAAGGTAGAGCGGGAGAAAATCCATTTTATGCGGGGGGTAAAAGATCATGGAGAAACGGGCGCTGCGTTCAGGTGAAGGAAACAACGTTTCGAGGGGGGGGTTCATATGGATTGAGAAAAGGCCAATCTCAAAGAAAGGGGTTTGAGGAATTTGCCACTCCTACAATCCCTGCCGCAGCAAATATCTAGATAAGGGAAAAGAAACGCGGCGTGAAAGAAACATTGTGAATTTTCGGGAAAAAAAGGACTGGTTGCGATTACCTTTCGGAAACCCTTGGGGCATCCACTACAAACTGGGGGGAGAGCCTCCGAGGAAAAGGGGTTATTTGATTCTTACAAAGGAGGTATTGGCAGAGAGAAAAGTTTAGTCCGGGGAATTTAGTGACATGTACAAATGACCAAAAAAAATCAACTGGGAGAGGCTCACACAAGAAGAAATGGAGGGGATACCAACATCACTACTAAGAGTAACTTCCATCGGACGACAGGGGAGTCCCGCAGACATTTAGACAGTTGGGGAGAAACGAATATCTTCCGAGAAAGATCTTCGGGCTGGGTCTTGGAGAAAAGGACTGTACAGAAACCGGGGCTCCGAGTTATTGCCAGAAAGTAACCTTCTCTAAAAAAGGGGGAGGTCTTCCGGAGGGAGCTTAAATCAATAATCTTTTCCAAAGAACCGAAGCACATTAAAAGGAAACCTAACAAAAAACCCTTTCCTCCAAACCCCCCCCCATAAAAGGTGGCTAGCTCTTCCGGATGAAGGAAAAGAGAGGAGAACAAAAGAAAGGTCCCTTCTTAGGATGGGGGAAAGACTAATGAAAACACACTTATGAGGGGAAAAGAGAGCCGTAGTCTTCAATTCTTAGCAAGAAGAAAGGGGGGACCCCTATATATGAACCCGGATTGGAAAGCCGTAAGCTCGCTCCATCGGGGGGAAAGGGGGTTTTTCGGGTTGAGGCCTATAATATTTTTCAGCAGATCTCATTAGGGAAAAAAATGAGGAAGAGGGAGGGTAATGCAAAAGATCCCTTCCCACCTTAATAAAGCGGGCCAGGCCGGGAAAAGTCCATTTCCGTCGTCCCAAGAAGGGGAGACCATCGGAAGTTTCGTGGGAAAAAGCTCACTTTCGTCTTGCCAAAGGGGAGGGTTTACGCCTAGGGACAATGCCGGATGTTTGTTGTCCTAATAAAAGGAGGGAGAATAGCCCAGGTCAGGGGTCCATTGTCCATGGCGAAAGAAAGCGTTTTCGCGGAATGGAAGTGCAGTCTTTGGGTAATAACACAATCACACTGAATCTTAGGCTTCAGTGACAGGGAACGGTTTTTATTTTATCAGGGGGGAAAAACGACGTGGCCTGAAAAAAAGTCGCGGGTGGAAAGGGAAAAAGGTTCTGATTACTAGGTGGGAGCTACCGATCCTGATAGATGTGGGTTCCAGGGATGTCGGAAAACAGGTGGGGAATCCCGGCAAGAAAAGGAACGTTGAGGGCATCGTTCATAATCCAGATGAAATGCGGCAGCCAAAGGGGGTTCGCAGGACGCGCGGCGAGCTGGGGTTAAACGCGGCGCTCCCGACAAATGGAAGGTACATCCATTCTCTACCAAGAGACCGTATGTTGAAGTGACGAATAATCTCAAAGGGGAGGATTTAGAGAAAAAGTGGGGTGGAAGAAAGACCGAAGATCATAACTAGTCATAACGGGAAGTCTTTACTTTTGGAAAGGGGGGATCTGAACCTTGAGGGGCGCCTTCCCCTCTGTCTGGAAAGAAGGTGGGGACAGGAGGGGGATGGGTTCTGCCGTTTCTGAAAAGAAGGGGGGGGGGTCGGGAAAGAGGGGGGGGCTCCGGTAACAGAAAGGAGGGGAAACCATTCTGGAGTGGTAGAGGGTAAATCTTTTTTGGGGATTGAAAAGAACAGGTAGCACTTTTTGTGGGGGGGAAAGGGGAGTGCTTCTCGAGGGGTTGGGGGGGGGGGCCGCTGTGCGAAGGGGGGAAGCGTTCAATGGGCGTTGGGCGGTTACTCCGAAGTTTTTATCAACTCAACGGTGAGTGTGTATGATTGTAACCCGGCTTCGAAAAGGGGGGAGAGGGGAGGGTCTGTCGGTGCAAGAAAGAAAAGGGGGCAATGGATTATAGATTGGCGATGAGAAAAAAGGGGGGGAAAAAAGAGCCTGAATGTGAGGATAGGAGGCCGGATTGGAATGCCCATATTCGTAGCGGACTCAATATCTCGCAAAAGTCCGAGAGCGATTACGAAGTGAGGAAAAGGTCTCAGAAAGCACTGTCGAAACCGCAAGAGACATCCTCTGATGGAGATCAAAGAAAGAAGGTCCAAAGGAATGGGGGCGGAGGGGGGGAGAGGGGGAGCCCTTACGTACTTTCCCATTAGAACAGAGGCCCATCAAGGAAAGACAGACGAGGGTGCATCCACACGTGGAGAGGGGTGGCATCTCTTTCTCTCAAGGAGGACTCGCGCTAACTCGAAAAGGGAAAATTACCAAACATCTTCAGAAGAAAGGGGGAAATTCGACGGAGACAGTTCACAAACAAACGCTGTGGACGACCATTTTTGTGGTTCAAACGAGACGGGAATCAAGGCCGTTTACAATTAGTCTCATATTGAAGAGGGGGGGGGGGGAATTGAACCGCACCAGAAAAGAGGACGACCTTTATCTAAGGGGAGAAGCTCACACACCGATCCTAACCTGATTTTTTATGTTTAATTTAGTCAGAAGAACGAGCGCTCTTCGAGGGGAACTCATATTCGCGACGATAGAAGTGCCGCAATAAATCTTCAAGACCAGGAAGAAAAGAACATTTCAGGGAAAAATTACTCAAAAATCTTCGCGTACACGCCAGGCGCTGCGAAGAAAGACTTAAAGAAGGCAGTAATAAAGCGTTTAAAACTTAGGTTATCCGTGATGAAGGGGGGGGGAGCTGTTCTTCTCTCTAGTTTTATCATAGAAACAAAAATAGTGGGGAGAAAAGAGGAGTCACAGATGACCCGCTCCGCACAAGTTCAGATCACGGCATCAAAAAGAAATGCTCTGCGTTTAAACACAGGGGGAGAAAAATTATGTGGGAGGGGATCCTTCAAAATTGAGACACCGGAGGATTCGTATCGTTCTACGAAAGAGATTGAGGGGGAGGAACTTCGTTTATTCTCAGAGCGGAGAAGATTTATTGCAAATTCATTAGCTCGAATCTGATACTCGTAATGCTGCTACGAGCCATGACCTTCCCTTGATAAAAAAAAAGCAGGGACAAAGAGGAGGGGGGAAACTCAAGGTGTTGTATTTTGGGGGAGACCAAAGGTCGCCGCAAAAAAGGATTCACGCGACAAGGCGCTGCGGTGTCAAGGCAAAAACCATTGCCATCGGAAGCTCCTCATTTTCCCCGGGGGGGGGAAGGGGGGTCATAAACCAGGGGGGCAGAGGGAAAGGCGAGTTCCACCGCCGCCGAAAAGGGGAAGGGAGGACGTGAATTCAAAAAGGAAGCAAAAACCTAGTATTTTACGTTGATTGTAATGCCGTTGTGGCAGAAGGGGAGTTATTTGTTTAAAAGAAAAGGTTTACGTTGCGCGCCAGCCGAAAAAACAAGCCCTATCTGGTTCAAGGTCAATTGGGGATGGGCCTTCATGATGTGCAGAAGGTGGCCCGTTAGGGATGGCGAACAACTAAAAAGTTTTAGTAAATCCCTGGGATCATGCTTGGGAAAACTTCCTCGATGGATCTGCGGGGAAAGAAGGTGCAGAGCCTGCATGGATATCGGGGGGGGGGAAAGGAAAACTCGAAAAAAATCTTCAGACTTAACTTAATTCATCGAAATATGGAAATCGAAAGGAAGGAGTTGTACAAGGGGGGAAAAAGAAACCTTCAGTCTCGAAACCTGTGGAAGGGGGGACAGCATCAGAAAGAGAAAAACTGGTAATTTCATTATTTATACCTAGCCAAGAAATCAATAGGGGGGGCAATCTCCAAAAACCCCTGATTGTATCAAAACTGCCATGAGAAAGGGGAAAGGTTTGGTGTGAGACTGTTCTACCCAAAAGAGTTCACACAGAGAGGCAGCACAAGGGCGAAAACCCGAGGAATGAAAGGGGGGCGGCCAGGGACCACTCACATTCTTCAGATAGCACTGATTGGGAAAAAACTATCCAGAAGGGGGGGAGGTTTCTGGATCCTTAGCATTAGGAAGGGGTCAATATCATTTCCATTACGAAGGGTTGCGGGAAACAGAAAGAGAGACCAACATTGATTGTTAGAAAAGAGGTAAGTCGAAAAAACTTGGGAGTCACATCCATGAACTTAGGAAGCTTCGTATCTTCGGGGGGGAAGAGGGGAAATCCGGGTAGAAGAACAAAACAGGGATGAGGGAGGGGTCCCTTCAGAAACACAGTGAAGAGGTTTATGCTAAGGGGAGTCATATGTGAAGGGATGGGGGGGGCCGGGCCGCGGAAGGCGAACAGAAATCTCGAGGGAGTCCTGAGTCTCAACACGGTTGGCGGGGAGGGTGTCATCTGGATGTTCCAGAAACAAAGTGGGAGGCTGCTGAGGGAAGAATGTAAAGAAAACTGACACAGGTCATCTCTCTCCGGTAGATAAACGGCTGTCCATCATCAGAAAAGGGAAGGGTCCACACGGATGGGGGGGAAGAGATTAGAGGAAAAACCCTGGTTAAAAACCAGAAACTTTTTCAATTTCAACTCGAAGTAGAGCCTTTTTGAGAACTTACCAAAAAAGGACGTTGTCCTAATTCTAAAGGGAAAAAAGAAAAAAGACTTCATTGAGGAAAAAACCCCACTCCCCACTCCCAGAAGAAAGGGGCGATTCTTCTCCATCTATGGGAAACTCAGGTAGGATACCCTTTCTTCCCTCCAAAGAAATGGCCCCGACTACAGTTTGGGAAAAAGTTGCCGAAACGAATGGGGACTCCGGAGGGTGGTACTCTGCCTTTCAGGATCGTTCTTCCTTCCTGGAAAGGGGGAGCGTCAGGGGGGAGGCCATGTCTCATGCGCGAAGCCAGTTCAATCTATCATGTCTGGAATCAATGATCCAGCCTAAAGGGGGAACAATCCCGGGCAGACCTTTCCATCAAGAATGGTCGCGAGAAATCGGAACGGGTGAATATCTGGTTCTTTAAAAAGACCGATTCTCAGGGGAAAAGAAGCTTATTAGCTAGAAAAAACCAACAACTTAGAGGAAAAGGTAGAGATGTCTTTCAATTCAGAGAAATTACAAAAGAAATGCGTTTTCAGCCAACGAAGGCCTTAGCCCGAAAAGCGGCGCCCATCGAGTGGGGGGGGGGTGCAAGAGGGAAAGTTCCTCTTACATATATTGAGGAATGATCGAATTACGGAGAAAAGGTTAATAAAGAGAGAAAGAAATGCGCCCACCGAAGCGCCTCATAGGGACGGGGGAAAAAAGTTCAGGAAAAGGCCTCGTTCAAAAAAAAGCTTTCGGAGCGGAGGGTTCTTGTCCCAGGGCTCACTGGAGGGCGCCAGTCATCGCTTTTCTCAAGGGCAAGGGAAGAAGAATCTTACTTGAGGGGGGAGTCCTCAAAGGAAAGGAAATCGCCCGTCTTTTATGCACGGGGGGAAAGGGGGGTACCCAGGGAAAGGCTGCGGGGGTTCGGAACTTGTATCATTAGGGGCACGTAGGTCGCTCTTAAGAAAGGGTAAGCTTATCGAGGGCCTTACGAGGGGGAGGTATGCCATGGGTGACCCTACTTACTGCCCAATTCAAAAGACCCAGGAAAGGTTTCCTTGAGATGGAAGGGGGGAATAAAGGAAAACCTGAGCGAGGGTGATCAGGGGGATTCCTGACGTGGAAAGGGTCGATCTCGAAGGAGAATTGCGGGAAAGTCATAATCCAGATGAAAACCTGAAAAGGAAACCCGTTGTTGGAGACCGCAGGCCTCAGCGAGGGGGTAGAGGGGGAAGGGCTTTTGACCTCTCGGCCAGGAAGTACATCATGCATGCCTTCAAAGTCATTCCGATTTTTCAGAGGGGGAAAGGTTCTCAGACGGGGAGGTGCAATGATTTGTAACGAGGGACGAATTCAGAAAGGCGCGGACGATTTCAGGGGGGAAAAGCTCTCTTCACCGTGGGGGGGGAGCGTCCCTCTGCTGATAAAAAAGAAATTTTGACAGGGAAATTCTGTGGCCAATCCTGGCGTCTGTAAATTATGAGAGACTTGCACTACGGAAAAGGTCTTTTCAAAAACGGAGGGGGAGGTGTCGAAATCCGTTGGTGGGAATTCGTTAAACAGAAAAGTAGCACTGGGGTCGTCCACCATTTGACTCGGGGGGGGGAAAAGGGCTTGCTACTATGAAAAGAAAAAAAAAATACGGGTAGGGTACCTAAGTGAATCCCTCAACGGTTTTACAAGGGTGGAATGAAGTGAAAAAAGGCCCTATTTTTATCGGAGGGAAAGGGGGGAGGTCGTATCATTGAGAAAAGGAGGAAAGAATATTGGCGATTCTGAGGAGAAGGTGGAAACCGTATCCTAGGGGTTAAATGCGTATATTGATTATGAACATTCTGTGCCGGGGAGGAAGACTTTCGCGGCATCCTTTCAAAGAAAGAGGCGATTGAGGGGGGGAAAGCAAACCTTGCGGAGAAAGTTAAGGTTCCGGAAACTCATGCCTCCACTCTACATCGCTGAAGGATCCCTCATGTATAAACAAATGGCTGGAGAGGGGGGGAGCCAGTACGTACCGTGGAAGGAAAAAATGCACAGCCGGAAAAGTGGAATCCAGGACCAATCGCTTTCATGAGGTTTGGGGAGGGCTGGCGCTGCACGTAAAGAGGGGGGAATTAAAACAAGGAAAGGAAGTACTCCGAGCACACCTTCATGAAAAAAGAAAGAGGGGGGGAATGCTGGTGGAAAACCCTGGCACACATCCTCTTCGGGTGTAAGAATGGTCAAGATGCGGTTATTAAAGAGGGGGGGCAATTTGCTGCGAATGGAAGGAAAGGAAAGCAGCTCCTCCTGACTCTCTGCGACAGGAGGAGACAAAAACTAAAAAAAGAAGCGGGTTTTTTTTGGTTTTATTTTGAAGGTAAAAAGCTCTGGCAGAGAACAGCGCTTCTGCCGAGAAAGTCGCGCCGAATATACTGGTGGAGGGGGAAAACCCATCAGAGAAAGTCTTTCTGATCATCTATTAATAGTAACCTTTCACGTCATACGAACTCAGGCGAGGCGCATGGGAGGTTTAAAAAAGAAGGATGGGGTGAGAAAAGGGGAGCCGTATTTCTGATTGAGGGGAAGGGAGAAGGAGTTTGATCGAGGACCCGGGAGATGAGTAAAGATGAGAGATCAACGAGAAAGAAGAAACGCTCAGGAACAGGGGAAGCTCACCACCCCACGTGGTAAAGGAAAAAAAACTGAGTTTTACCTATTCTTAGGGGAAGGGCAGGAGCGACGAGGGATCGGAAGAAAGTTCCGGAGATAGATCACACTTGCGATACAGGAAGGGGAAGGGTATCTCAGAAGCGGGAAGAGTTCTTGCGGCACAGGGGGGGGAGGGCGCGAAATCTGAAAAGAAGAACGAATCTAGACGCCCTTCAGAGGATGCACATTAGATCCAAACTAAAAAAACCATCAGTCCCTCTTCTGGAAGGGGGAGTTTTTGGCGGGGGCACGGGAGGACGCTCACGGTAAAAAGGACCAAAAAAGGCATCTGATGTTGCCCTGCCCATCAAGCCGCACTAGTAATGGGTCCCGCCTTTTGGGGAGATGAAAACAATTGCGAAGGGACACCACGAAAGGCTGTTGTTGCAAAGGAAGGCACCAGGGGAAGAAAGTCCATGCATTCCGCGGGGTGACGGTGAGTGGGTGATGCAGATCGGAGTAATCTCTATTCATTGGGGGAGAGGGGGAAACCGTTGCGGCAAAAAAGGCCACAAACCGCCTGAAAAGAGTTTCATTGTCCATGGCAATTGCTTAAATGTGGCCCGGTACACGGGGAACAGGAACGTACTTGAAGAACTGGGGAACAGAGAAAGAGAAAGAAAGCTGGTATCTCACTTTCAAAGGGTCAGAGGGGCTTGACAGGAGGCAACCTTTGGAGATATCCTTTGGGGATGGACACGAGGCAGCTCTGTAGAATCGGAAAACGGGAAAAAAAGATATGAGTCTCTTTCAGTAAGGGGTAAGAGGGTTACCACTAGGTCAAGAAGGGAACCGTTTCAACGAAGAGAGGAAAAATCTCCAATAGATAACCCAAAAATGAAAAAACGTATTTTCCATTATTTGAACCGACCGGGGGGGGAAAATCCATCAAATAGAGGGGAAGTTTCAATCCTCACAATGGAAAAAATGAGGTTATCAAAACTAAGGGGGGGGAGGAAAAGACTACCGAGGTGGGGGGTTTACACGTGACTATTCAAATCATCACTGACGAAGACGGAAAAACAATAGATAATCACCTAGGAGGAGAACAGTTCTACCTTTATGGGACCATTCCGCACCAAATTTATTAGGAAGAGGAAGAAAAGGATGACAAATCCGGTATAAAGAAGCTTGTTCATGGGGGAAAACAACGCTTGCCAAAGGGAGGGACGAAGAAAAGGTTCTACCCTAACGAGAAAAAAGGGTTTCTTGGGAAGATTCACAGATTGGAATATCGGCTTTTGGGAGAAAAGCAGCCCTTCTTCAAAATAGGGAAGAGGTCGTATTCCTTCAGTGAAAGAGGTTAAAATCCTTGGAAAAAGACTCAAAAGTGAGAATTCGTCATGGCTTCCCCAGACAAAAATCGGCATTTTATGAGAGGAGAGAAACGTGGAAAAGGGGGAAGGGGGAAGTTCCGAAGGGAAAGGAAAGGAAGATCAATTCGCTGAGGTCCTGTGGAAAGAAAAACAACGGTTGTTCTGGGTTTTCATCTGGAAGAGACAAATCGCAATGCCGAGAGGGGAAAAGACGGAATCAAAGAAGCGACAATCCCTTAACCATAAAAGAGCGAAGGCTCCGGTATCTACCAAGAAACTTTTGGAAGGGGCGGGGAAGAACGGACTTTGGGGGAAGGTCGGGGAAACCTTTGGTGTCACCTACAACGGGGTCCATTTCAACAAGACCTATGATAAACGTGGGGTGATTTATGCTTAGAGGGACAAATAGGGGGAGGATGGTCACGTCGCCAAGCCTCAGTGAGGGAGAAATGGACCCCCTCCCGAAAAGGGGCGATTCGCAGCTGCTAAATCTTTTATGAAGAGAGAGAATTCTACAGGAGTACCGGGAGAGCGATGTCCATTGGCAAGACGACAGGGAAAAGGGGGGGACAAGAACACGAGATGGCTTCCGGCCCTCTTGGCTGTAAGGGGAAGGCTGCAAAGATACCTGACCGGACTTTCCCGAAACTAAGGAGGAAGGTGGCGCATTTAGGCCAAAAAAGGCGCGAAAGGGGGAAAAAGCTCCGTAATTCTAAGGGCAATAGCTGTGTCCAGCGAATGATCAAAAGTCAACAACATCAGTTCCATCCACTCCAGGGGGGGGGAGTCTCTTCCGAAAGGGGGTTTAAGAAGAGAAGGGTGGGGATGACACACAACACGCGATCAAATATCAAAAAAAAAAACACCACAAGAAATAATGAAGACATCATATCTCGTCTCTGAGGATCAAAAAAAATGAGGATGGGGGGAGGAAATGCCTGAAAAGAGAAAGGGGTTTCCGCCACGGATCATTAAAACCACCGGAGGAAAAGGAAGCGGCGCAAGGTTGGAGGGAAAACGTTTGTTTTTTGAAAGGGGGGGGAATTTTCTACTTTCTTTATACTATATTGCTTCAGAACGGAAGGAGAGGGCAACTTAGAGGGGGAATTAAGTCTACGCTTCTCCAACCGAAGCTCCTCATGGGAGGCCGGGGGAAAGAGAGGGGGCATCCCGAAGTTCCCCCATAAGTCCAAGCCCAAAAAGGTAAAAGGTCTTTGGACACCAGTGGTCCCAAACTGAAGTCGCGGGAAAGAAGGGGCTGTGGGATGGAAGGGGGACAAAGGGCCCTTGGATTAAGTATTTTTGGGGATCATCAGAATCAGAATGAGAAGAGGAACTCCCCTTAGGTTTCTATTTATGTTTTACCATGGACATGGCCTCAAGGGAAGGCTTGTACTGCCTTTCATCATTCGTGGGGAACAGGGCGCTTTTTAAAAGAAGTAAAAATGACACCGCCTTTATCTTCATTCTTCAGTGGGCAATTTACCGAGGTATGAATACAAGGGGTTCAAAGGTAAATCCTGGAACGGTAACCTCCCATTCCCAATGGGAGATGGGGACCTATTTGGAGATAAAGCCTTAGTATTTCTTTGTGAACATTTTGTTACAGGGCCGAGAAAAGCAAGGAGTCAAAGTCTCATTTGTCCTCGTCGAGATAAAACCAATGGGGAAGGGCCACAGGGGGCTCGACAGTACCATCGAGGGGATCTGGTGGAATTTGACGTCCTCTTACGTGACCGAAAATTTGCTGAAATCAGTACTCC
>Ga0179591_1192462_pt1 | contig 27003 bp, 26 predicted proteins | sample CZOMad2_1_08_16f_FD_182891 | JGI IMG/M metagenome (GOLD analysis project Ga0179591, IMG submission 182891) | Vadose zone soil fungal communities from Angelo Coast Range Reserve, California, USA - CZOMad2_1_08_16fungal (PacBio error correction) | ecosystem: Environmental > Terrestrial > Soil >...
AGTGAGTTGGGGAATGCGACAACGACCGTGGGGGAAAGGCATTGGGGCGGGCATTACGAGACGGAGAGGGCCAGGAATGAAAGGAATCAGAGAGCAAGGATGGAGCAACCCAAAAAAGGGGGTTGACCCAGGTGTGATCTTGAGCCAGAGACTGGAAGTAGCTAGTGAAGGCGCAAATCTATAGAAATCACCCGCTTACGCATCGACTTGGGACAGGAAGGGGAGGCAGAAATCAAGGACCAGGGAATTCGGTTTGACATCGTCGAAGAAAACGAAATCTGGAATAAAGGGCCCGCCCACGCAGGGGGAGCAGTCGGACAGAGAGAAGGGGTCACGATCTCTTACGAAAATCGGGGAAGCATCTGTTGGTTCGTCGGTGTCGGTTGAGTTCAAAACGAGAAAGATAGGCGGAATCGGACTCATGCTTCATACTCTCCTAAAAACGAACGAGCGTCCCAGAACGAACACCTACAGGCCACAGACAGACTCAAACGACGAGGAGTAAAATATATGAGTTTGGGGCATTCAAAAGCGAAATCGGAGAGAAGGATCTGAGAGTTGTCAATCCAATTCAGCCTAGATAGAGCTTGAAAAGACACGCAGCGACACTGCTAATACTGTTAGCAAAAACTGGGGGAAGGGCAAACAGGAATGGAATCTGCCACGGGTTGGGCGCAGAAAGTGGTCAGGGCCCCTACGTGTACGAAAAAGCCAAACGTTGAGAGCGCGGGCTATTCCAAGCAACTCAAATTCGAGCGCGGTGCTGGAGCCGACGAGCGCCTCAAAGACGGCGAAGGAGACATCTCTCTGGGACGAAAAAAACCCCCAAACCTTTTAAAAAAACTTCAAGAAGATGTGGACGGCGCCTGGGAGCTATGCAGAAGGTACCGCTTGGGGCATGGAAACGCTCAAACCAAACCCATAAATTCTAGGACAAGACCGTCGTGTGTAGGGCCAGCGAAAACGCAAGGAAGATAACGCAACTCTCGTCCCTTCAAAAAGGAGAGATTGTTGGAACGCTGTGCAGATAAAAGTTAAAGAAGACGGGAAATGAGGGCAAAGCCTTCATAACACCGTCACAAAATATGATGCTCGAAGGGGGGGGGGGCAAAGGGGGCGCCTGAAAAAAGGACGCAAGCTCATTGTAACTAGGAGGGACTAAGACCGAGGGGAAGCATCCGAACAGAAAATGGGCCCACAAGGTTGTTCTGCAGAAAGGGCCAGAGGCCCGCGTTAAAACGGGGCTGAACATCGGCCAAGCATCCGGATCGCCAGGTCGGAAAGAATAGCACAAAGACGTCAAAAAAGCACGTATGCCGAAATACTCAATCCCAACCGAAAACGGGGAAAAATCGGAACGTGCGAGTCATCACGTGTTCATGTGCCCGAAAAATTTCGGGAAGGAGGTTTAAAAAACCGAAAATCATCCTTACCAGAAAACGAGGGGACTTGAACACCAAGAAAGATGATCATCTGAAAGGGCACCACGTTAAAAAACGAAACAGGAGTTTGGTCGGGGCAAGGACTTTTAACCCTTAAACCGGGCCGGAGGAGCGACCAACGACATGCAACCGAGGCTCACCGACCTGACCCGGGACCGTCTCTCGCGATGTGTCGGAGAAGGCAAGGTGGGAAAAAACCAGTTAATAAAGACGGTTTTGAAGACCAGGGAGGCCTCGAACTGTCGTTGTCGACTCGAAAGTTGGAAAATGCAACAAGCTCCTTCGGGTCAACACCCGAAACAACTCAACAGGAAGTAGGGGAGGGGGGACGAAAAAAAAAAATCCGCTAAGAATGGATCTGTGTGAAGCTTTCTGTCCAGAAAAGTTCCGTGCGGTGAGGGAGAAGGCATGGGGGAGAACTTTCAATCCTCAAGTTGGACTTGGGACACCCTCCGTTGAAGGAACCTGAAGAACATTCTCACGGTAAGAAGGGGAAAATTCTGTGAGGGAAGGGTAACGATCCGACAGGAGACTTCTTTTGGCATTGCGGATGCCAAAAAGAAGGGGCCCGACGGAAAGTGCGGGGGTCGGAAGAACTTGATTAAAAATGTCGGCCTTTCGAAGTCGGGAAGAACGTTGTCGATAAATCAAGAAATATTCTTTGAAACGAGAATCAAACAAGGTCACCTGCGGGTGTACCCCTAAGAACGTTTTCCACGCTTCGGATTCTCAGGACGGGAAAGTTGGGACAAATCGCGAAAAGGATCTGAAGAAAAGAAAGCCCAGATCATCTAAAGAGAATTCTTGTGGTAAATCCTTCGACGGACCAGACCTCGGAAGAAGTTGTTGGGCGGGGAAGGTCGTCAGTTTAACGACGATTGAGGTTCACGGGGGGGGGGAACGGCGGTTGAAGAGATGGGAAGGGGTTCGGACGGGTGCAGCCAACATTCGCAATGCAAAGAAAGCGGGAATGTGTCGGAAGGGAGAAAACACAGGCCATAAAACTACGCGCGGTTTCTCCTGACGCCAGTCAGAAAGTGAAAAAGAAGAGAACGTCAACTTGAGGGCGGAGGTGCCAACAACAGAAAAAGGAGCTGGGGGGTGTCACGGACAGGGGGAAGCGAAATCCGAAAGACCGCCCGCGCTAAACCAAGGATTCCAGCGGACAACTCGTAAAAACAAAAGAGAAAGGGGTGTTGCGGTTCTAACATTATGGTGGCTTGGCCGGAAGAGGATAAAGCACGCGGAGGGGACTCGTCCAGCGCTGGAAGACTGCATCAGCAAACGGTGGACGGCGTGGGTGGGATGTCCAAGCACTCCAGGGTAGGTGGGGGGGGAGAAAATAATGGATGAAAAAGGCAAAGGACGAGAACTGCAAAGGGAAGCGGAACTTGGATTTCAAATACGAGCTGGTCGGCCGAGGGAGATCCGGGGCAAGGGGCAAAGGTCAGAAGGAAGGAGGAACTGTGGGGGAATACCTGGAAGGGTGCCATCGGTTACTCAAAAGGTTGACAGGTAGAACTGAGCCATCAGAGGCAATGAGTCTCTCTCAAAAGAGGAGTAGGAAAAGGAATCATGGGGGAGGCGATACGAGGTCATCGACACGGAAGTTGTAGAACCGCTGGAATCTCGTCCTAAAAACAGTGAGACATCGCAAAAAGAGCGCTACGCCAAGGATGGGCAAAAGGAAAAGGAAGAGTGAAGCTCTAAAAACCCTAGGACGGAAGAAGAAGAATTTAAATGCATGTACGAAATAGGAAGTGTGAACGTGGAAGGTACTTTCTAAAAAAGAAATTAAGGAACCGGCCTCTTTTAAAACAAATTTAGGAAAAATTCACGAATCTTTTTCCTAAAGGATGTCAGAATCCAGTCCAGAACTCTCATGGAGATAAGAAAAGGATGTGGTGTTGTGGGGGGTGTGGGGGGGGGGTGTTGGGTTTGGGGGGGTTTTTTTTGGGTTTTGTTGGGGGGGGTGGTTGTGGGTCGCACCAAATCATTTCCGCCACAGTTAGCGAAAAACGATATTATTGCGCTTGGTTAAACTCACTTGATCAAGAGCGTTCCTGCTTACATGACTTCCTTCTAATCTGCTCTCACCCATACCTAGTGAAAACTCTCCTTTTAAGACTCTTGACTACCTCAAAAAAGGGACAGTTGACAGGCTGTACAAGGCACGGTCTTGAGAGCGGAATGCTACCCAACGCCGATGAAGGCGGGTGGCAGAGATCATTCTCAAAAAGAAATTATTCCTTGGGACCCATAAGGGACGAAAAAAAACGGAAAGTCAGATTGCACGACAGCCCATTTCAACGAAAACAAGGGAAAACACGCTTTCGTAATCTCGACGACACAAGATAAAGCCAAACTAGTAGGGATGGGTAAAGTTAGACGGGTCCCACTAGGGAAAGAAGTTCAGAATGGATTTATGAAAGGAAGCGGATATTGGCACCGTAACAGAAGAAAAGATCGCACGGTATTGCATGGAACTCAGAGGGGACCGTCTTCTAAATAAAAGGACCGATGTAAGAATGCAAGCCGAAGAAGCACCCTGCGCAAGGGACGATGAGGGGTTCCCAGTTTCATACCCGAACGAGGCCCGTCGAAAGCCCAAAGGCTGCAACTGCACCGGGATGGGAAAAAACGATCGGAGCTGTTCCGAACACACTCTTTCCCATATAAAATCGAAATGGGGGGAAGGGCGAGCAAGCTCGTAGTGGGGCAACGCAGCGTAAGGGGGGAAAGAAAAGAAAAACCGGACTTGGAACATAAACGGCCTGTCGGAAACTTGAAACACCAGCGAAAAAGGATAGGGTGCCGGAAAGCTCGTTGTAGCCGGGCCGAGGGTGAGAACGGACTGCAAGAGGACCAGAGTTAGGGAAAACAACAGAGACAGGGGAACCGCCAGAGAACCCCACTACTTTCTCAAATTTGCCTTGTGGGCAACGCTTGAGCAAATAAAAAAAACGACCGACCCAAATCGAAAACGTTCTCAGCCTTTCCGAGGAGAGCCGAAAAGGTAGTCGGTGGGAAAAAAAGAGGACACAGGCCTAGATACGCGCAAAGACAAATCTCATGTGTTAAAAGTGGGGCGGGAACATCGTTCAGCAGCGATGCAGCTAACACGATCAAAAAAGGGAGTTCTTGGGAGGATGAGCAAAATTGGTTGGAAAAGGACGTTACCGCTGTAAGAGGGGAAAAAGGACGATGCCCGTGATGACTCGGGGAAATTCTCTTTTCTTTAACGACATGAGAATCTTGAACAGATGCAAGGTGAGAAGATGGTAGCCGGACGAAAACCGGTATTCGGGCCGATTTGAAAACACACAGATGCGTGTGACTAAGTGCTTAAGGGGGAAAAAAACACGGAAGGAGGGATAGGAGTTGCACGTCTTAGAGAAATAGCGATAGTTCAACCCATAGGGGGCGTCCTAGGGGTTCTGCGAAAGGAAAACCCAAATAGCCATGGCGAAAAAGATTAAGTTGGGGGAAAGTGGGACGGCAAGCAGGGAGCCTGATGACAGGGGAACGGCTATGTACAGGTCAGGAAAAGGGAGACTCCCGGCGAGCGGGACGAAATAGTGGGGAAACTCTTCAAGTTGCGTTTTTTCGGCAGACAACGACGGATAGTTCCTACCCAATAGTGAGAAGATCTGAGAAAAAAGGCAAAACATGCCTTAGGAACGCAGGATGGAAAAAAAGGATGAAGTGGTGACCACATTGGGGATCCGCGGACAGGTAGAAAGCGCGGGCGCTTCGGAAAAGTCTCACGCTGTCTTCGTAAAAGACTGAAGATAGACGAGGGCCGAAGAAAGAAGACGCACGTGCAGCTTTGCCAGAGAAGGTAAAACCAGAAATCTTTCCATATACTAAACGAAACTCAGTATTGGCGCTTCAAACAGCACGCCACGCGACTGAAGCTTGAGGCAGAGTAAGGTGGTAGTTGGGGTCTTGTCGGGTTTCCCAAAAAAAAAAGAACGCCACTAGTCCGGATCCGGATGAAGGCCTTCTCCAACGTCAATCCGAAACCGTACAATCAGGGAACAATCTTGCCACAAGAAGACAAAAGAATCTATAGCAAAACCCACGGGAGGAGAAAAATCTCTTTAAGAAAGGGAAAAAAGGAGTACGCGACTTCGATTCGGAGCTTTGGACTGAGGGCCAAGTCCCTGCCTACGCGAAGCGCTTTAAACAAGACGAAAAAAGGAGAAAGCGGGGCGCCGCGCGCAAGAAAAACGGCATTTTAAGCTGCCCGGGGTAGTATGGTCAAAGAAATTTCGGGGTGCCTCACCCCGACGATGGTCACAGGCCACGGGAAGGGTTGGCTTCGCCGGCGATCAAAGAGAAGGGGGGAAAAGGGCACGAAGCTGCGCCTCAACGGGGAAGCGACGCGCTCCATTCGCGTGCCCGAATCCACAACATGGGAAAAAAACGATCTCGGTGATCAAAGTCTCAGCAGCGTGTCCCCCAGGGGGGAAGGCAAGAATCCTCGTACGCAAGGGGACGGTTTCTAAATAGAATCGTAAGCTGGAAAAAACAAAATGAGCGAGAAACTATGGAGTCCCGAGTACGGAAGTTGGGCTGTGAATATAAAAAATAGATCGGGACCTAAGAGGGAAACATCTTCAACCACCTGAACAGAGAGGGGACGGGAATATTTGGGGGGGAAGGTCGGCACGCTACGACAAGAAAGCCTCTTGGTAAAGGACGAGTGCTACTCGAAGAAAAAAAAAGAAAAACCATCAAGCCTGTCGCATGGTTTTCGTGAGAACATCCAGCAGGTGGCACAAAAATTACACGAACAGGAAACGCCCACCTCACTGATAAAAAGGGCTTACTCCTGAAAAACCACAAACGAAGAGTGCAAAGAGTATCAGCCCACAGTTTTCACGAAAAGAAAGGGAGTCATCAAGTTAGAAAAACCGCAAACGATAAAGCGTTAAGACATTACTTCCACGGCGCACATTCCCCAGGAATCGAGGAACGATGAGCAAGACAAGGCGAGGAGGTTCCCGAGATCATATAGAGGGAAAAAGACATGGAGGTCAAAATCTTTGGCCGTCAGTAACTGAGACGGAAAGAAGGGCGACCAAAGAAATCAGACCCGCGGACTCAACGGCCACGGGAACTACCGGCTGGACCTGCGAGTAGGGGTGAAAAGGGGGGTTCTTTCGAGAATGAATCATGAAACGGAATCGGAGCATATACGTTTTTAGGAAATAAGACCGTGCAGGCCGATTTCTAGAGGGGAGGGACTCGAACGTTAGGGGGAAGGAACTGATTTCACCAGCGGTGAAAGGGGGGCTGAAAACGCTGAACGGCGAACGTATGCAGATCCGAGAGAGAACTGGTGGGGCAATCGGGAAGATCCCCTGGCCGTTCAGTGGAAGACAGGGAAAGGCGTTCCTAAACAACACGTGAATGGGGGGGAAAAAAACTAGAGATTAAGCAAAGAAAAAAACGCACAACGTTAAAAAAAGGTCCTCTTGGAGTTCTAGACTACCAAAAAAAGTGGGCGTTGTAGATCAAAACGTCACTACTTTTGCAAAGTGGAGGGGAAGAAAACTACTTAACATAGAAACGAGCAGACGCCGTCGGAAAGGAGGGAGGCCAGCCGTTCTTTTCTCGGGATCGGAGTTAAGCAGAAAATCTGCACGGCAGTTAGACCCCAAACAACAGTTTCCGCTTCGGGGTGAGGGGAGAGCGTCGGGACTTGCAAAGAGAGGATCCTCTGTCACAGGCAGAGAAAGCGGAGCGCCGGATTGGTACATCGTCCGAGACCAAAAAGAAAAGTTTTTGCAGGGGATCTTCTCGTCTGGGAAGTAGGTCTTAGGAGCGGTTCTGAAATTGGCGGCGGTCTTTAAAGGAAAGGTCTGTTGTCAAAAGGAATCTCCTCCTCCTTGCCGTGATGGGGAGAAAAAGGAATAGGAACAACCGGGGCCAAAGAAAGGGTGGGTCGCCTTAAAAAGGACATACCGTTAAATCACGAAGGAACCTGGGATGAAGAATCGGTGCCAAAAGTACAACGTACGAGAGGGGGTCAGATCTATCTTAACGACGTATCAAATGAAAGCCCGGCACGCTAAGCAACAACGATGCCATTCAATTAACCACCTCGCCCAGAAGAATCATTCTAAGAAACATATGTTGCAGGAAGTGCTACCGATCGTACCAGGCGGGGGGGAGCGGGCGCCGTCGGCTACGATGACTTCCGCTAGAAGGGGCCGGCATAATTTTGTGTCCACGCGTTGCAAGAAACAAAAAGAGGGATTTTTGGCGACACGGAAGTAGAAATGGGTTCCCAATTAGATGACTACGGGTCCAGAAGGGGGTCAGCGATGAAGCTTGTCGGCCATGACGTAAAAAAAAAATTATTTGACCGGGCAATCGGGGAGGAACGGGGAATTAGGGCGACTGTAAGTCAACTCGGACCACGCATGTGCCATAGTGGAGAACATGGGAAACGTTAAAGAATAAAAATAGGAAAAAGAAGCGAGCGCCGCAATGATTGAGTCTCTCGACAACGAGGAGGAAGAGAGGATAATCTGAGGAAAGGGAGAGGATCAGCTTCGCGAACCACTGGAACGAAAACTTTCAAAATCGCGTCCAGGTCGGCAGTGAAAAGAAATCGGACCACCCGGGAGAAGGAGAAAACTACGCGCACAACCAAGATAACGAAATTCGCGGAGGAAAGGGAAAAACTACCCGTTAACTTCCGAAGAGCCGTGGAAAAAAAACCCTTCCTACGAGAAAGAATAGATCAAAACTGCATGGACAGTCAAAATTAGGCGGGAAAGCGCAGAGGGTAGAAAAAAGGAAAGCCGGCGCCGAACAGACTTGCCCAAAAGGGGAGAGCCGAAAAGCCACGAAAACAACATCATTTCGCACAGGAGCGGCAAAATCAGCTGGGCGTTTGAAGAAAAAAGGAGGAGGGTGGAAGGTCGTTACGAGGACAAAGCTTGGAGGTAGTACAGAAGAACACCAAAATTACAATGCAAGGGTGAACGGAGACGGCAGTTTGCCGGATCTGAGGCCTTCTGAAGGAAACCAAAAACAGTGGGCCGGCGGGTGCAGTAGATCAAAAAAAAAACACATCCAAGGTGAACCGGAGAAGGGAAAACTGGGCCATCTCGCGTGCCACTCAAAAACAGTAGAAAAACAGAGCAGACCTACCGTCGAAAAAGTACTAACCAAAAAAAACAATAGGCGAGGGGGAAAACACTTTCGACGATAACAAAACCACTCGGGAAAAGAAAAATTATAAATCGTCTTCTTATTTACAGAAAAGACAGCGAAAATCAGAAGAAAGGTGGCGCAAGTCGGGAAGGGGCCCAAAACGTCAGTTCCCCGCAGGCTACCGACAAACGAACGATTACTAGACTCGACCACAGAGCGTACTCTTCCGGGCGACCTGACGAAGGAGGGGTTCCAATGTGAGGAAATCAACCCGCAACTTTCCGAGAAAACGGCTTTCATTGAACAGGGGACCGGATCGGCAACATCAACGTCAACTGCCCAGCGGATTATAAGGGGGAGGAATTCGCTTCAATCTGTAGGGGTTCCCTACAGTTTGAGTGGGAAAGACTTTCAAACCCGCAGAAACGGCATGGTTTAAATCGGGAAGACCCAGCCGAAAAGGATGGCCTTTGTCCCAGCTGTGGGTAAATTCAGGTAAGACGGAAACGAACCGCGTTCCAACCCCCCACAAAAAAAAAAAAAAAAAAAAAAAAAACCCCCAAAACCAAAAAAAACACCCAACCCCACCCAAACAACCCCCCACCCACCACCCAAACACAAAAAAACCCCCCCCCAACAACAAAACACCCCCAAACAACACGCCCCCAAAAAACCCCCCACAGAGCACCACACAAAAAACCACCACAAAAAAACCCCACCAAAAACACCACAAAAAAAAAAAACCCAAAAAAAACCCCCCCCCAAACCCACCCCCCCCAAAGAAAACCCCCACCAGGTTACTTTAACAAAGAAAGTAAACACGAAGTTCTCGGGCCAGGGAAAGGGAAAAAACTTAGAGCACCCGATTAAAGGCGTCCCCCGCGTTTCAGATCCCCAACCATCAACGCAGAGGGGAACACCGGAAAGAAGGAGTTAAAGAGTGGTGGGAAAATCATCGGAAACGGCGACTGTAAGTCAGAGGATCTCGAAAAGGGTCCTTAGGAGGAAACAAAGGCATCATCGAGGTCAAGGGACAAAACTGAAGAGAATTGAATAGTAGGATGACTGGAGGGGGGGGTGCCAGTACGGCCAGGCGGGTAAGTCGTTCAAATCTTCAAAAAGACTATGCCGTGAAGCCCGCGATGGTTGAAAAAAGTGAAAATACCTTATTGGAAGGGGACTCTTTGGGGTGTATCAGAAAATATTTAAAAAAGTTATCCATAGAGTCCGCTGTTCGAGCCCAAAAACGTGAAGGCGTTTGCAGAAAACAGCGATTACAAAGGGGAGATATGCTTCTCGGGCAATCTGCTTCTATAAGGCGCACTTGTCGGCAGCGTTCGCGAAAAGAAACCAAATATGAAACATTTGAGAAAAGACGAGGGGGGTAAAGGTGTAGGGGGAGATCATTTTCGGCCGAGAGCTGGAAACTTGAGAGTCATTTCACAATTCGACTCCGCGGGAGAGGCGACAGAGGTGTGAGCAAGTTTCGCTGGCCCACGGACGTTTTTCTCCATGGTAGTCGAAGATCGGCTGGACTTTCAAAACGATGATCAGAAAAGCAAAAGGGGGTAAACCAGAAGAATCTGAAGTGTGGGACCAGTTTTTGTAGAAACTTCGCCAGCAAGCACAAACGGCGCGTAGAGGCCTTGGGAAAAAGTCCTGCTAGTCACCCTCGAAAGAGGGGGAAAGGGAGTGCCGAGGCAACCGAAGGCACGCCAAGATGTGGAGAGTGGGGTGATTAAAAAAAGAAAGAGGGAACATACGGAACCACTCAGTGGCTGGAAGGGAGGTTTCCGGACATCGCGCCAGTCTTTCCCCATCTTCCGGGCGAGGCCACAAAAAAAAGCGAATAGGCGGAAAAGCGGGGGACTCAGGCTGGCAACATCGCGGAGCAAGGAAAGAGCAACGTGCCACAAGACGCAAGAAGAGAAAAAACAACGGAGGCGGAGGGAACGCAGATAAGAATGCTGTTGGGGGGAAGAATGCACCCGCAAAATCTCGACTGAGGGCGGAGGGAGAGTTGGCAGCGGAGCCATTAAAAGTAAAGGCTTCGAGCGGCTTTGCAGCCAACAAAACCGACGAAAAACAGTTTAGGCTGAAAAAAACGTTGGAGGCGGGGCAAAAACGCATGTAAAGCGCAAAAGGAGGAGGACTTTATAGGGCAAAAAAGGGAGGGGGGGTACCAAAAAAAACGATAAAAAAGAAAAAGTGAGGGGGGATGACCTCGGCACAAAAAAGAGCGGGTGACTACGCACGACTCACCAAAACGAAAAACGAGAAGCTAAAGGAGGAGGGGAAGCCCAGGGTACCAACTGGGCAAAAACAATTCCAAACAGATCCAGATTACGTCAATTTGTCAAAGTGAAAGAAAGATCCAACGCCCGATCTGCAAAAAGAGAAGGGGCTTCCAGAGTAAAAAACGCACTTGCGCAACGCTTTCAGAAAGAGCGGCGGGAACGATAGTATCAGATAAGAAAGGGAAAAACAAGTCGGAGGGAAGAACGAGAAAAACCCTTAACAAACAAAGGCCAAAACGGAGAAATTGATGAAACCACTCGGTACCACTCATTGGGGGGGGGAAAGAATGCCGACAAGAATAGCTCATTGGGAACGAGAGAAGGTCTCATAAGAAGACCGTAAAGGGGGAACAAAACCGGGCCGAGAGGTCGGGGGAAAACTTTGCAAGAAGTAATGGGGGATCGACCGGCAACGAACCACGAAGAACCGGAAATTAATAGAGGAGAAAGTAAGACATCGTCGAGGGGCCAATTCACAGACCCACGGGAAAGACCAGCGGAAAGGGCGGGAGGACTAAAAATAGTAAAACATTCCAAAAAAAGTAGAGTACGGCAAAACGAACCGATCGGAAAAGAATGAACTCACGGGCGAGTTGAAAAACCAGTTGAAAAAAAAAGGGAATCCTGAGCAGTGAAAAGAGATAAAGTGAGCCCGCTAACAGTGCGGCAAGGTCTCATTTTCAAGACACGAAAACAATGCAAAAAACGCTTCTTCAACTAAGAAGAGAAAAGGATGGACCCGGCGATTAGAGGGGGGGTCTTGCAGAAATCGGGTTTTCAAAACAAAAAGGATCATAGGTTGATAAAATAACGCGGGCAAATCAGGAGGGGAGGTCGCTTCACGGTTATTGTTGTAAAGAGGGAAACAGCGCGGTGCAGGGAAGGGAACCTGAAAGCTACAACAGATACGAAAAGACAATAAAGAAACAAGTAAAGGGGGGGGGGCAACGACTAAAGAAAAGGCCGCTCTGTCTGACGGTCCTGCAACCTTTAAGAAAGAAAGAGAAAGCAGAACAGGAGCACAAACGTCAAATTCGCAAAGAAAGGGGGGAAACTTTTGGCGTTGATGAGAAAGCCTAAATTTGAATGTTCTTCTAAGGGGCCACGGAAGTCGTTAGAAGACCACAGGTGGAATTAATAAGTAGGGAAAAAGAGATTACGCAGGAGAGGGGAGGCCGCCGGAGGAAATAGAAAAGTACAGAGGCACTTGGGGAGAATGAACGGCTGGCAACTGACTGACTGAAGGAAAAAAAAGAGTTGTCGAACCGCTGCGGATTTGGCGGTTTGAGAAAGGTCGGGATAAGGAGCATTCCTCCTCTTGGCAGCAGAGAGCGACTGGCGAAGACACGTGGGGAACAGCGACAAGGTGTGGAGTCGGCTTCTCGAGGAAGAAGGGGGGAGCTACGTTTCGGAATGGGGCGGAACGTTTAACAGGGAGGATGTGCAAGATGCCGAAGAAACACAACAGAAATGGTTGCGAATGTCTCTGACAACAACGCAAAGAAAGAAGAAATTGGGTCATTCGCCATTAAGAGGAAAGAAAACGGCAACTTGCTCAAGAAGAGCCACACAGGAAGGCCTGGAATCGCGAGGCCTACGTAATAATCCAGAGGAAAAAATCACGAAATTAAACACGGTAGGAAACTTACTGCTGAACCAAGAGGGAACAGACATCGACTAATGGACTGGCGAAATGAGGGGGGGGGGGGAGTGAGCTTCGCTGAAATAGGGACGGGAGACTAGAAAAAAAGGGCAGCATGGCCTTTTACCGGAGCCTTGGGGAAGGGCATATTTGGGAAGATCGGAAGGTGCGAGAAAGGGGGGGGGTGAGACACTTCATTATGAAGTCCCAAGAGAGAAAGAAAAGTTCTGAGATTGACAGGGGAAGGGGGGGCTTGGACGCTAGCGTTAGGCTTTTTCTATGCGGAGCTTGGCAAGGTAAGCAATGCCGGACATTGACAAGAGGTAAGAAGGTTCGCAAACAGTTGCAAAAAAAGGGGACTAATAGGAATTCCAGCTATTGCCGGAAAAGGATGGATCTCAGAGAAAGGAAAAGATAAGCTTGCGGCGAGGACTGGATAAAAAGACACAAATTTTTTCTAAACGAGGAAGACGTCCGGCAAGGTCGAGCAGAAAAGCGCCAGAGGCAAAAAGGGAAATGCACCTTCGCAAACGGAAAGAGAACAGCTCCTAGAAGAATCTGATGAAATAACGTCCGACCCTGGAAAGTGGAAGAAAGTTGGGAACATTAAATAATTACGCAGGCCAAAAATCAAATACCTAAGAAAAAAGGAGGAATGTGCCTGACCAAAATGGAAACGGCAGCAGCAAAAAACAGAGCACAGCCGCAGGGGAAAGGGGGAAAACCACGCAACACCAGTGGAGAATGTGATCAGGAAAAACTGGGCGAGTTGAAAAGACCTAATCAATTGGTAATGGGTCGGAAGGGAAGTGAAAATGGTGATTAAAGAAGAGGGGGGGAAGTCGACCACCACATCCCTAGGCCGAGGCATCAGGATTAGGAAGCATTGGGAAAAAAAGGACGAGGAGGGCCGGCAAAAGGGGACTGGGAAAGGGTCGAAGGCGAAAAATCGCCTATGCGAAGGGGGAAATATCATTCTCACAACGAAGTGACGTGGGACTCGACAGAGCCAATCGGTCGTAGGACAAAACGACAAAAAAAAGGAAAAAATTTCTAAACGATCCAAGCGACCGAACCAGCGCGACGAAGGGAAAAAAAAAAAACTACGGCCAAACGCGAGGAGGGGGTTCCCCCCGACGAAACAACGAGTTAATAGCGTGCGTCATGAGGAAGAAGTAAAATCATTGGAGCCTTCCCAGGGAGAAGGAAAAAAAGTTGACGAAATAGGTCGGGAGGGGGACGGAGCCGAAAGTTTGGCAAAGCGATCTCAGAAACAAAAGCAAAAAATAAAGCAAAAGAGGGGAGACAATTCGCAGGAAAAGGTAGAAAATTTAATTAATTTGAAAAGGAAAAAAAGGGAAAAAGGAAGTCGGCCAACCGGCGTGAAGCTGAGCAAAGGACCCACGGCAGGACTGGAGCTATCGAACACTAAACCATCAGAAGGGAATGTGGAGAGTCAGCGAAAGACTCGTTGGAACAAGCACATTGGAAATTTCCAAATTATGTTGTCAGACATAAGAACGGCCCGGGGACTTGACTGGAAAAAACACAAACAAAAGTCGGCTGGGATCAATCATGAAGAAAGGGGGTCAGGAAAAAGCTTCGACCGGAACTGAAACTCAGGAACTCGGTCTTTACCACGTCTCTGAAGGAAGTTCGCGGAACAAGTCACTTAGCAAAGTATTCACCGAATTCCGGGAGGTGCTGCAACGATTGTGCGAAAAAAGAACGCACAAATCGCGACCCAGAATTCCAAGCAGGGAAGATGCCGAGAAAAGTAGCATTGTCAAATTGGAGGCCAAGAAATCTGTCACCTTCCGCCTCGGGGAGAAAGGGGGAAGGAGTAAAGTGCGACAGATTTTCATGTGTCAGAAAGGGGCATCGGCAGACGGGAAAAGGTGGGAAGGCAAATATGCCTCGATTTCAGTATGTGAATTGAGTCTGCACGAACGAAGTAGGTCGACGCTGACTAGCCGGGGAAAAGGACTCGCCCTTCTCTGGGATTGATACTCAGGGATCATGAGGCCTTGGATCGAAGAGGTTGGGGGGAAGGGCGTCAAAACCCAAATGCAACCGGGGAAAGGAGGGTTCCGAAGTTTACCGAGCCACGAAAGGTTCCACTTCGGGAAAAGGAGAAACAGCGCGCACCGTTTAAAAAAGGATCAACTTGCTCGTTGGAGGTAGAAGGGAGAAGAGGTTCCCAAAGAGGGGAAGTGACACTTTGCTGCGAGGAACCAATATTTCCTGAAAAGGGTCGTTGGAGGGGGTTGAAGAATCAGTCGGCCGGGAGAAAAGGTCGAGGGACAGGGAGGATACAGAGAAGCGACGAGGGGGGGGGGGGGGGGAGACTGAGAAGAAAGAGTTTCGCTGGCCAAGAGTAATGGAGAAGACAAGCGTCATTAGATAAAGTACAAGAAAACAGTGACAATTCATCGCGCCATTATTGGGAAACCTGAATGTTTACCAGGGTAGACTTGGCGGCAGCAGCGATAAGGACGCGTCAAGGAACGTTCTCAGCAAAGTCACCCGCTAACGAGAAATTACTTTCCGAGGGGAACCAACGGGGAAGGGGACTGGTTTTAGAGAGGGGGGGGGTTAGGGGAGGAAAAATGGCCATATGAAAGAAACAGATGGGCGCTTCAAAACCGTTTGTCGTCCATCAGAAAAAAAGGCGAACCGTGTAACATCTGGGGGAGCGGTGTTGATTTCCCAATCCAGAAAAACTAATGAGCAGTGAAAAGAATTGACATCAGGCGCCAAAAGAAAAGAAAGGACGTAGAGGCAGTCTTGCCACAAGACAGCACAAACATCTATATCAACAAAAACAGTGCAGTGTCCTGAAGGGCAGACCGCTCTGGGAGCGACGCAAAGGTAGGGAAAATGGAGCCTGAAGAAGGCCGGCTTCCTTATAGAAAAGCGATGGGAATCAACCCCGAGAACCAAGTACGATGAAAAGAGGGAAGCGAAGGCAAAAAAAACGCGTAAGCGCCCTGGTGGGCGGAAGGGGGGAAGGGGCAACGGGGTGTCAGAAATGAAAAAAAAGGGAAATCAAAAAAAGCAGTGTGTCGTGAGAGGGAAAGGCTAACAATCGAGCAGCAGGTCCTCGCACAAATTGAACCTCAACGACGCGGCGCTAACATGTGGGGAAAAGGAAAGATACCAAACCTGAACAACTAAAGGGGGGAAAAGCCTTTCACAGAGGATGCAGCAGGAGCGTGCTTTGTGGAAAGGGGAACGAGAAGCAAGCCGCGCAAGGATTCTGGCGACAAGGAACAGGTTGTTCAAAAAAAAACATGATCAGAGGCACGTGAACGCACGCCGTACGCAGAAGGGGGTGGACTCTTTAGAAGCGAGATAGAAAAAAAAAGGTATAAACAGCCTTCAACAACAGGAAAAAAGGAAGGTGGAATGAAAGGATCCAGGGGGGGGAAGGGAGGAAATAAAAGCTGCCGGACCGCTCATCATTGGGGGGGGCCGAATTCTCTCAAGAAGAAAAGACATCGCTCGAAAAGGGGGCGAGAGGGGGGGGTAGTCAGAAAGGCAAGCAGTGTAAAGAAAGGAGGGTTGGGGTTGGCAAACAAACCCCGAACATACGTCCCCTGAAAATGAACCGAAATAGCTAACCCAACGTCGAAACAAAGTGACACAAAGGACGAGGTATCACCACCGTTTTCAAACAAAAGAAAACAGAACGGAAGACATCACGTTCAATCGTCCACCGAGAACAGGCAATCTTAAGAAAAAGAAAAAGGGAAACATCATCCTCAACAAAGAAGTTTGAAGACCTCGTGAAGCCAGAGGAAAAGGAAAAGGGGACACCATAATATTTCGCACGTAGGAGGGGGAACAATTCACGCAGTGTGCCGTGCGCGACCACTACAATTTGGGGGGGGGGGGAGAGGAGGGAAACCGGCCGCTATCGGACCGAAAAATCAGAACTGTGGCGTAAAGGGAGAAGACTTGGGGCCGCAGACTGGAATCGGGGAACAAGATTTTGCAGAAAAAAGGGGAAAAATGGCGAAACGAGAGAGAAATTCGCTCGACGTGGGGGTAAGAAACATGGCCACCGAGGGGGTCAGTCAACGTCTGAACCGGCAACCGACTACAACCTATAAAGAAGCCCGATATCGGGAAAAATAAAGGGGAGGCTTTAACGAAAAAAAAGATGGCCGGAGGGGGCTGGGGAAGGACAAGTCCGCGTGGGAACTACTAAACGGCGAGTTAACCACTGACTCGAGGGGGGACCGAAAAAACCCGGGCTGATGTTCAATCGTCTGGGGATGTGAAACGTAGAAAGAAAAAAAAATTGGGCAATTTTCAAGGAACGCCGGGTGGCCCGAGGGTGCGGGGGGACTGGAAAATTGGAATGAAAGGGAAGATGGACGCATGGGAAAGCGGGCCAGCTCACGCTTTTCATGATAGGGGACGTAAAGTGTGTGGGAGGGTAATCGGACGGCGGGAACCTGAGTTACCGGCGAGTGGAGAACAAAATTGGAAGGATCCGGGACGGTCAGGATCCGCGAAAGAGAAGACTGAAAAGACGAGCGGAAGACGCCGATCGTCACGAAAATGTGGGAACGAAACCGCAAGGGGGGGATTTCTGCAGGCCGCTTCGATCTTCAGAAAAAGTCTCTGGCGGGGGGAGAAATTTGCTGTCAGTTCACGTTGAAAGAAGATTAAAAAAAGTTTTATAAGCGAAAGGGACAACTAAATCGAGTGGCGAATTAGAGAGAAAACCACCTCGGACTACAGAAGAAACAAATCATAAATGAAAGGCACGAAGAGCAAACTTCGAGGAATGAGGGGAAAAAATTAGCCGTGAACTATTGCTGGGGGGGTCGAAGAGGTGCCGAATTCTCAATAAAAAGGAAGAACAGTCACACAAAAAAAGATACATGCGAATCCACTCGGATCTCGGGGGGGAAAGAAACAACCAGGGGCACAGGCTGGGGGGGGCCTTGATCACTCGCCGGCTTATTTGAGAGTCGGCAGGGCAGGAAGGGTCACAAAAAGGCTGCGCGGAAAAGAATAATTTGATCAAGGCCGGCCGTTGCCGGGATTTGATTGGTGGCGAACAAGCCAACGCATGTAACATGCAATTTAAAGGTGTAGCGGACGTGGAGGTTCACTACGAAGAAAAAAAAGAGCGTCAAAATTTGCCAAGGTAAACAGAGTTAATTCGGTGCGACGGAGCACTGAGAACTGAAAAAGGGAACACACCATTTAACGTTCGCAAAGAAAAAGAGCCTAGAAAACTCAAAAAGGGGAAAATAGAGAGTATCCAGTCATGACGAGGGACGGTCTGAAGGCAGAAACCAAATTTGTACCGAGGAGTCCGAGGAGATACAGTAAAAAAAATCAAAGCTACACAAAGCAACCTAGGGAAAAAAGGAAAACTCAGCGGGACGAAGCTCATCTGGTGAATCCCTTACAAGACAGGGAAAAGGGAAAGAGCCGTTGTGAATCAATGAAAGGGCGCAAAAGACCGGAGAGAACGCGCTGGAATCAAAAATGAAAGAAGAAAAGGGGCGTCTGGGAAAGTCATACTGAAACGGCCGCAGGGGGGGCACTCCTCCGGGCGATCGCCCGGGGGGCACTGCAAGGAAAAAAAACGGGTCGCCACTAGCAAGGAGGGAAGGAGTGTAAAAAGAGGTGGTTCAGCAGCCTGGAATCATGTAAGGGGGGGGTTAAAAATGGCATGGATGATATCAACGCGGCACCACAAAGAGGTCCGAAAAATTGGTGGGAACCGAGTCGAACAGTTGCCGCACGCCTTTCAAATGAAAAGAAGAAAACAATCGCCGAGTGGCCTCGTGTGCCGAAAAGAAAGGAAAAAAAAACCGATTTACGTTCTGGAGGGCAGCGCGGAAAACGGCCTCTCGTCGTTTCCAGACTAAAAAGTTCGAAAGAAAGAAACAAACTACTCGTAGTCCAAAGGGGAAAATTCCGACCCACCTAGATGACACCACTTTCTAAGAAGGAGAAGGCATCGAAAAAAAATAGCATGGTCAGGAGGAAATGAAATCGCAAACATCAAAAGTAAAAAAATAGCGAAAGCGCATTCGTTTCCCCAAAAAGTCGAGGGAAAATAACGCCAATACAAAAAGTCGAAAAACAACCGAAACAGTAGCGCATCTCGAAAAAAGGGATCGCGAAAAAAAAAAGAAGCGCGACGATAATTTACGGCCGGGGGCGGGAAAACGCAACCGGCAAGGAAGGACCAACCGGTACCGTCATTCCCAAAAGGGCCGGGCGGATAAAAGAAACAAAACCCAAGAAGGGATGGTGGGACGCCGTCTCTTTGCAAGAGGGGAAAATCGGCCTTTATGAAAGGCGCTGACGGGCAGACAAAGGGAAAAGCAATGGAAAAAAGGAATAACTGGAAAAAACCCAGCGATCGGACGGGCAGCAATCTCTTTGGGTAAAGGAAACAGACCCTGAAACGTAGGGTCACGGATGAAAAAAAAACGGGCGGCGACAAGGAGAGGGGGGGAGAAAGGGCGCTACACAAACGCATTTAGAAAGTTCCCGGGAGAAAAGCAACGATGGCAGAAATTCAGAGGGACCCGTCGCGGTCGAGAACCTGGGTCAGATCGCGCCGTTTAAAAAAAGATCGCATTGAGGAAAAACGGCACCTGTAAACTTGAAGCGAAAGAGCGAAACGACAGACAAGGGAATGAAAGTGCTTCATGTAAACGGTCATCATCTAAAGGGAGGGAAAACCTCGGACAGGAGACGTTTGAGGGGGGTTGGAAGGGGAAGGAAAGGTTAAACGCTTGTAATCGGAAGAATTGACAGTATGACTTCGACCGTCTGGTATGAAAACGGGGGAGGAGAAGTGCGCAGGAGTAAAAACTTTGATCGACAAGGGGTTTGATCCTTTCGAGAAAAAAAAAAAAAAGGGTCGTCCAAGTAGGACCAGGGGAACGATACCCAAGTAAAAGCTGTGCAGCGGGCAATTCTGCCGAGGTCAGGATGCTTAGAGATTCTGAAATAGGCAGTGAATAAAAGTCCGACAAGACGCGGAGGGCGGAAGAGGGATTAGAAACATGCCCCAATGGGACTATTCATTTCGAAATAGGATTTGAGGGAGAAGGAATGACGGCGATAGGATGGGGAACTTCCCTAACGGGATAAAAATGGTCAAAAAGTAACTCCGTACTGAGGAAAAGGTGGACGAGAGTCAGTTCTTTTTTGACGATGGCCGACAACGACGAAAAAAAAGAATATGCGTACAGGGATAGTCGAGGGCCAATAAAAACATCTGGGAGGACCAGGCTGGATCACCAGAAGACTCTGACGTTTTTTGAAAAAAAAAAGATCCGGGGAAAAAAAACAAGCCTGGACGTTAGCGGTAACAGGGGGAGGCAAAAAGTCGTTCGAAGGAAAAAATAACTCTGACTTGATTGAGCATCGAAGAAAAAAAAAATGGTGAAAAAAGAGGGGGGTTCGGTGGCATGGAACGAAATCTTGCCATAGGAATAAAGCAAAAATGCGCTTTCCATTAAAGAAAAAAAATCAGAGGGAACAGCTTTAAGCGCGTTGGGCGGGAGGGGTTCAGGGGGGGGCGGGATAGCGAAGGATTGGAAGTTCGCTGCATCTCAAAAAATGACGCGGAAGCACAGTCCTTAAAAAAAAAAAGAAAGATAGAACAAAACAACGAGGAGGTAAAATCGAAGAGATGCTTTTGGGGGGCGAGCAAGACGTGAACCAAATCAAGGGAGGAGGAGAAAGAGTGGCAGCGGATAAATGACCAGTCCTAGAAGAGGGTCGATCGTAGGGGGGAAATCAGAAAAAAAAATGACGATGGACTTAAAGCGGTAGGCGTCAGGTAAGAAAAAAAAGTGAGCAAAAAGGGAAGGAAGGGGGGGGCCGGTATTTTAGGGGACAAAGCCTCCCCATGGAAAAAAAAAAACCGCCATTGGGGGGGAGTTGAAATGGAAAAGACTCCTCAATCGCAAAGGGGAGGGCGCACGACGCAGAGCCAAAAAAAAAGACGTAAAAGCGCGAATCGCTGCTACGCCAGACCAAAAATTAAAAGGAAAGAGGAGGAGGGGTGAGACTCACTTGACGCGCGATGCAATTGTCCGGCTTGACATGGGAAGAGTACAAGCCCGCAAGGAGCGAGGAAAAGGGGAGATTGTGGCCAGCAAAAAAGAGGAGAGGAGTACCATAGGAAGGGAAGGTCGAATTGTTTAACGCTGAGGGAGAAACTATCGTCCGAAAACTCCATCTTAAAACACACACGAGAAGATTGATTAAGGGGGGCAATAGTGGGGGAAGGAAAGAACAGAAGGCAAAGCAAGCGCTCGGAAAAGGAGATAATGGGGAGCTCTAAGAAGACAATCATCCGATCCGAAAGGGGCGCTGTTTTAAAGAGAAACTTGAAAAACACAGGGTCAAAAAAGCGGTACAGGGGGGGATCGAACAAGAGCCCCGAATCAGAGGGGAAAGGGCTGACGGGAGATATAGTGCTACAAACGCACGCAATGCACTCATTTCAAAAGGCGTCAACGAAAAAGACGTAGAGCAACGGCATCGTCCAATCCAAAAAAAAAAAAGGAACATCAAGGTGAGACGCAAAAAAAGAAAAGAATGACAAAAGAATGAAAACTCGAGGAACTAGTTGGGAGCAAGAAACCTCTATGCATAAAAGAGAGAAATACGCACAGGATAAAATGTAAAATGAACGGGGCGTACTGCGCAGAGGAAAGTGGGCGGCTGGAAAAGACCGAGTTCGTAACGGCCGCGACGTAGGTGACCGCGTCGCGTGTTTTTAGTCGAGATGGGTAAAAAAGCGGGCCCATCCCGGAGGGGGGAGCAAGAACTTGGGGTTGGGACGAAGCGACCGGGCTGCCTGCGCCCTTTAGGCAAGAAAATCGACTGGGCGGGTAAAAGACGAGGTCCATAGGATCAGTGTCGGGTTCTGAGAGTTAACTTCTACAAGACGGCTAAAGACAAAATAGGGGATCGTGAGGATGGTGGGGAAGGCGTTTAAATACGAAGGGCCTTGGAGTGACGTTCAAAACCTTTGGCCTAAAAGAGAGATATTGGAAAACTACGAGATTTAATCGACCTTCCTCAAAGGGGGGCCATTAAAGAAGGGTGCATCCTTTCAGGGGAAAAAATATCAAGGCCCGGCAAGCCTGGGCATGGGGGACATTGGGGGAAGCTTAAAAAGGGGGTTCCGAAGTTCTTTTGAACATGGGAAAAGAAAAATCCTATTCCGGCATACGCAATGCGAAGTAGATTTGCCTAGAGGTCGAGAGAATCGTACACGTCTTGTGATCACTCGGACAATTTCAAATTCGTCGTGGCATGAACCCCTCGGAGGAAGGAAAAGGGGGGGGTGTCGGGGCGTGACTGAAATGAAGCAATCCTATCGAAATTGCCAAAAAAGAAGCATCAAACACAAAGAGCGCGAGGGGGGGGAACCCGCAAGAGACTAGGGTGGTCAGGCAGGTCAGGCTTCTTCAGCTAGAAAAAAAGGAGTGGGAGGTCTTCAGGGGTGTCTGTGGCCGGGTGCGTTGAAAACCGAGCTTGTCAGGTTGAATAAAAGACCGAATGGGCAAGTCAATAAGAGAGGGGGTCTAATAAAGAGGACAAAAAAGAAAGACGGAGAGTGGGGGCATTCGCCCGTGAGAAAAAAAGGAAGAAAAAAAAGACGAAAACTGAATGAAGGAAGCTTTAAGGTCCTAGGAACTAGCTGGTCGAGATGGTAGGAGAATCCCGAAAAATAAAAAGTGCACTACATGCACCAAGGTTGAAAGGCTATAACAACGCAAACAGCTCAGGGAAAGAGAACTTGGGCCTAAAGGATTTGCCGGGCTCGGAGAAAAGGAGGGGTTTTACGCGCCGGACTGACGGCCTTGCCCAGAGAAAAACGAAGGGGGCCGAAACATCTTGTGAAAAAGTTGCAGTGTGGGAAAAAGGGTGGGGGAGGAAATGAATTATGGTAACAGGCTTAGGGAGACTGCCATGGGAAAGGGCACGTCAACAAAAGACTTCGCCAGGTCCGACGAAGGAAAAAACGGCAAGCGAGGGGGCGTCGCTTTCCTTGTAGGAGGGAAAGGAAACTGCCAACAGAAGAGGTGGGTGCACGGTTAAAAGCAAAAAGGTTGGAAGGGGGGAGGATAAGCTTACCGCGATCGCCTGGGGGAAGGACACAATTATGGAACGGAGATAAATGCGTGAGAGGAGAGTGAACAGCAATCCGAGACACAAAGAGAAAAGAGAGTAAAGGTCGCAGTATGGTCCTGCCATAATTAAAAAAGAACAACAGAAGCTTGAAAAGGGACACGCGACGCCGAAAAAACGGGGGGGGAAATCCACGTCCGCATACCCGTTAATGAACCAGGTCAGAAATAGCCAGGGAACACGTTACGTGCTGCAAAGAAAAAGGGGATAGCAGCCGAGTGGAAAAATTAGCCTTACATGTAAAGGAATCCTGCCAAACAGGAAGAGAACATCCGCCTGGAGAGACCTAGCAGGGAAAGAAAAACTAGTCCCAGAACTTGCACAATTCGAGATCTGGGCTCTGGGGGGTTGCAGCAGCCTAATCATGTGAATTGTCGGGAAGATAAAAAAATCGGGATACGTCAGTCTTCTATAAAAAAAACCCAATGAAAAGACGCTATTGGTGAAAAGTCGAACACGTAAAACTGAGCGTCCGGGGAAGGGAAAAGGGCTGAATGGCCGAACCAAGCAAGAGTGGGGAAAGGGGATGAAAAGAGAATCGGTCAAATCAAGAGGGGAACAGGGCATGAGTCTCGGAAAAAATGAAATCTACGCTTCCACGCCCACGCCACAAAAAGGGGAAAAACACATACAGGCCATAGACGAAGCGGAGAAAAAAAAGACGAGCCTGGTTCCCAATTAAAAAGAGAAAAAGAAAGGCTATCTAAGAGCCCAGTGCGGTCATCAAGAAAACGGAACAAGAAAACTCAACGGGGAAAAAAAGGACGTTTGAGTCCATCGGTAAAGAGGAAGGAACGGCACGCGCGTAATTATCAAGACGAAAATGTAGCGCTCTAAAAAAAAAGCAACGGAAATCTCTACTTCTAAAAGGGACGGACATTATTGTAGTTTCCCAAGGAAAGTCATGAAACTCGTCCGCGGACCACAAGATCGCTAAAAAAAAAAAGATTGGGACCGTGCGGATTCACATCAACAGACCATTAATAAAAACGAAAATGGGGCTGCCGAGGAGGGGAAAGCTCAGTTGTGAAAATCTCCGTTATTGAGGTCAAGGTACTGGGGAAAAAAGAACAGAAATGGGATGAAAAGGCGGGACCAAAAAAAAAAGGAAAGGGCCTGTAGCGAGCAGAGCTTTGTAGAGGATTCAGACGAAACGAACACGATGGTGAAAATTTCCAACGAAAAGGCTCACGCCAAGGGATCGGCAGATACAAAAACGTGACTCCGATTAACGTGATCGGCCAACGGGGAAAAAATCGACCGAAATAGAAACAGCCGGACACCGGTCAGATAGGACGTTTAATAACGATCTTTTGGGAAAAAATCGGCACACGATGGAACGAAAAAAGAAACGGCGCAGAATGATAATGTCGTAAAGGGGCATGAAGAGCAGCCAAATCCGCGAAAGGAGAAAACTCGTTCACTCGATTTCACGGAGAATTATGCGGAGGAAAAAGGAATCTTGGGGTTACGAGGACAGGGATCCCGGGATGACTCGCCTTCTGATGGGGGAAGTGGGGGGGAGTATATCTTTTCGGAGAGGGCACTTGGATAAACTATGTGGGAAAGGGACAACGAGGAAGCACGGTGAGACCGGGAGGTCTGTTAGAGAAGTAAGCTAAAAAGAGGGCATTGATTCCGAAAAACAGCTTCGGTTAAAAAGGGGGAGAGTAAGGTGCCACGGCTTCTAGAGAGAGGATTGGAAAATGAGACCTTGTCTAAGAGGGGTGCCCCAAGAGGGCAAATCAGAAAGGTGAAAGATTGGAGGTGGGAAAGAGTGAGGGTCAGGGAGAAAAAGAGGAGAATGCTTGCTTGTCTAAGAGGAGGAAAGAAAGGTAAGGAAGAGGTACGAAGGTGCTAGTCTGCATAGGAGTGACCGAAATATAGGGCGCAATCAGCGTGGTACGAGAAGATCGTAAGGGCCAACCTGACAATAAAAAAGAGGAGGACGAGGGGATCACCCAGAAGAATGACGTTTTTCCAAGGACTTAAAGCACGACTGGACGTCGCAGACGGGGAGAAAAAAAACCAAGGCGTGCAGAAGAAAAAAAGGAAGCAGAGAAGTGAAAGTGCCGAAGAATCGTCCGAAAAGGCAAAACATTTTGGTGAAAAAAAACCGATCTTCAACCATATACGGGCGGCCCACTCAGTGGGCTAAACGAGAAGGGGGGGGGTAAGCCATCGCGCTGAACACGGGAACAGCGAAGTTGGGGAGGCATTTCAAAGCCGCTCCAAAACTATTAGGCAGGTCACAATGGACGGTCAGGGCTGCAAAACGAGAAGATAAGAAGTCAGCGTAAGGCAAGGGAAAATAACCTGACCAAAAGCTCTCTCAACAACAACAGCCTTCGTAGAGGACAAAGGCCTGTCAGGGGCAAGAACGGGGGGAAACGAGAGCACGACTTGCCTTGAGTTGAGAAAGGAAGGGAAAAGAAAAAAATTAACAGCAGATCGGCAGCGGTTGAAAAAAAAAAAAACAACTGACGATGCTGAAAGGGCAGCGTCTACCGGAACGAAAATCAAAAATGAGCCGGAATCAGCCTCACTTGAAACGAAAAAAGGGTTGATACGTTTCGGCGGGCATCCTGGGAAGAGAGGATGCGTAAACGGTATAAAAAAAGCTGAAAAACTACGAAAGAAGCGCAAACAGAAAGCTGGACGGCCGCAATGAAAAAAGGCAAAAACATTTCGATTCGCGGGGTGATCCCTCAGGGAAAAAAGAAAAAAGAAATGGACCAATGTCGACGATCCGGACAAAAGCAAGATGAACGTCGAGGGAAAAAAAGGAAAAACCAAAGGAGATCAGAAATCTTAGACGAGAGACCGGACTTAGTCCGAATTGGGTTGAAGGAGGAAAGACCGTCTATGGCCGAAGATACGCATCTTCACAACCTTAAAAAAAGGGGAGAAGAGTGGGAAATGCTCGTCAATATTGGGGCAGGTTCCAAGAGAAGAGTCCGCGACATCATAAAGATCGCTCATTGGCTCATAAGAGAGGCATCCAGGCAAACCCTGTTTTCGAAATCAAATGCCAGGAAACAAAAGAAGGGAAATGTGGTCCCTCGTAACAAGCAGACCAAAAAGGTTATAAAAGGATCTCTTCGAAAAGAGGAATAAGCTGCACATTGCGAAGAGTAGAAAAAAAGTTCAAGGAAAAACAAGGCGAGTCATCAAGGGAAGATTCCAGCCCGAGAACGATAAAGCAGGAAAGGTCCTTAACGGGCAAAAAAACAAAACTAGTTGGGGGGGGGGGTAAGAAGAGGGGTAGGATGCAAAAAGAGGATGAGAAAGTGAAACTGAGATCTGTAGCTTTGCCCGTACTGGGAAGGGAAAGGAGTTTCCGAAGGCTGGCGACCAAGAAGGAGACCGAGTCAAGGAAGGAGAATTACGCTGGACCGGAGAGCTCGTGGGTCGTAATAGCATGGGCAGCGGCCAGCCGTATCGAGAAAAAGAATTTGTGGCGCCGACGAAAGGGGAAAGGGGTCGCTCGACGTTATTGGGGGGAAAGAACGCGGGGGAAAAAGCTGCAGTCACCTGGAAAAAAGAAAAAGTAAAAGATAAGCGGAGCAAGGCAAAGGCGTGTTCGTCGGGTGAGAGGGAAGAATTGCGGTCGGGGCTGGTCGAAAGATTACTAACCGTCAAGACAAAGAAGGGACTAATAAAGATTTAAGCACGGGGAAAAGCCTCGCACGTGCTATGGCTGGAAAAAATTTATGAAAGAACGTCAAACGGAAGTTGTTGGGGAAGGGCAAAAAGGTTTCCGAAAGAATTGCGTTTCGGGGCAAAATTTTCCACTGAAATCGGGACCTTAATGGATGAGGAACGGCCGGCTGTCGAGAGAGCGTAAAGCGGCTAGATCGGCTAAAAAAGAGCGTTTACCGGCCCCTCTACAGGAAAAAGGGAAAACGCTGCTCGTGCCGAGGGTTACGCAAATGAACGCGCCGAGCGGGTTTCATAATGAACCAAAAAAAAGGTCCGAGAATCGCCTTGTTCAAGCCGAACGTTGAACACCGCCTAGTTTTTTGGAGAACCTTACGAAGAAAGGGGCTTAAATCGTTTTCGAAATTGTAAATCTGGTCATGAACAATAAGAAGGGCCCGGGTCCCTGCGACGAAGGCCACCGAGGGGGGGGAAAGGATCGAGGGGGCAACCCTCCTTCACAACGGAGAGTGGGTCTCTTCGTCAAAGAAGGGACCACTGCAAAAAGGTCACATCGGACATAGCAGCGAACGAGCTTGTTCGAGAAAAAGCG